>Ga0222639_1000605_pt1 | contig 15964 bp, 10 predicted proteins | sample AntAcemetagen185_FD_179863 | JGI IMG/M metagenome (GOLD analysis project Ga0222639, IMG submission 179863) | Saline water microbial communities from Ace Lake, Antarctica - #185 | ecosystem: Environmental > Aquatic > Non-marine Saline and Alkaline > Saline | place: Antarctica: Ace Lake...
CTAATACTGATCTTTGGTTTAACTTTTTTATACCAGATGTCTTCTCGTTCACTTAAGGTCATATTTACATGTTCTTGCTTAAATGGATAATAAATATTGGGATCACTGGGATCAGTTAGAATCTTGCCGTTTGAGTTAAAATAATCAAAACGCAGACCGATATTTACAATAAAACTCTCGTATTCTAATTTGTCCTGGATATAGAGGCTAAACTCTTCAGGTTTTTTCAGATAATACCCGTGTGATGGAGTTATTACATCCAAAGTATCGGGAACAAAAGGTTCTAATTCCACCCCGTATTCGTCATTCTTAGCAAGAACCGAGAAATGTTCAAGTTCCAGTTTGTGGTTTCGATATTCAGCGCCGACTTTGACTAAATTAGACATGGTAATTTGTGAAGAGAAATCAAATTTCAGCAAAGAGGTTCTTGTATTTCTATAAAAATGATCCATATCAGTCCCGCTGGTGGAAAATGTATAACTAGGTACACTCAGGCTATCAGGATGGACATAGTTGCTGTTAAGGGGATTTTTATATAAATACTGTTTATATTCCGAAAAAGAGGTCGATGTTTTTAGTGTATAGAAGGTCGATGAGTTTAATGTATGATTTAATGTTAAGGAATAATTTTGACCTCTATCAAAACGATAAGGATCGGCATCAGGATTCCATTTGTAAAAATGATTGTAGTCCTTATAATCCCTATTACTAATAAGAGTGTTCAAATGTAAATTAATATTGTCTTTCAGGAAAAAAGACACTTTTCCGTTTATGGAATATTTATCCTGCCAATTCATATTTGCTATAAAACTATCACCGGTTTCGCCTGTCGGTGTATAATAATTATATCCATTTAACCAACCATCGCTGATATATCTTCTGCCTGATAGATAAAAACGTAGTTTCTCAGTGAACAGAGGACCTCCGATGGAACCGGAATAATTTTGCGTTGTCAAGGGTTTATATTTATTAAGACCAACCATAATATCATCAGAATTTGCCCAATATCCACCGGTATAAATATCCATCGATCCATGAAGTTTTTTTCCACCGGTCTGGGTTATTATATTGATAATACCAGAGCTAGCCTGTCCATATTCTGCGTTAAATGTTCCACTAACCAGCTGCAACTCCTGAATGGCATTCTTATCCACTTCTACCGTACGACTACCATCATATGCATCAGTCATAGGAATGCCATCAATCCAGTATACGACTTCGCTACCTCTACCACCACGAATATGAATTCCGCCGCTCGGATCAGTTGTTACTCCTGATTGTATTTCAAGAATTTCAGTAATTTCCTGGACAGGCAAATTAGCAATGAAATCTTCAGACAGATGCACTTGTGATGAGGTCCGGTCTCTCTGAACAATCGGGCGATCGTAAACCACAAGAACGGTTTCTCCTCGAATGGCTTCTGTATGCATTTCAATATTGACATTTGTTGTAAGATCAATAGCTACGGAAACACCCTCAATTTCAACCGTGGCATATCCTATCATCATTGCTCGAAGCGTATAGGTTCCAGGTGGGACATTCAAAATAACAAAGTTACCAGTGGATGATGTTGCAGCTCCTAAATATGTGTCCTTGATCATAACATTGCATCCAATGAGTGGCTCATCTGTTCCCATGTCGGTCACATGACCAAATATTTTCCCTGTAACTCCAGCAAGCAAAGAAGTATGAAAGAACAAAATGATTGCGAAGATAGTGAAGTGATGTTTTACAGACATTATCCTCCTCCCCCTATATCAATATATTTTATTTCTTTAAGTATTCGAAAATTATGTTGAACTTGGTATTTTTTAGACAATTTAGCAAAATGCGAAGCCATTTTTCTCTTCATAAGCTCCTCTCGGTATCTTTTGGCAATCAAGGGTTTTGCTGAATCAAGAGATAATGAATGACTCTCAAATTCATCTGTTGAGAGAAAAAGGTAGTAGTACCCATTGTAAAAATAAGGCCCCACAACTTTGCCCAGTGGGGTAGAGAATATTGCTGTTCCAAAATTTCCAAGCTCATCAGAGGATAAAATTCCTAACAAGCCATCTGAATACATTTCATTTTGATGATGGGAATACTTTTTTGCTAAGTGCTGAAAATTTTTACTGCTATTTACATTTTTCTCCAAATTTTGGGCTATTATTTTATCTTGAGTCCGAATTTCATAGACCTTCCGTTTGATAGGTACAATAAACTGATCTTTATTTGCCTGATAGAAATAATTATAAATGGCATCGGTAAACTGTACTGAATCACTAAAAGATTGAACCCAAAAATCCATTTTAAGTTTTGTTGTTTTATGAAGATAATCTTTCTGGAATTCCGATGATAATTGAATTTTTTTTGACTTAGCAAGATGAATTATTCTTTCTCTGATGATAATGCCTGATACAAATTCCTTTAGCAATTTGGTATTTCGTACTGCTTTAATATCTCTGTATTTTGATTTAAGGATCATAGGTAATAAATCTGTGAAAGAAAATGAAGCTTTATCTGTTTGACAAATAGCATCACCAGAAATTCCAAATTTTTCATAAACAGAGTAGAGATCTTCTTTAGATTTTACCTCTTTAAATACATTAAGCAACCTGTCAAGGCCTTTTTCATTCCAAATGAAATTAATCTGACTTCTCAATTTATGAGTGTATGCATACGAAAGTGAATCGCTTAGATCTTTTTTTAATCTTTCTGCTAAAAATGGTTTTTGCTTTGCGAATTCATATTTAGTGGGAAGGGGGGAGGGTTTCTTTCCTACAACCTTTAAGATAGTATATCCATATTTTCCCCGGATTGGAAGACTTAATTCTCCAATTGACAATTTAGTGATTTTATTACGGAATCGAGGATTTATTCCTTTAAGCTTGATAAAACCTAGATCTGTTTTTTTATTGCATTGTTCTTTAGAAAAATTATTTTCGGCAGGGGTTAAATCGTCAAAAGTCCAACCATCTCTTAATTTTCTATAATAATCTTCAGCTTGATTCTTATCAACTGCAAATACCTGTTTAATATGATAGTAGGTATTTGCTTGAGTATAATACTTGATCATATCAGTATTATTAAAATCATTTAACGATAAAATTTCGTTTTTATAATAGTGGTTCAGAAGAAGCTGTTGCTTTAAATACTTCTTCTGATTAATATAATCGTCATTTTTACCAACGTTATTTTTATCGAATTCTGACAGAAGCAATTTCTCATTTATTACATTTTCCAAGAGCATTTTGCGATTTGACATATTATCCCTAATACCGGTAATTTTAAGGAAATTCCGATAGTTATTTAAAAAGTCTTCTACCGATATTTTGTCACCATTAATTGTAGCTACATAATTACTCTCTCTTTCCAAAGAACAAGCAAAAATCAGTGATATTATTATTGCTAATGTAATTGCTTTAATAAATTTCATAAACTCTCATAAAACCCGGCAGATTTTGCAGGGAATTCTTCTAATACCCCTAAAATCTTCAAATATCAAATTCCATTAATTACGAAAAGTCCTTTGAATAATTTTGTCGTGCTCATGATCTTTCTCCTTTTTTTAGTTCTATTTTTAATTTAATAAATTGAAATATAAATGTCAAGGAAAATAGGAGATTAAAATTTAGAAATTAGAAAAATATTTTCATTGACTTCTTAAACTTAAAATATTAACTTTAGCAATGAAATTAGTGGATATTGTTAAAAGAATGTTTTTAAATAATTTTATTAAAAATCATGAGGTAAATTAAATGGTATCTTTAAAGAAATTAGGAATTAATAAAAATAATTACGGTAGTTCAACTGGTATTAAATGGAATAAAAGCACTACAAGTGGCGATTTGAAAAGTAAGTCACCCGTTGATGGAAAACAGATTGGTAGTGTTTATCAGTGTTCAATTAAGGATTATGAAAAAGTTGTTAAAACGGCTCAAAAAGCATTTGTAGAATGGCGCAAAAAACCTGCTCCACAAAGAGGTGAAATTGTCAGACAAATAGGGAATAAAGTTCGTGAAAATAAAGAAGAATTAGGTGGCTTAGTATCCTATGAGATGGGAAAATCCTTGCAAGAAGGTTTAGGAGAAGTCCAGGAAATGATAGATATTTGCGATTTTGCAGTTGGGCAGTCGCGTATGTTATATGGAAATACAATCAAATCCGAAAGGCCTTCTCACAGAATGTATGATCAATATCATCCTGTAGGGATTGTTGGTATTGTAACCGCTTTTAATTTTCCAGTAGCAGTTTGGGCATGGAATGCAATGCTTGCAGCTGTATGTGGAGATGTAAATATCTGGAAGCCATCTTCAAAAGTTCCGTTAACTGCAATTGCCATTCAAAAAATTGTTGCACAGGTACTTAAAGAAAATAATTTACCGGAAGGCATATTTTCACTAATAATAGGAAGAGGCTCAACTATTGGTGAAAAAATGTTAAATGATACTCGAGTTAGTTTGATCTCGGTTACCGGTTCAATTAATGTTGGTCGTCATGCAAATGAAGTTGTTTCAAAGAGATTTGGAAAAATTATTTTAGAACTTGGTGGAAATAACGGAATTATTTTAACAAAAAATGCTGACTTAAAAAAAGCTATTCCTGCTATAGTATTTGGTGCTTTGGGAACTGCTGGACAAAGATGCACTTCCACTCGTAGAATAATTATACACGAATCAATTTATAATAAAGTGAAAAAATCACTTATAAAAGCATATAAAAGTATTAAAATTGGTGATCCATTGAATGAAGAAAATCACATGGGACCATTGATCGATAAAAATGCAGTGCAAATGTTTCTTGATGCGATTAAAGATGCAAAAGAACAAGACGGAAAAGTTTTGTATGCCGGTAAAGTGCTAAAAGGTAAAGGATATGAATCAGGTTGTTATGTGAAACCAACAATAATTGAAGGGAATAATAATATGGCAATTGTGCAGGAAGAAACATTTGCACCTATTCTTTATCTAATAAAATATAGAGGTAATGTTTCGAATGCAATAAAAATTCATAATAATGTTAAACAAGGGTTATCTTCTGCAATATTTACAGATAATTTACAAGAAGCTGAGGAATTTTTATCCGCTTGGGGATCTGATTGTGGAATTGCTAATGTCAATATTGGAACATCCGGAGCTGAAATAGGAGGAGCATTTGGTGGCGAAAAGGAGACAGGAGGCGGTCGCGAATCCGGGTCAGATGCTTGGAAAGCATATATGAGAAGACAAACAAACACAATAAATTTTGGAGATACAATTCCATTAGCACAAGGAATAAAATTTGATATTTAAAATTTAATTAATAAAGGAGGTAAAATGGTTATGTCAAAAAATGTTAGAAAAACGATTGCTGATAATATGTTAGCAGATGGATTTGATAAAATAATTGATTTGGATAAGTCACATGGTTCGTGGTTTGTAGATAAAAGAGATAACAAAGAGTATTTAGATTTCTTTTCAATGTTTGCTTCTGGTTCGATTGGATATAATCATCCTAAACTTCTTAAACAAAAATACGAGTTAGGTAGAATTGCAATTAATAAACCAACAAATTCTGATATTTATAGTGAAGAAATGGCTGAATTTGTTGATACATTTGCTAAAATTGCAAAACCTGATTATTTTAAATATATGTTTTTTGTTTCAGGTGGTGCACTTGCTGTTGAAAATGCTTTAAAGACAGCATTCGATTGGAAAACTAGAAAAAACTTTGAAAATGGACTAAAAGTAACCGGTTCAAAGATAATTCATTTTAAACAAGCTTTTCATGGCAGAACTGGATATACACTTTCATTAACCAATACATCTGATCCACGCAAAACACAATATTTTCCATTGTTTGATTGGCCAAGAATTACAAATCCAAAAGTTACTTTTCCTCTGAATGAAGAAAATTTAGATAAAGTAAAAAAATTAGAAAAGAAAGCTTTAGAAGAGATAAATGATGCTATTAAAAAGGATAACAATGAAATAGCCGGACTGATCATTGAACCGATTCAAGGAGAAGGTGGAGACAATCATTTTCGTAAGGAATTCATGCAAGAATTAAGAAAAATTTGTGATGGAAATGAAATTTTATTCATAATGGATGAAGTACAAAGTGGCGCAGGTCTTACCGGAAAATTTTGGGCACATGAACATTATGGTGTAAAACCGGATATTCTTTGTTTTGGAAAAAAGACACAAGTATGTGGAATTATGAGTAGCGATAGAGTCGATGATATCAAAGATAATGTTTTTCATGAATCAAGCCGTATAAATTCTACTTGGGGTGGAAATTTGATTGACATGGTTAGATTTTCTTACATTCTAAAAATTATTGAAGAAGAAAATTTAGTTGAAAATGCTAAAATACAAGGTGAGTTTTTATTGAAAGAGTTGCAAAATATTGCAAACGATTTCCCAAAATTGATTTCAAACCCTCGCGGAAAAGGATTGATGTGTGCTTTTGATCTTCCTGACGGGAAAACAAGAGATAAAGTATTAGGGAAACTCGCTGAAAATCAATTACTTATTCTTGGATGTGGAGATAATTCTATAAGATTTAGACCTCATTTGATAATTACAAAAAAAGAGATTAAACATGGAATTGATATTATTCGAAAAGTGTTAAAGGATATTTAATGTAGAAGATGTGAAAAATAATTTTGGTTGAGAAATATTTTTGTATATAATATCAAAAAATCACAAGCAAGATGTCCGTGATACAATAAAAAAGAGCGAAATATTTATTTCGCTCTTTTTGTTAGTATTAGAAGTTATTCAGTTAGGATTATACCACTCCTTGATCAATCATTGAGTCAGCGACTTTCATAAATCCGGCAATATTAGCTCCATTAACATAGTTGACGAAATCACCTTCTTTACCATATTTCACGCATTGTTCATGGATGTCTTTCATTATACTTTTGAGTTTTTCATCAACTTCTTCAGCTGACCAGTTGAATCTCAGAGAGTTCTGACTCATTTCAAGACCTGAAACTGCAACTCCACCAGCATTTGCGGCTTTACCAGGAGCGAAATTTACCTTTGCTGATTGAAAAGCTTTTATAGCTTCAGGAGTACAACCCATATTAGAAAGTTCGGCTACATATTTAACTCCATTAGCAATTAATGCTTTTGCGTCCTCACCGTTTAATTCGTTTTGTATAGCACATGGCATTGCAATATCGCATTTAACTTCCCAAGGTTTCTTATTTGGGAAAAATTTTGCGTTAGAAAATTTCTCGGTATAAGGAGCAACAATGTCATTATTGGAAGAACGAAGTTCTAATAAATAGTCAATTTTTTCTCCGGAAACACCATCTTCATCATAAACATATCCATCAGGACCAGAAATAGTAACAACTTTTCCACCTAATTCAGTAATTTTTAGAGCAGCACCCCAAGCAACATTACCAAATCCAGAAAGAGTTACAATTTTTCCTTTAAAGTTGTCATTTTTTATTTTAAGCATATTCTGAGTAAAATAAGTTCCACCAAATCCGGTAGCTTCAGGTCTAATTAAACTTCCTCCCCAATTTCTGCCTTTACCTGTAAGTATCCCTTCGAATCTGTTTGTCAATTTTTTATATTGACCGAAAAGAAATCCAATCTCTCTTCCACCAACACCGATATCACCCGCAGGAACATCTGTATTTGGTCCGATATGACGATATAATTCTGACATGAATGCTTGACAAAATTTCATTATTTCATTATCTGATTTACCATGAGCATTAAAATCTGATCCACCTTTTCCACCACCCATCGGCAATGTAGTTAAGGCATTTTTAAATGTTTGTTCAAATCCTAAGAATTTCAAGATACTTAAATTTACACTTGCATGAAACCGTAATCCACCTTTGTATGGTCCAATTGCACTGTTAAATTCAACTCTAAAACCACGATTAACTTGTATCTCGCCTTCATCATCAACCCAAGGAACTCGGAACATAATTACTCTCTCTGGTTCAACCATTCGTTCTAAAATTTTTGCTGCTTCATATTTTGGATTTTTATCCAAAATTGGCATTAATGATTCTACAACCTCTTCCACAGCCTGCAAAAATTCAGGTTGTCCCGGATTTTTTGCTTTTACTTTTTCAATAAAAGTTTCAACATTCTTGGCCATTTTTTCTCCTTTTTTTAAGTGTTATAAATGTCGTTTGTGTATAAAAACTTCCCCTTTTTTATTATAATATAAAATAATAAATTTTTTATTATTTTCCAAATGGATTTTAGAATAATTTTATTAAATTAAGGGATGATAATGAAGAGTTTTAATTAACTATAAAAAAGTGAGAAAATGAAAGAACCAATTTTAAAAATTAATCAAAATCTGTCATATAGAGATTTAATGCAAGTGAGAATTCATGAAATATTAATTGTATCAAGTTATTATGATGCATTTAAATTATATGAAGATGGTCGTCTTGCTGAAATGATAATTTCTGAATATGAAGCATTAGATTTACAGACAAAACCAAAAGTAGTGAGAGTATCAACAGCTGAACATGCATTGAAAAAAATGAAAGGCAAACGATTTGATTTAATAATTACTATGGCAAGAATTTCTGATGTTAATCCTTTTGATTTCGGTAAAATAGTAAAGGAAAAATATCCAAAGATCCCAATTGTATTATTGGCAGCAAATGAAAAAGAATTGGAATGGGTTCAGACAAATACGAGTGATTTTTCTGGAATAGATAAAATATTTTTCTGGTCGGGAGATTCTGCAATTTTTCCCGCAATAATAAAACATTTAGAAGATCACAAAAATTCTATAAGAGATATTCAAAAAGGAATGGTCAGAACGATTATAGTGGTAGAAGATTCGCCTTTCTATTATTCTTTATTTTTACCAATGATATATAAAATTTTTATTCAATATACACTTGATCTAATTAAATTGGAATATACGGATGACAGAAGAATATTGAGAATGTATTCTAGACCAAAGATTTTATTAGCGACAAGTTATGAGGAAGCAATAGAATATTATAATAATTTTAGTAATAATGTTTTAGCGATAATTTCAGATACTCGTTTTCCTAAAGAGAACAAATTAGATGCCCAAGCAGGTCTAAAATTTTTGAAAGCTGTTAGAAAAAAATCTTTTCAGACACCAATGGTTGTATTGTCAAAAGAGGTACAAAGAAAGAAAAGATATTTTAGAAAATTAAATGCGGCTTTTATTGATAAAAATTCTCCTGATCTTTTAAACGAATTAAAACATTTTATTGTAAAACATTGTGGGTTTGGAAAGCTTAAGTTTGATTCTATCGGATCAAGAAAGAAAATCGTTGTAAATTCACTTAGAGAATTAAGGGATGAAATCGAAAAAACGGCACCTAAATCTATTGAAAAACATGCGAAAAACAATCATTTCTCCAATTGGTTAGCAATAAGAGGTTATTTTGATCTGGCTGATCTATTGAAACCAATTAGTTACAAGGATATTAAAAATCCGAATGAAATTAAATCATTATTACATAATTTGATTGAAAAGCAACTTAAATTTCAAATTAAAGATAAACTAATAATATTTAATCCAATCTCGTATGATCCTGAATATAAATATGTTAGAATTGGAGATGGATCTCTTGGTGGTAAGGGACGTGGATTGGCCTTTTTAGTTAGTTATTTAAAAGATTATGATTTTCAATCTCGTTATCCTAATGTAAATATAGATATTCCAAATTTTGCAGTTGTTGCTACAGATATTTATGATAAATTTATGGAAAATAATAATTTATTTAAAAAAGCATTGAAAGAGGAAAATGATGAACAAGTTGACAAATTGTTTTTAAGAGCAAAATTTAATAGGGATTTTAAGAATGATATTAAAATTTTCTTAAAGCAAAATAAAAAACCGTTGGCAATTCGATCATCAAGTTTGTTAGAAGATTCATTTTTAGAACCATTTGCGGGTATATATAGAACTTTTATGCTTGCAAATAATAACGATCATCTTAAAGTTAGAGTAGATAATTTATTGAGTATAATGAAATTAGTATTTGCATCAATATTTTCCAAAAAAGCAAAATCTTTCATGAAGTCAGTTGGGCATAGATGGGAAGATGAAAAAATGGCTGTTATTATTCAAGAATTAGTTGGTAAAAAGCACAATGATCATTTTTATCCGACTTTTTCTGGTGTAATGCAATCTTATAATTACTATCCACAGCAAAAATTAAAGAGGGAAAATGGTTTGGCTACGGTAGCTTTAGGATTAGGAAAAACAGTTGTTGAAGGAGAAAAATCATTAAAATTTAGTCCAATTAAACCTACGGTCATTCCACAATTTTACAATAATCGATCGGTATTGAAAAATTCACAGAATAATTTTTATGCACTTAATTATGATTTTAAAAAGTTTCCACAAAAAGAAGGAGATAATTTAATAAAACTTCCTTTATCAAAAGCCGAGGAAGATGGTATGTTAGAATTAGTTGCAAGTACATATTCTGCACAAGATGGAAAATTTGTAGAATCTTTGGAAGAAAAAGGGCAAAGGGTAATAACTTTTGCAAATATCTTAAAATGGAAGGCATTTCCTCTTGCAGATATTTTAAAAGATCTAAGTGAAATTGCTCATAAAGGAATGGGTTGTGAAGTTGAATTGGAATTTGCATCAAATGCTGTCATGAATAGTGATATTATAGATGATTTCAATATTTTACAAGTTAGACCTCAAATTACTTACGACAAAACCATATCTTTTAATGAACATTCATATAAGAAAGAGGATTTAATTGCAAAAAGTAATATTTGTCTTGGTAATGGAATAATTAATAATGTAAAGGATATTCTTTTTATTGATCCTGATAAATTTGATAGTTTAAGGACAAGAGAAATAGCAAGTGAAATAAACAAGATCAATAATAAATTCAGCTCAGATAAGGAATACTTGTTAATTGGTCCAGGACGCTGGGGAACTTCGGATCCATTACTTGGGATTCCTGTTTTGTGGAATGATATCTCATTCGTAAAAGGCATCGTTGAAGTTGGAATTTCGGGGCATTATATCGAGCCATCATTTGGAAATCATTTTTTCCAGAATATCACTTCACTGAATGTTCCTTATTTTACTATTTCGCCCAATAATGATGATGGATATTTTGATAGAAAGTGGATTAAAAAACAGAAGCAAGTTAATGACTCCAATCTTGTAAAGCACATAAAATTAAATGCTCCAATTGTAATAAAAGTTGATGGAAGAAAAGGCATCGGTGCTATTTTGAAAAAAGATAAATGAAATTGTAAATTTTAGATCTTAATCCAAATTTGAGTAGTTTGTGTCATTCGTTGCAAAAAATAATTTATAAAATTAGTGTCTAACACATAATTAAAAATTTATTTTAGTTGAGATATTAAAATATATTTAATAAATTATTATGTTATTTGAAAAATGGGAAGATATATAATTTACAACAAAAGAGAGGATTCATATGAGTGAACCACTTATTGATTTACAAAATATAAAATTGAAGAGAAAAAACAAAAAAATAGAAATATATTCATTGACTATATATCCGGGTGTAATTTATCAAATTCAAGGAGAGAATGATTCCGGAAAAACTTTATTGATGGATGTTATTGCTCATGAAAGAAAACAAGATTCTGGAACAATAATTTTTAAGAGCAAATCGAGTGAAAAAAATGAATATTCAAGATCTTTAGCAAAAAAGAAGATAAGTTATTTAAAGGAAAAAAGTCCTTTTTGGAAAAGAAAGAATGTTTTACAATATTTAATCGAGACATTAAAGGCACAAAAAATATCATCTGTAAATGCTTATTCTGAAGCGATGTCGATACTTGAAAAATTTGATTTAAAAGAATATGCAAATATTAGTCGAAGAAAACTATCCTTCGGGATTTTTAGAAAAATAGAATTATTGAAAATTCTTTTAGAAAATAATGAATTAATACTATTAGATGAACCATATTTAAAAATTGACGATGAATTTATTTCAAAATTTAATTATCATATAAAAAATATGATCAAAGAAAACAATAAAACAATTATTATATCGTCATCTAAATCTTTTTCAAGATATAAAATTATTAAGATATTATTTAAAATAGCTGATGGAAAAATAGTTAAAATTGACAAACCAAGAAGTACATTAAGGAAAAATTATAAGAACAAAGATTAATTAATTAACAAGATTTAACAATATCTTCCCATTTTCAAAATAGATATTATAAAAAATAAAAAGTAATAATATTGCATAATAAAAATATTAATAAATATATATCCTATGGCAAATATGCCAAAAGAAAGGAAATGATTGAAAATCAGCTTAAGAATTATGGTATAGAAGATAAAAATATTTTAGATGCATTTTTAACAATTCCGAGACATATATTTATTCCAAAGGAAAATCGACAGAATGCTTATTGGGATGGGCCGCAATTTATTGGTTATGGACAAACAATCTCTCAGCCATATATTATTGCTCTAATGTTCGAAGAAGTTGATTTAAATTCACAATTTAATGTTTTAGAAATTGGTTCCGGGTCCGGTTATGTCTGTGCGTTATTATCACTATTGGTTAAAAATGTAACAGGAATTGAGATAGAAAAAAGATTAATTGAAAGAAGTATAATCACATTAGAAGAATTAGAAATAAAAAATGTTTCTATTTATAATGCAAATGGATATAATGGTTTCCCAAATAATGCACCCTATGATGTTATAATGTTATCAGCAGCACCAAATACCGCACCGAATAAATTGTTTACACAATTAAAACCTGATGGGAAATTAATTTTACCGGTTGGAAAAATATTTCAAGAATTATTGATTTTTGAAAAAAAGAATGAAAAATGGGTCTCAAGAAAAATAACAGATGTTAGATTTGTACCATTAAGACGCGAAAATAAATGAAAATAATGAAAGCAATAATCTTTGTAGTAATAACATTATTTATGGCTTCAAAAGGCATATCACAGATTGATTCTAGTGGTTATAAAAATCCCAAGGTTGCTGTTACACTTGCTGCCTTATGTCCCGGTGCCGGTCAAATCTATAATGAAAAATGGTTAAAGGCGGCTTTAATAATGGGAATAGATGGTTATTGGATTTATGAAGCAGTTCATTTTGATAAATTACATCAGGAAGATCCATCAAATGGATATTATAAAGATTCAAGGAATAAATATATTTGGTATTCGTTTGGTGGATATATTTACGGTGTTGTAGATGCGCTTGTAGATGCTCATTTGAGTTTATTTCCCAAAAGTGATATCGTATTTTATGGAGATAAAAAAAATTATAATTTATTGCTAACAATCAAGTTCTAAGAAATATATGAAAAAACAAAGAGAAAATTGGGGAAGTAAATTTGGATTTATTTTAGCTGCGGTAGGAAGTGCTGTTGGACTGGGAAATATTTGGAAATTCCCATATATTGCAGGAGAAAATGGTGGGGCGGCATTCATATTAGTTTATTTGATCAGTATTCTCCTGGTTGGAATTCCAATTTTTATTTCCGAATTAATTATCGGACGAAAATCCCAATTAAACGTTGTTGGAGCATATAAAAAATTATCTAACAATAGTCCATTTTGGTCGATAGTAGGATATATGGGGATTTTTACTGCATTTGTTATACTTTCATATTACAACATAGTAGCGGGTTGGTCATTAGGATATTTTTTTGAAGCTATAAAAGGTACATTTAATGAATTTACTACTGTAGAATTGGCGTCAAATTATTTTAGCAATCAAATTTCGAATACATTTTGGATAATTTCTTGGCAATTTCTTTTTATTGCTTTAAGTGTTTATGTGGTTTTTTCTGGTGTCAGAAAGGGTATTGAAAAATATTCTAAATTATTAATGCCGATTTTATTAGTTATATTAATATCACTTGCTGTTTGGGGAATTTCTTTAAAAGGAAGTTCAGCCGGTTTAACATTTTTATTTAAACCAGATTGGGGAAGTATAAATGGAAAGGTAATTTTAATTGCACTTGGGCATGCGTTTTTTACTTTGAGTTTAGGAATGGGAGCGATAATTACTTATGGAAGCTATTTTAAAAAAGATGAAAATATTTTAACTAGTGCCTTGTGGGTTATATTTTTGGATACCTTTATTGCGATTATTGCCGGAATAGCAATATTTACTTCTGTTTTTTCGATGGGATTTAATCCGGCGGAAGGTCCAGGATTGATCTTTAATGTTTTGCCTACTGTGTTCAATAAAATGCCAGGTGGAAATATTTTTGGGACTTTATTCTTTTTACTTCTATTTATTGCTGCCTTAACATCTGCTATCTCATTATTGGAAGTGATAACTTCATATTTTGTCGATCAAAAAAAACATTCCAGACATTGGGTTGTGTTAGTTGCTGCCTTTGTAACATTTTTAGTTGGAATTCCATCGGCAATGTCTTTCGGTCTATTAAAAGATTTTCAATTTTTCCAAAAGAACTTTTTTGATATTATGGATTTTCTGTCTGCTAATATTCTCTTACCAGGTGGCGGATTGTTAATTGCAATTTTTATCGGTTGGAAATTTGGTTATAGAAAATCAATGAATGCTTTGGAATCCGGTTCAGGAGGGTGGTTTCAAGCAAATATATTTTTTGCAATTGTTGGAAAAAAAGTTCCTGCAAAGAAACTCTCAATTGGAAATATTTGGTTTGTTTTTGTCAAATATGTTGCTCCGATATTAATTACACTTGTATTTTTAAAGTCAATTGGAGTTATTTAAGTTTAAGGTTAAGATTAAGATTAAGATTGAGTATGAGTAAAATGGGAATGATCAATTTATGAAAAAAATATTATTAATAATTTTTATTTTGCTTTGCGTAAGTAATTTTCTTTTTGCAGATTCTCAGATTAAAATGCCACGCAAATTTTCAATTGTACAGCCAAATGATAAATGGTTTTCGTTTGATAAATGGCAACATTTTAGTGCAAGTTTTATCATTACAATGGATTCTTATTATCAATTAAATCATTTTGTTATTGAGGATAGGTATAAATGTAAAAAATGGAGTGTAAGTATAAGTTTAACAAGTGGGTTAGTTAAAGAAATTTTTGATGTAAGTAGAAAAAGAAATCCATTATTTAGTTGGAAAGATATTGTTTTTGATGTAAGTGGAACGATTTTTGGAATTGTTGTTATTAATAACATATAATATTTTTGGATAATAATGAAAAAAAATAAATTATTAAAATTTTTAGATTACATCTTTGTATTGAGACCAACTCTCTTTTTTCCTACTTGGACAATGTATTTGCTGGGAGTGATAATTGCGACGAATATTGATGTGGTTCAAATATCATTTTTGCCGGATTTAAGATTAATATATTATCTTTTATTATTTACAATATTAATGGGTGCATTGTTCATAATGAATCAATTGGTTGATGTGAAAACAGATAAAATAAACAAAAAATTATTTCTAATTGCAGATGATTATATTTCATATAATTTCGCAAAATGGCAAATGATAATTTTATTAATAATATTTTTTATTGGTTCGTTGTGTAATATACTTTTTCTAATATGCGGATTATTACAATTACTTTTCTGGGGAATTCTTTATGATTATCAACCGTTTAATTGGAAAGGTAAACCATTTTTAGGTATTTTATCAAACATGATGGGCGGGTTATTAAGTATGTTAATGGGATGGTCTATTATTCATCCTTATCAAGAATTTTCTGCTCAAGTATTGTTGAATTTTGCACCATATCTTTTAGGATTTGCCGCTGTCTATTTATTAACGACGATTCCTGATGAAAAAGGTGATGAACTTGACAATAAAGAAACTATGGTTGTAAAACATGGTATAAAAATGACACTATTATTTGCATTGATATTCATGGCTTTTACTTTGCTTGTCGGTATTGTAAATGTGGATTTCAAAGTCGTAATTCCTTCAGGATTGGCAATCCCATTTTTTGCATTCGCATATTATAAAGGAACTGTAAAAGAAACATTAAGAGCTATTCGTTATGGAGTATTCTTTCTTTCTATGGTA
>Ga0222639_1000606_pt1 | contig 15954 bp, 9 predicted proteins | sample AntAcemetagen185_FD_179863 | JGI IMG/M metagenome (GOLD analysis project Ga0222639, IMG submission 179863) | Saline water microbial communities from Ace Lake, Antarctica - #185 | ecosystem: Environmental > Aquatic > Non-marine Saline and Alkaline > Saline | place: Antarctica: Ace Lake | collected...
CTACCGGCGGAATGCTGCTTTCAATCATGCCACTGGTCCGCTCCCGCGGACCGGGAAGGCCGGAAGCATTGGGAGAGTCAGAAGACCTGCCGTAACACAGAAAAGGCTTCGGGAAAAAAGCGAACAGTACTATGAAATACAAGACAGAAACAGCCTCGTCAGCCAAGGCGAAGGCAGCATGTATTCGCCTTGGCTTAGAGGTTCATCCCCGAGTCCGAATGACGGGGGGAGTTCGGAAGCGCAGTAAAAATGCAATGTCTATAAGAGTCCGTGATGGCCCCTCTGTGGATTTTGAGAGGCTTGCCAGTGATAGGTGCTCCAATGGAGCCTCTGTGTCGCAAGCAGCATGCACTTATTAACCACAAAATAGTATCATGAAAAACAAGTTTCTAAAACCGCCAAAAACAGTACTCCGCATTGCCAGTCTTATGGTCGTGTTGTTATTGTCCATTCAGCCTAATTCGTTTGCAGCGGATAGAGCCATTAGTGGTGTCGTAACCGATGGCAATGATGGAGAGCCTCTTGTCGGTGCAACAGTTCAAGTTCAGGGGCAGAACATTGGGACATTAACTGATATTCGTGGCGAATATACCCTCTCTATTCCCGATGATGTCAAGGCCATCATGGTGACCTATGTCGGCTATGCTACTCGCCACATCACTGCCGGCGAGGGCGGCATACTTAATGTGGTGCTTGATGAAAATCAGTACACAACGGGGGAAATCATAGTGACAACGACCCGTGCAGACATGAAGCTAAAGAATATTCCACGCAAAATTAACATCATTACAAGTAAGGATATTGAGGCTCTGGATCCATTGAGCGCCACTGATCTACTGAAAAAGACTGCAGGAGTTGATGTTATTGAATACCCAGGAGTGTTGTCTGGAGTTTCGATCAGAGGCTTTAAACCAAATTTTGGTTCGTACTCCAGCGCCCAGTATGTCCGTTATCTTCTTGATGGTCGACCTCTTGGCACATATAACCTTGGGGCGGTTGACATGAATATGATCGAAAGGGTAGAGGTGATAAAAGGCCCTTCCTCAGCACTTTATGGATCGCAGGGCATGGGGGGGACGGTGAACTTCATTTCAAAAAAATCGCAGGGACCGATCAAGGGGAAAGCTTCTCTGGGTTATGGAAGTTTCGAGACCTTTGAGGGAAGTGCAACGGTAGGGGGTTCTATCAGCAATCGATTTGATTACGACCTTGGTTTCCGCTATTTCAATCAGGGAGATGATTACAATGTCGGTAATAATACGCTAATCTCAGACCCCTCTTCTAAACTTCTCGAGGATAGTATAGAGACTATGCAAAATTCGACATATACAACCAATTCAGGTTCACTTCGCCTCGGATATAGACTTGGTGAAAAATTTCGAATCGATCTGCGAGGTGCTTTTTTTAATGCCCCGTCTGTTCATTCATCTGGCTCCATCTGGGGGCATTACGGAGATGGTCTGAAGGATGTGAACCGTGCAACCGGAGATTTTTTCCTTACTGGTACCGTTGGATCTCATAGCATTAAGTTTATACCATACTGGTCTTTAGATGAATCCCATAACTTTGATGTGTCTTCAGACAAGTATTATGTTTCCTCTGAAACACGCAACGAGGAGTATGGATTTCAGTTGCAGGATGCTGTTGCCATAGGTCGGCATCGTGTGACGGGAGGTCTTGACTACAACTCGTCAACATACAAAACGAAGCGTCGAAGCTCTCCGGATGTTGAAATTCGCCCCTATAGCCCTAATGCTAAAACCACAAACATAGGTTTTTTTACTGAGACATCACTTTCTTTTCTTGATGAGAGAATAATTATGACGCCAGGGGTTCGATACGATATGACCACTTTTGGACTGCTTGATACACCATTGATTGGAAATGTAGATACCAATAAAGAATACGACGGTTTTTTTAGTCCATCGGTAGCTTTGCAATACTCTTTCTTGCCGGTTCTGAAAACGCATGCCAGTGTTGGGCGGGCATTTGTGTCACCAACAGGACTGCAGAAAGCTGGAGAATATATTGATACTAAAGGAGTTACGGTGAGGGGTAACCCAGATCTGAAACCAGAAACTGGCAGCACATGGGAAACAGGCTTGACTTATAATGATGAGGTGCGTGGCTGGCGGGCAGATGTAACCTATTACGATACAACATGGGATGACTTTATAACATCTGAAAACCGTACTGACGGTTTATTGAATTATAAAACTTACATCAACGCTGCAAGCGCTAAGCTTAGGGGGCTTGAGTTTGAGTTGTCATACGATTTTGGCGCTCAAGACAATTATCGATATTCACTGCGTACTTTTGCCAGTTATACGCACCAGTTGGAGGCGGCAGTTACAATTAATGGCGAGACAAGTTCTATGAAATATGTGCGTGAAGGGCTCGGTTCGTTTGGTTTTGAGTATGATGACTTCCGTTTTCTTAATGCACGCCTCAGCGCGCGTTATCTTGGCTCCCGCTATGAGGATAATTATTATGGCGCCAACTATGATCGCAGTTCAACAGATAAAGTTTTAAAGCATGAGCCGTCTCTGGTGTTCGATGCCACGGTCGGTCTCTCCATTAACAATCAGAACAGTGTTGCTTTGACGGTGAAAAATATTCTGGATGAAAACTACACTGAAAAAGACGGCTACAATATGCCAGGTCGATCTATGGGTGTCAAATATACCGTCACCTTTTAATTGGATCTGAGAGCATGAGATTCATTGTAAACCGGTTGATGCTGGCAGTGCTGGTTACAGTACAGCCCCTCATGCTCTTCAGTGGTTGCGGGCAGGTTGATAAAATCGATCTGCCAGGCAAGCCTTCAGCGAAACAAGCGAGTGAAGAAGATATCCCGTTGCATTACGCCCAATATTTCTCTATGCAAAAGATTGGCGCGGTCACACTTATTCAGATCAGGAGGCCTACAGGCGCACATCGTGGGGTGTTTTACCGATATCTGCTGGTACCGAAAGGAGTCGCGGTGCCATCGGGGTATCCTGATGCCCTGGTTGTATTTACACCGGTAAAAAAAGTTACCTGCGGTATTGGCTTGCAGGTGTCTATGCTAGACCGGCTCGGTGAGATCGAAACCATCAAAGGGATCGGCCGGGGAAAGTGGGTCGGGAATCCAGAAATACGAAGGCGGATGGCCACAGGAGAGGTTCTTGAAACAGGAATGTCGAACGACATGAACATGGAGACCATGGTGAGCATAGATGCTGATATCGCGTTTGTTTATGCTTCAGGAAGTGATACCGACAGCCACTCGAAATTGCTCGCAATGGGGATTAAGCCAGGGTTGGTAAGTATGCAACTTGAAGAGCATCCGCTTGGTGTTCTTGAGTGGATAAAGTTTTTTGGGGCGTTTTATGGCAAGGAAAAGGAGGCCGGCGAATATTTTACTTGCGCTGCAGATCGATATGAAAAGCTGGCGGAATCGGTAAGAGGTTCTTTCAGCGAGCGTCCTACGGTAATTGTTGGGCACAGCGCCAAAGACATTTGGACAACGCATGGTTCAAGCGCTTGGTTTATAAGGTTCCTGCATGATGCCGGTGCACGGTATGTTCTTGAGGACAGCACTGCTTATGATGAAAATCTGATTAGTCTTGAACACGCCCTTAAGGTTGGTATTGATGCCGATTTTTGGGTTAACCCTCGATATACTGCGGAGTCCATGGCCGATCTGATCGGGAACGACTCACGATATAGGTGTTTTGCTTCAGTGAAATCCGGTAATGTGTATAACAACAATGCATTGACCTTTGACGATGGGCGTACTCTTTTCTGGGAGATCGGCATGACGGAACCCGATGTTGTTCTTTCCGATCTCGTTTCAATTTTTCATACTGACCTGCTCCCACGGTATCGCATAAAATATTATCGTCGGCTTGAGTGAGCTGGGGGCTCTTGATGGCGGGCCATTTATTTTCTCTTTGCGGCTGTAAAATCAACCGTTATTTTTACATTCTATTAACTGTTCTTTTTTTACTGATGAAGCTGGATACCCCGTAAAGGGGTTTAATAGGGAATCACGCGAAAATCGTGAGCTGACGCGCAACTGTAAAGCCGACAAAATGTTGTGCAGCGTTCTACCACTGTTCCATATGTATTTGGAATGGGAAGGTGCTGCAGAATCGGCAAGCCAGGAGACCTGTCCCGCTTTTTTTTATCAACCACATGCTTTCGCGGAAAAAAGCATTGATGATGAGTCCGGCATCAGGAAAACTTTCCTGTTCGCCATGCCACTCCCATTGACCTTTTCCCTCGCAAGCATACAGACAGGCTGGAACACCACCAGATTATCGTATGCTGACTCACACTCCCGGTTACCCACGGATCGGCGCTTTCAGAGAAATGAAAAAAGCTTGTGAAGGCTACTGGAAGGGCGCACTTGACGAGCTAGGCCTCAGGGCCGCATCCCTTGCTGAAAAGCAGAGCCGCTGGCGCGCACAGATGGAAGCAGGAATGGATCTCATTTCCTGTAACGACTTTTCCCTCTACGACCATGTTCAGGATATGAGCTTCATGCTCGGGGCCATTCCTGAGCGATATGAGTCATTACGGACACATCTGTCAGATATTGATCTCTATTTTGCTATGTGCCGGGGGTATCAGGATTCCGGCCTGGATGTTACGGCCATGGAGATGACTAAGTGGTTTGATACCAACTACCATTATCTCGTTCCGGAATTTACTTCCGATCAGGATTTCCATTACACATCACGAAAGTGCGTCGACGAGTTTCTTGAAGCTAAGGCGTTCGGGGTTCCTGCGCCAAAAGCTGTACTTCTTGGTCCTGTCAGCTACCTTCTGCTTGGCAAAGAAAAGGGGGGCGACTTTAACCGTCTTGATCTCATGGAGCGGCTTCTTCCCGTTTACTCTGCAGTTCTTGAGGATCTGCACCATGCGGACTGTTATTGGCTTCAGCTTGATGAACCTTGCCTTGTTGGCGATCTTGATGACAAAACCAGACAGGTTTATGTTGATGTGTATCAATACCTGAGGTTGCATTTTCCTGATTTCCATATCATTCTGGCTACTTATTTCGACGGTCTTGGTGAGAATCTTCAAACAGCTCTTTCTCTTCCGGTTGATACGCTGCATGTTGATGCCGTGAGAGGGTTTGGCGACATTCCCTCACTTCTGGAAGCTGTCCCCAGGGCCATGGGGCTTTCGCTCGGAATCATTGACGGTCGCAATATCTGGATAAATCATTTCGAGGATTCTTTGGGTATTCTTGGTCTGGCGGTGAAGTCTCTGGGCAGCGATCGGGTTATGGTTTCTTCTTCATGCTCACTCCTGCATGTTCCTTATGACAGGGATAATGAGTCTTCTGGTGGGTCGCTTCCCGATTTTCTGAAGCCTTGGCTTGCTTTTGCACGGCAGAAACTTGATGAAATCCGCCTTCTTGCCGATTTGATGGAAGATGAGGTTGCAACTGACGTTTTCAGCGGGCTTGCTCAACATCTGAAGGCGCTGGATTCACGGCAGAATTCACAGCAACTCCTGAATGAAGATGTGCGTGCCAGAGTAGATTCTTACGCTGTACGCCAACTCTCCCGTCCGGAATCATTTGCAGAACGCAATTTCCTGCAGCAGGAGTGGCTGCAACTGCCGTTGCTTCCAACTACCATGATCGGGTCGCTGCCACAGACCGCTGAACTCCGTTCACTTCGCAAGCGCTACAGGGATGGGGCTCTTGCTGAGGAAGAGTACCTTTCCGGGATTAAAATTTTGACTGCCGATGCAATAAGGTGGCAGGAGTCAGCCGACATTGATGTGCTTGTGCATGGGGAGTTTGAACGGACTGATATGGTTGAGTTTTTCGGAGAGCATCTTGAGGGCGTTGCTTTTACCGGTAACGGCTGGGTTCAGAGTTATGGAGCTCGCGCGGTGAAGCCCCCGGTCATATACGGCGATGTGAGCAGAAAAGAGGCGATGACGGTGGATATGGCCGTGTTTGCGCAGAATCTGACTGACAGGCCGGTGAAGGGTATGCTGACCGGGCCGGGCACTATTCTGAAGTGGTCTTTTGTCCGGGACGATCAGCCTTTGAGTGAAACTGCAATGCAGGTTGCTCTGGCTTTGCGGGACGAGGTGCTTGACCTTGAGCTTGCGGGAATCGGGATCATTCAGATCGATGAGCCGGGCATCCGTGAAGGGCTCCCTCTTAAAAAGGCGGAACGAAAAAGCTATCTGGATTGGTCGGTAAGGGCATTTCTTCTCTGTTCGGGCGGCGTCGGGCCAGCGACACAGATCCATACGCATATGTGTTATGCAGATTATGCTGATATTCTCGATGCGCTTGTCCAGATGGATGCTGATGTTCTTACTATTGAGACTGCCCGTTCCGATATGGAGGTTCTTGCTGATTTTGCAGCAGGCAGTTATCAGAATCAGCTGGGCCCAGGGATTTATGACATCCACTCACCGCGGATTCCTTCGGTCAGGGAGTTGGAGGCGCAGCTGAAAAAAGTGCTGCATCATTTTCCGTCCGATCAGATATGGGTCAATCCTGACTGCGGCCTGAAAACCAGAGGCTGGCAGGAGGTTTTACCTGCAATAGAACATATGGTTAAAGCTACGAAAAAAACACGGCTTCATCAGGGGAAAAAGAAACATAAGGATGCCGACAAAAACAGCTTGGTTGGGAGCAGGAAAATGGTTATTTGAAGTATAAGAATAGTTCTTTTTTTGCAGACTGGTGTCGGTATCAAAACCGGAGAATAGGGAAGTACGCGCAATTCGTACACTGTACCCGCAACTGTAGAGCGGCCATCCATCATACGCGCTGTGTGACGCGCTGAAGTGGACTCTGCCCGATCACTGTGATGATTCCTCCCGGGAATCATTGCGGGAAGGTTGGGTCGTTATGAACCGCCAAAGTCAGGAGACCTGCCAGAATGCATTCGCATCAACAATCGGACTACGGGTGTATGGTCCTGCGTGACACCTTCATTCCGGGTTTTCAGGCCCGATCTTGCCGCTCTGCGCAGCAAGACAGATGTCTCCGCTCCTCCTGCACCCTTGTCCCCGTTTTGCCAATCAAACCATCGGGACACTATGGGACAGATCGACATTGTTTTTCATGAAATCATCAAGCGCGACGGGTGCAGGGCGCCCTTTGACGCTGAAAAAATCACTTACGCCATCTTCAGGGCGCTCAGGGCAGTCGGACGGGCTGACCGCACCAAAGCCGCACAGCTGACAGGCGATGTACTCTCGCGTCTGCATGAGTTTTCGGGAGGAGATGCGCCGACTGTTGAGGGTGTGCAGGATCTTGTGGAAAAGGTTTTCTTTGCTGCCGGAGAGTTCGAGGCAGCCAAAGCCTATATCCTCTATCGCCATCAGCATCGCAACCTTCGCGAGACAAAGGAGATCTTCAGCAATGTTGATCTTGTTGACAGCTACCTCAGCCTTGAGGACTGGCGTGTCAAGGAGAGCGCAAACTCTTCGTGGTCACTGCAGGGGCTGAACCAGCATATATCGACTATAGTCAGCTCCCAGTACTGGCTCAACCGTATCTATCCGCCTGAGATCAGCGAAGCCCACACCTCCGGTATGATGCACATACACGATCTTGGATTCCTGAGCGTGTATTGTGTGGGATGGGATCTTGAGGATCTTCTGCTCAGCGGATTCACAGGCGTTGCAGGTCATTCCGCGAGCAATCCTGCACGCCATCTGCGCTCGGCACTCGGTCAGATTGTCAACTTCTTTTACACAATGCAGGGCGAAGCTGCCGGCGCGCAGGCCTTCTCCAACTTCGATACTCTTCTTGCCCCGTTCATCCGTTACGACGGTCTTGAATACAAAGAGGTACGCCAATGCCTTCAGGAGTTCTTTTTCAACATGAATGTGCCCACCAGAGTGGGATTCCAGACCCCGTTCACCAATGTAACGCTTGACCTTACAGTGCCTTCCACGCACCGCACCATGCCCGTTATTTTCGGTGGCAAGACGATGGAGGAGACCTATGGCGATTTCCAGGATGAAATGGATGTTTTCAACAGTGCATTTGCTGATGTCATGAATGGCGGTGACGCTAACGGCGCTGTATTCTCCTTCCCGATTCCCACCTATAACATAACGCCTGATTTCGACTGGGAGAATCCGGTTTACGACGGCATCTGGGAGATGGCAGCACGATACGGCATTCCCTATTTTTCCAACTTCGTCAACTCTTCGATGAGCCCCGACGATGTCCGCAGCATGTGCTGCCGCCTAAGGCTTGACAAGCGCGAACTGCAGAAGAAGGGGGGTGGGCTGTTCGGTTCAAATCCCCTAACTGGTTCGGTGGGCGTTGTGACCATGAACCTGCCCAGAATTGGTTACGAGGCCAAAGGCGAGGAGGAGTTCTTCCAGCGACTTGCTCACGCCATGGAACTGGCAAGGACAAGCCTTGAAATCAAGCGCAAGGTTATTGAGCGCCTGACTGTTGAAGGTCTCTATCCATACTCGAAGTTCTATCTTCGTCATCTGTTTGAGCACAACGGCCGGTATTGGGACAACCATTTTTCAACCATTGGCATTACCGGAATGAACGAGTGCTGCCTCAACTTCCTTGGGTGCACCATTGCCGATGAAGACGGCAGGGTTTTTGCCCTCAAGGTGATGGACTTCATGCGCTCACATCTTGAAACCTTTCAGGAAGAGACTGGTCATATCTATAACCTTGAGGCTACTCCAGCTGAAAGCACGGCCTACCGCCTCGCCAAGATTGACAAGAAGCTCTATTCGGATATTATAACGGCCAACGAGGAAGCTGTCCAGAACGGTTCGGAACCTTACTACACCAACTCAACGCAGTTGCCTGTCGGCCACACTGACGATCTTTTTGAAGCGCTTCGCCTTCAGGACGAACTCCAGTCGCGTTATACCGGCGGAACGGTTTTCCATACCTTTGTTGGTGAACGGGCGATTCCCGCTGAATCAGTAAAGCAGCTGGTGAAGACGGTGACTGCCAACTTTACGCTGCCCTATATTACCCTGTCGCCAACTTTCAGCATCTGCCCTTCTCACGGTTACCGGTTCGGAGAGCACGAGTTTTGCCCCGACTGTGCCGCACAGGGCATTGAGCAACGCTGCATTATCTATACCCGCATCGTGGGGTATCTCCGTCCTGTGCAGCAGTGGAATGGAGGCAAGCAGAGTGAATATGCCGACAGAAAGCTCTTCGTAGCTGTGCCGGCAGAAAGCGAGGAGGAGGCATGACGGGCAAAGCTATCCCGCTTCCTGTTGGTGGGTTTCTACCCCAGAGCCTTGTTGATTTTCCGGGTCGCATTGCCGCAGTGGTCTACACCTCTGGATGCAATTTTCGCTGCCCCTTCTGCCATAACCCAGAGCTTGTTCTTCCTGACGAGTTCGGGGCTCCGCCGCTTCTTGAGTTTGACGATGTGCTTGAGCGCATTACCCGCAACCGCAGCCTGCTTGGCGGGGTTGTGGTAACAGGTGGTGAACCGACTATCCACAAGTCTCTCCCCGATGCACTGCGGATGTTCAAGGGTCTCGGTCTTGAAGTCAAGCTCGATACAAACGGCAGCCGCCCGGAGATGCTGGAGGAACTGCTTGAGGGTGAGCTGGTTGATGAGGTGGCCATGGACATCAAGGCTCCGTTCGAGTTGGATCGCTACAGCGCTCTCTCGGGGATATCCTGCACTCCGGTTCTTCTTGGCCGCATCAGGGATTCAATTCTGCTGCTCCTTCGCTCAGGAGTGAAAACCCATTTCAGAACCACTCTTGTCGGTGAACTGCACAGCAAAGATGATGTTCGGATAATGAAAGAGCTTTGTGGAGGTAAAATTAATTTTCAGCCATACAGAGCAGGTAAAACCCTGGCAATGCCAACTTCAGAGCAACATGATTCTTTTGGGCAACTGGCGTTTTCTCTTGCCGAGCGCTCAGGCAGGGCGTGACAATGAAAAACATACTGGTTCTTTCAGCTTCCGTTGCGGTTCTTCTCCTTCTGGTTGCTTTTTCCCTCTCTGTCGGGCGTTACCCGGTTTCGCTTCCCTCGTTCATCTCGGCAATCATGACCGGCTCCGGCCATGACCCGGCTGTTGCAACCGTGCTTTTTTCCATTCGTTTACCACGAATCCTTGGCGCTGTTATTGTAGGCGGAGCTCTTTCGCTTGCCGGCGCGGCCTATCAGGGAATGTTCCGTAACCCCATGGTCAGCCCCGACATTCTTGGGGTGAGCGCCGGTGCTGGTTTTGGCGCTGCCCTTGCCATTCTTCTTTCGTGGCCCATCCTTTTCGTGCAGGCCTCTGCTTTTGCGGGTGGTCTGGTTGCCGTGTTTCTTGCCATTACGGTCAGCAGAGCCGCCTCCAAACGGCACGAGGGCATTCTGGTATTGGTGCTGTCGGGTATCGTCATATCCGCAGTCTTTACCGCACTTATCTCCCTCATGAAATATGCGGCTGACCCCGAAAGCAAGTTGCCGACAATTACCTACTGGCTCATGGGTAGTCTTGCCGACATCCGTATGAGTGATCTTCCCGCCGTTGCCGCTGTTCTCGCTGCAGGTGCGCTTCCGCTCATGCTGCTTTCCTGGAGGCTCAATGTCCTCTCGTTCGGAGATGACGAGGCCCGTTCACTCGGAATTGATATTTCTGTAGTCCGTTTTACGGTTATCGTCTCCGCCTCCCTCATTACGGCAAGCGTCATCTCTGTGAGCGGTCTTATCGGCTGGATTGGACTGCTTGTTCCCCATGCGGCACGGCTTCTTGTAGGGCCTGACCATCGCGTGCAGCTTCCGCTTTCTTTTCTGCTTGGAGGAATATTCCTTCTGTTCTTCGACAACCTCTCCCGCGCACTGTTTCCAGTTGAAATACCCATTGGAATCGTTACGGCACTTGTTGGCGCTCCATTCTTTATAGCGCTCCTTAAATTCTCGCCCCGTCAATCATGATGAACAGCAGGCCGATTGTTATTGAATGCCGGGATCTGTCTGTCGGATACCTTCGCCGAAGTGTTCTTGAGCATATTGATCTTACACTCCGTTCAGGAGAGGTGTGCTGCTTTCTCGGCCAGAATGGCAAAGGCAAGACAACCCTGTTCAGAACACTTCTTGGTTTTCTCAAGCCGTTAGCTGGAGAGATTTTTCTCAACGGCAAGCCGCTCGAAGCCAGGACGCCGGTTGAACGGGCCCGGATGATCGCTTATGTGCCACAGGCGCACCAGAGCATGTTTCCCTTTCGGGTTGAAGATGTTGTACTGTTCGGCAGGACGGCGCATCTTGGCATGTTTTCGTCTCCCGGCAGAGAAGATCGTGCTGTTGCAGCCAAGGCTATCGACATGCTCGGTATCGGGCATTTAGCCGATAGGGTTTTTCCGGAAATAAGCGGGGGTGAAAGGCAAATGGTGATGCTTGCCCGGGCGCTTGCCCAGCAGTCAGGCATGCTGATTCTTGATGAACCCTCTTCAAATCTTGATTATGGCAATCAGGTACTTCTACTCCGAAAGATTGAGGAACTCCGAAAGCAGGGGATTGGGATTGCCATGGCAACGCACGCGCCTGAACATGCTCTCCATCTCGGTGCCAGAGTCGTAAGTATCGAGGCAGATCGCCTTGTCGTCCGCAATCATGCGCACGATGCACTTGTGCCGGAAGTTATGAAGCGGGTCTACGGTGTTGATATCGACATGATTTCCGCAACAGACGCCAACGGGAACCCGTTGAAGTTTTTCACCCCTCTTAACAAGCCTTTTTCACAACAATAAAAACCTGTTCAGACCATGGTTTTCATTCATCCATTCCGGCGCATCCTCCCTTCGCTCCTTGTGCTCTTTGCTACGCTTCTTCTGCCAGGCGCCAATTCCTCGGCCTTCGGTAAACAAAAGGGGATTACCCAAACGGTAACCGATATGGCGGGCCGGACGATGCAGTTGCCGGCGGAAATCAAAAGAGTTTATGTCAACCGCCCCGGCAGCATTCTGATGTATGCGATTGAGCCCGAAATGATTGTCAACCGCTCGTTTCAGTACACCCCTGAAGCGCAGCATTTTTTCAGGAAGGATTACCTTGCTCTCCCGTTTGTGGAAAATTCCCCTGAAGAGATCATGAAGCTCGCCCCGGACCTCATCCTGAACTTTTACGATATTAACGCTCAGACGATTGACCAGTCGGAACGGCTTTCCGCCAAAACAGGCATACCAGTTTATATAGCCTCACTTCATCTCAAAGATTATCCTGAAGTGTTCCGCCGACTTGGCAAAGTCTTCGGCAGGGAGGAGCAGACTCAGAAAATGCTTGCCTTCATTCAGAGACATGTTGATCCTGTTGCCGCAAAAAGCGCCTCCATCCCTGCAGAGAAACGCCTGTCCGTTTACTATGCTGAGGGTGAACGGGGTCTGCATACAGACCCTTCAGGTTCAATCCATACAAAATTGATTGAAATGGTTGGAGCCACAAACGCCGCAGCAATAGGAAAATCCTCACGCAAAGGGCTGAGCGCTGTATCGATGGAGCAGCTCTACCTCTGGAATCCGGACCGCATCATTGTGTGGGCGGGACTTGGCAAAAAGACCGGAACCATGGCGCATATCAAGAGCGATCCAGTCTGGGGAAAACTTCCGGCAGTCAGAAACGGGAATATTCACCAGATACCCTATCTGCCATTCGGGTGGTTTGACCGTCCAGCAAGCATCAACCGCCTTCTCGGCGTTCCCTGGCTCGCGAACCTGCTTTATCCTGATCATTACAGGATTGATATCAAAGCGGTCGTCAGCGAGTATTATGAAACCTTTTACCATTACCAGCTCAGTGACGCCGAACTGGAACAGCTCCTTGGGTTAGGGGACGCTGTACACTTCGTGCACTAATTCTGATTAATCAGCTACTTCAGGATATGAAATTCTATATTACTGAATAAAGGCAGCTTTAAGCGTATAGGAACAAAGAATTGACCAAAAACGCCAAGTTAGAACGGAAAACTTCTCACCTTCGACAGCTTCATTGCCACTGCCAGCAGCACAGCATATTCTGGACCCCGACCCTAATGGTATTAACTCCTCATCAGAACCCATGACTACCTCAAAGCCAACCAACGGCAAACCCGCCGCCGTTTCAGGATCGGTTATCCGCGAAGACCACATCGAATATGGTTTCATCGGGGTACTCCAAGGCCTCAAATACGAATACCGCGAAGACATTCGTGACCGTGCCGCACTGGAGACGAATTTCCGAGACAAATTTGAGACACTGAACCATGTGCACCTGACCGATGGTGAGTTCACCCGCCTCCTCGACGAAATCATCACCCCGGATGTCTTTACCGCTGCCCGCACTCTGCGCGAACGCAACAGCTTCACACGCGACGACGGCACTCCGCTCAACTACACTCTGGTCAACATTAACGACTGGTGCAAAAACTCCTTTGAAGTCATCAACCAGCTTCGCATCAATACCGACAACAGCCACCACCGATATGATGTTCTCCTGCTCATCAATGGCGTACCCGTAGTGCAGATCGAGTTAAAGACCCTCGGCATCAACCCGCGCCGGGCAATGGAGCAAATCGTCGATTACAAGAACGCCCCCGGCAACGGATACACAAAAACTCTCCTCTGCTTTCTCCAGCTCTTCATCGTCAGCAACCGTACCAACACCTTCTATTTCGCGAACAACAACGCCCGCCACTTCGCCTTCAATGCCGACGAGCGATTCCTGCCCATCTATCAGTTCGCAGACGAAGAAAATAAAAAGATCACCCACCTTAACAGCTTTGCTGAGACCTTCCTCGTCAAATGCGCCCTGGGCCGAATGATCAGCCGCTACATGGTACTAATCGCCAGCGAGCAGAAGCTCATGATGATGCGCCCGTATCAAGTCTACGCCGTGAAGCAGATCGTAGACTGCATCCACCAGGATTGCGGCAACGGGTACATCTGGCACACCACCGGTAGTGGGAAAACGCTCACATCCTTCAAGGCCTCCACGCTCCTCAAAGACAATCCCGACATCGAGAAATGCCTTTTCGTTGTCGATCGCAAAGACCTTGACCGCCAGACTCGTGAGGAATTCAACAGGTTTCAGGAAGGCTGTGTCGAAGAAAACACCAACACTGGCGCACTCGTGAGCCGCCTGCTCTCCGAAGACTATGCCGACAAAGTCATCGTCACCACTATCCAGAAGCTCGGCGTTGCGCTTGATGAAAGCAGCAGGCATAACAAACAACGGAAAAAGAATGACCAGCCGACTTACAAGGAACAATTACAGCCGCTGAGCGATAAACGCATCGTCTTTATTTTCGACGAATGTCACCGCTCGCAGTTCGGTGAGAACCACCGAGCCATTAAAGAGTTCTTCCCCAAGGCCCAGCTCTTCGGATTTACCGGCACCCCAATCTTTGAAGAAAATGCCAGCTACCAGAAAATCTCGGACCAGCAGGCATCCATGAAAACCACGCAAGACCTCTTCCAGAAGCAGCTTCACGCCTACACCATAACCCACGCCATCGAAGACGGAAATGTACTCCGCTTTCATGTAGACTACTTCAAGCCCAAAGAAGAAAAAGGCGCGAAACTACCCAAGCCCGGAGAAGCTATCGCCAAAAAAGCCATAGTCGAAGCCATTCTGGCCAAACACGACGCGGCCACCGCCGGACGACGGTTCAATGCTTTTCTTGCCACATCCTCCATCAATGATGCCATCGAATACCACAGTCTTTTCAAAACGAATCAGGCAGAAAAACAGGCCGCCGATCCCGATATTCAGCCATTGAACATCGCCTGTGTTTTCTCTCCGCCCGCCGAGGGCAATGCCGATGTAAAGCAGATTCAGGAAGACCTGCCGCAGGAAAAACAGGACAACGAAGTTGAACCCGAAAAGAAAAAAGAAGCCCTCAAAGCAATTCTTGCAGATTACAACATCCGCTACAGCACCAATCACACCCTCAGCGAATTCGATCTCTACTATCAGGATGTCCAAAAGCGCATCAAAGACCAGGAGTGGCCCAACTCAGACTTTCCCCACGCGCAGAAAATCGACATCACCATTGTCGTGGACATGCTGCTCACCGGCTTCGACTCCAAATACCTCAACACGCTCTATGTAGACAAAAACCTCAAGCACCACGGCTTGATTCAGGCCTTCTCTCGAACCAACCGCGTGCTCAACGGCACCAAGCCCTACGGGAACATCCTCGACTTCCGTCAGCAGCAAGACGCCGTCGATGCCGCCATCGCACTCTTTTCAGGTGAAAAGAGTGGAGAAGAGGCCCGTGAAATCTGGCTGGTGGACAAGGCGCTCGTGGTCATCAATAAGCTAGAAGACGCCGTGCAAAGGCTAGACGGCTTCATGAAAACCCAAGGCCTAGACTGCGCCCCACAGGCCGTGCCCAACCTCCAGGGCGACGACGCCCGCGCCGCTTTCATCAACCACTTCAAGGAAGTCCAGCGGCTCAAGACACAACTCGACCAATACACCGACCTCACCGAGGAAAATGCCGCCGCCATCGACCAGATCCTGCCCAAGGACAACCTTCTCGGTTTCCGCGGTGCCTATCTGGAAACCGCCCAGCGCCTCAAGGCCCAGCAGAGAAGCGTCTGCGAAGAGCATGCCACTTACGACGTGGATCAGATCGACTTTGAGTTCGTTCTCTTTGCCTCCACCCTCATTGACTACGACTACATCATGGGCCTCATCTCCCGCTTTTCGCAGCAGGCCCCCGGCAAGCAGAAGATGAGCCGCGAGCAGCTTATCGGCCTGATCCAGTCCGATGCCAAGTTCATGGACGAGCGCGCAGAGATCGCCGCCTACATCGCCACCCTCAAGGAGGGCGAAGGACTCAGCGAAACCGTAATCCGTGACGGCTACATCCGCTTCAAAGCAGAAAAAGACGCCGCTCAACTCGCCGCCATCGCGGGCCTACACGGCCTCGCCACCGCCGCCCTACAAGACTTTGTGGACGGCATCCTCGACCGTATGATCTTCGACGGCGAACAGCTCGG
>Ga0222639_1000614_pt1 | contig 15877 bp, 8 predicted proteins | sample AntAcemetagen185_FD_179863 | JGI IMG/M metagenome (GOLD analysis project Ga0222639, IMG submission 179863) | Saline water microbial communities from Ace Lake, Antarctica - #185 | ecosystem: Environmental > Aquatic > Non-marine Saline and Alkaline > Saline | place: Antarctica: Ace Lake | collected...
ATTATATTTTTTGTTGTTTTAATTATAAATTTTAACATCCCTTCTTGTCAAGCTTTTATTCGTATATTGTATGTCGTATTGCGTATTGCACAGGGAAATAAATATAGTAATAAGTAACGAGTGATAAGTGATAAATTATTATAACATTTATTTTTCTTCTATCTTCTGTATTCTGGCTCCTACCTTATTCATTATATATTATGCACTGATTTAATTGGTTAATTGGACAATCGGTGAATTGGTGAATTAATAATTTTTTTCTTGACTTTCGACTGACCAGTCAGTTATAATAAAAGCTGTTCAAAAAATATAGAGGAGATAAAATAAAAAATGAATAAACTTGCTAATTTTGTTACTAAATATGCCTGGCCAATACTTATAATAACCATTATTTTAACTGTTTTAGCCGGTTCACAACTAAAAAATTTAACTATCGATGATGATATTACCAAATACATGCCTGCTGATGATCCGGATATCGTATTTTATAATGAGATTGTTGATAAATTTGGCGGTTCTCAGTCAGAAACAGCGGTAATCTCGCTGGAATATGATGACCTTTTCCGGGTAGAAAATTTAAGGAGCGTAAAAAATATTATAGATGAATTAAATGATACTTCCTACATAAAATCCGTCACTTCCTTTTTAAACATGCCTGAAATAATAAGTACAGAATTTGGTTTGGAAGTAAAAGACCTGGTTGAAATCTTCCCGGAAAACGATAAAGAAGCAAGAGAGCTTAAAGAAACTCTTTTAAACAACAGTATGGTAAAAGGTAAATTTATTTCCGGAGACGGAAACGTTACTCTATTAGTAATGGAATTAAAAAAAGGATATTCGGGAAGTGAATTAAAAAACGATTTAGTAAAAATAATAGACCCTTTAAAGGGAGATGCTACAAAAATATATTATTCCGGTATGCCATTAATGAGTGCAGAAATATCAGAAAGTTCTCGGAGTACCATGGGCTTAAGTATTGCCGCCATCATTATCATGCTCTTTGTTCTTTTCTTCTGCTTTCGAAGTATTCGGGGAGTCATATTACCCCTTTTTGTCGCTTTTATGTCTTCGGTTTGGGTTTTAGGGTTAATAGCTTCCACAGGAAGAAATGTGACTATGGTAGCTGCAATCCTGCCGGTTATTATGATATCTCTGGCAACTGCCTATGGTATTCATTTTGTCAGTCGTTATTATGAAGAAAGATATCGCTTTGAACCGCTTGAAGCAGTCAAAATGGCTTTCCGGGATACTTTTTTACCAATATTAATGAGCGCTTTAACGACTATGGCCGGTTTTTTATCTCTTTCTGCGGCCATCGTAAAACCTATTACGGAATTTGGAGTCTTTTCTACCCTGGGAATATTTTTTGCATTTATTCTGGCAACTTTTTCCCTTACTTCTTTTTACAAACTTTTTCCCCCTCCCAAGATACATAAAAAATTTTCTTCTAATTCTAAAGATTTAGTCAGTAGATTATTGAATCTCATTTTCTATTTAGTTACAGAAAAAAAGAAAATTGTTGTAGTAATCGTATTAGTTGTAGTAATGGGAGCAATCGGTTTTATTACTCAGGTTACACCTGATTCTTCTATGGAATCAAGATTGGGAGAAAATAACCAAATCGTAAAAACTTTAAATTATTTCAAAGATAAATTTGGCGGTATAGATACACTTTATATCTATACCGAAGCAGATAATGTAAAAAGCCCTTATGTTTTAAGACAGATTAAAAAGATAGAAGATTATTCAGAACGTCTTCCTTCACTAAAAGAACCTTCTTCAATCAGCGATTTCTTAATTGACTTGAATGATGCCATGGAAAATAAAAAGATCATCCCTGCAAATGAACAAAAAATTGATAATCTCTGGTTTTTCACCCAGGATAATGAATATGTTACTTCTATGGTTGGAGATAAAAATAAAGATACACTGGTATCTATCAAAACCAAAGAAATGACTTCTGATGCTTTAGATTTATCCATTGCAAAAATAAGGGAATATATAGATACTATTCCTAAAAAAGTAAAACAGGTAGACCTTTCACAATTAGAAGAGAAAGAACGACAAAACTATTATCCTTATCTGGCGGATGAAATTATTTCTTCCCTTCAGGCTAAAGGCATAGAGATAAAAAATATAGACGGCTTTAAGAAAGAACTTGTTCAATTGGCTGCTCAACCAAATAATGAATTTGAAAGAAAAGACCAGACGTTTATTTCTGATATTTTGTCTCTATCTTCTTTGGAAATCGAAGATTTAGGATTAACCAAAGAGGAAATTTATCCTTTGCTTACATCTTATATTCAGAATGAGCAAACTGCTGATTTCTTTATAGATGAACTGATAAGCAAAGTAGATTTATCAGAAAATGATGCCTTCTATTTACAGGAAGTATTGGAAGTTTCCCGCAATATGGCCCGGGAAAGAGAAAAGATAAATGTCGCACAATTAATGTCAGAAAATTTTTTAGGTGACAAATTAACCGATGAGGGAAAAGATATCTTATGGTATTTAAACGATACTGTTGTTTTTATACCTGATGACAATGGAGGTATTGAAGTCTCTTTCCGGCTTAGCGGAACTCCGGTAATTACTGACCGACTAAACAGTAGTCTATTCAGGGGGCAGATAAGAAGTATGACTCTGGCCTTCCTTGCGGTATTCACGATGCTGGTATTCCAATTCAAATCTATTAAAATAGGATTATATTCTATAATTCCCCTTCTCCTAACTATAATTACTGCTATCGGGGCCATGGGTCTTTTCCGTATACCTTTAAATGTATCTACTATGATGGTTGCAAGTATCGCTATAGGAGCAGGGATAGATTATACCATTCACTATGTATCCCGTTACAAAAGCGAATTAAAAACCAAGAACAAGAAAAATGCCCTAAAAGCAACCCTTACCGGAACAGGGAGAGCAATTATTTTTAATTCAATATCAATTGCTGCCGGTACTTTTATGCTTACCTTTTCCAATATCAAGATGATGGGAAATTTTGGTCAATTGATTGGAAGTGTAATGATTGTAAGTGTGATATATACTTTATTACTTCTTCCAATATTATTAGATAAAGTCGATTTTAAAACAAAAAAGGGGTCAAAATAATGAAAATAAAAGAATTTTTAGTTAGTATTTTAATTATCTGCTTACTCTTTCTCTGTGGAATAGTATATGCCAGTGCCGAGACACTTACTGTGGATGAAATAATGGATAAAATGGAAGAGACATCACCTGATTTTACTACTCAGAAAACTATTTCTGAAATGATTTTAATAGATGAGAAAGGAAATGAAGAAATAAGAGAGATGATAATGTTCTCTAAAGAAGGAGAAGATGGAAAAAGAAGCACCCTTGTGAGATTTCTCTCTCCCAAATCACAAAAAGGAATAACAATTCTAAACGTTAATGATGGAGAAGAAATACGCTTATACCTGCCTGCTTATGGTAAACCAAGGAGAATGGCAGGGAGTGACGAATTTGTGGGAACAGGCCTTTCTTATGAAGATATGAGTATGGACTATGAAGACAAAGATTATGAAAAAAAACTTTTGGAAGAAACGGATGAAGAATACGTTATAGAAGTTTTACCAAGTGGAGAAGATATATCTTATAAGAAAATTATACTCATGGTGGATAAGGAAAAGTTTTACACTAAAAAAGTTGAATTTTACGAAACAGGTAGTGAATTAACCAAAACTTTAACCATTAATAAAATAAAGGTTAATGATAATGGCAAAGTTACACCTATGGAGATAGAATTTACTGATATGGAAGAAGAAGATAAAACCAAGATAGTCATGAAAGAAATAGAATATGATATCGAATTATCATCCAGTTTCTTTAGCATTAGGACATTGTCGAAACCGACTCTTTAAATACAGTAATAAGAGATGAGTAATGAGTAATGAGTTGCGAGCAGGGGCGTATTGCATACGCCTTATACAGTAATAAATAATTAGTAATGAGTAAATAAGAAAGATTTAAGAAACATGATTCAGAAATAAAAATATAATAGTATTTCGTAACGGGTGAATAAAACAATAAGATAAAATATGTAGGGGCAGACCTTGTGTCTGCCCAAGATAGGAACCGTAGAACAGGCCATATGTCTGTCCTACGAATTGGTCAATTAAAATTAACATTAATTAATTAACAATAATAAGGAGAAAAATATAATTATGAAAAAAATTATTTTTTTGGTAGTATTTATAATTTTAGTATCTTCAGTTTCTGTTTTTGCCGGAGATTTTTCGGGAAGTTTAACTTATTCAGGAGGATACAATTTTACAGAAAATAATCTAGGCAACACTCTAAATTTAGACCTTAACTACGTACAAAATTTTAGTGATAAAATTTTTGCCGAAGGAGACTTTTTAATTAAGTATACAGATAGTTCTCTTGCCGATAATTCTATTGAGGTAAAACCTAATGAGCTTTATATTGGTACCTACGATCTTATTCCCAATTCAGATGTAAAAGCAGGTAAATTGATGATCAGCTGGGGTTCGGCAGATATGCTTAGCCCTTTGGATAATTTTAATCCCCTGCCACCCGGAATGTCTTTTACATCTATGACCCAAAAAAACGGAGTATTAGCCGCTGATGCAACTTATTATTTTAATGATATTACTTATTTGCAGGCAATAGTCCTACCTTCTTTCGTTCCTTCTTATATGCCCAAAAAATACGAAGAGCAAATGTATCTTTCTATGTTTGCCCCCCAATTCCAAGCTCAAGGAATAGAAATAACCTCTGTTAATATAAGTCATGCCTTACCGGAAAAACCTGCTTGGGGACTAAAATTAAGTAGATGCTTCTCCTCGTTTGATGCAGCAATTAGTTACTATAACGGATATTACTTTAATGGTTATCCTAAAACCATGGAACCTGTTCCTGATGCTTCCGGAATGGTTTTAGATTTAGGATTAGGTTATCCTGAAAAAAGTGTTTTCGGCTTCGAATTTCAGGGAGATTTTCCGGGGATTGAAGGAGCAACCTTAAGAGGTGACTTAGCTTACATAACCCCTCAGCCCTGGCAGGTTCAGGGTGAAGATATGCTAAAAGACCCCTATTTAAAAGCAGTAATCGGCGCTGATTATACCACTTCTTTTGACCTGTATTTAAATGCAAACTTTATTTGGGGATTTGTTTCTGAAGAAGGAGACCAGTGTTCTCCTTATTTTTCTTTAAATGCTAGAAAAGAATTGGAAGATAGCAAACTTACTCCCACTTATTTAGGTATAATCAGTCTCAGTGATGGAAGTATGATCAATTCTATCGGTGCAAACTATGATTTTACTGATGACTTTTCCCTTTCTTTTTCCTATGTGTCCGTTTTGGGTGAGCTATCTACAAAACTGGGGCAAATGGGAAGCTCTGAAGGAATATATCTGTCAGGAGAGTGGGTTTTTTAATGAAAACAAAAAATATGGATAAAAAAGAAAAGATATTAGCGGCAGCTAGGGAAATCTTTTTTAAAAAAAGTTTTTACGAAGCGACCATGGATGATATTGCCCAAATTTCCGGCATAAAAAAACCAACCATTTATTATTATTTTTCTTCCAAAATAGACCTAGCCTCACATCTATTAGAAATAAATATAGAAAATGTTTTTGGAAAAATTGAAAAAATTATTGTTTCTACGGATAACATGAAAGAACGGATTAAAATGATAGTAGATTTTTATATAAATCTTCTGGAGGAAAATTCTAAAATTTTTATTATTATGCAAAGAATCAGCTATGATTTTATGCAAAAGGAAGACAGCAAGAAAAAAATAAATGAACTCTTCGAAAAATTAAGAAAAAAACAGAAGGAAGCAGGAGGCTCGTTTGGGGAGGTTATTTTATGTTCAGGTAAAAAAGTAAGTGGGGATCTATTTTTATATTCTATGATCGCTGCCTTGGGAAGAGCTATTTTTGAAAATGTATCCCAGGGGAAAAAGCCAAAAAAAGATGATCTCCTGGCTATCGGAGATATTTTTATCGCCTCAGTAAAATAAATAAATCAGGAACGGAGTCCCGTCTCCTGTTCCTGATTTTCTAAAAGCTTGTTTTGCTGGAAAAAGTAAAATTATTGGTTCTGAGATAGGGGGCAACTGTTGGACCAACAAATCCTTCCTTTGTCTGTCTTTTTTTAGATATCATATCTACTGCCTTTAACATATCCACTACACTGGTATTAAATCTCATATTCTTGATTGCCCTTCCCAGCTTCCCATCTTCTATTAAGAAAGTCCCGTCTCTGGTCATTCCGGTTAATTGAATACTCATAGGATTTAGTATATTTACATAGTGAAATCGGGAAATATAGATACCTTTTTTGGTGTCAGAAATCATTTCATCAATAGTGCTGTCTCCTTCTTCCATCACTAGATTAAAGGGAAGTGCTCCAAAAGAAGCATATTCTGGCGATAAAGTATTACCGGTACATTTTCTATTGTATTTTAGAGCGGTAAGATGGTCATATACTCCGTCTTTGACTACCCCATCTTTAATAAGATATATCTTTTCCCGAGGATATCCAACTAAATCAAAAGGTAGTGGCATGGTAAGTTCATCAAAAGGATCATCAGAAACGGTTATAGTCTCCTGGAAAATCTTTTTGCCTTGATTGTGACAGATAAAACTCTTTCCCTCCATAATCGTTTTGCCATTAAAAGCAGTATAGCCGGCATAGTTTAAGATTTCCGCAACTGCTTCCGGAGAAAGGATGACCGTATAGACCCCCGGGTCAATTTCTATTTGTTCTACATTTTTTAAAGCAGTCTCTAATAATTCATTGGTTACTTTTTTTATATTAAAATTATTAACATCACTGTCTATAAAGGAGGTATGCGCAGTAGAATTATCTCGGGTGATAACACAATTGAAATCTACTTTAGTCCCCCGGTCAAAGGCAAAAACTCCTCTTGAATTAGCCACTAGAAGGGTAGATTCTTCCGTTTTAAAAGCTCCCGCCGCCTCATACCCTCTTTTGTTTACTTCTTTTATTAGTTGTTTTACTAATTGAGCTCGATTTAGAGGGGTAAAATCAGCAGTAACTTTAGAATATTTACTTTTTATTTTGTATGATTGAGGTGTAAGTAACTGATAATGATAATCTAATTTGGGGGTAACTTTGGTCACTTCGATTGCCTTTTCTATATTTTTTGATATAGTGGCCTCATCAATACTGTTCATCTGCACTGCACCAATTCTATTTTCGTTTATTATCTTTACAGTTAAATTTAGATCGGCTTCCGCTACATTTTGGTGAATATAAGACTCTGCAAATCTGGTAAGCTCACTTTTCTCCCTTGATGCAATTATTTCAAAATCGTAATTTTTAAGAATATTTTTGACCTTATTAACAAGTTCTTTCCCTGAATTTATATCTTTCATTTGGAAGCACCTACCTTTACCTCTCTGAATCTCGCAGGGGATGTGCCATGTGCCACATGCATTGCTTGCCCTGGCTGTCCTTTGCCACAATTCGGTACACCCCAGATATGCCAATATTTTTCAGAGCTTATCCCATCACAAGATTTCCAAAACTCCGGAGTTATACCTTGATAGACTGCGTTTTTATAAATTTTTCCTAATTTTCCATTTTTTATTTCCCGGGCTATTTCTGTACCAAATTGGAAGTTTATCCTCTTATCATCTATGCTCCAACTCTTATTATAATCTAAATATAAACCTTCCTTTATATCTCCTATAAGTTTATCCAGCTCTAAATTTCCCGGTAACAAATTGATATTGGTCATCCTAACCAGGGGAATTCTGTTCCAATTTTCTGCCCGGGCAGCACCATTACTCGGCAATCCCAATTCAAAGGCATCTTCTCTGGACATTAAATAACCCACAAATTTTCCTTTATCTATCAGAAAACTTTTAGAGGCGGGAACACCTTCGTCATCATAACCAAAAGTACCTAAACCTCCCGGAACAGTTGCGTCAGCTACTATAGTTACCTTCGGACTTCCGTAGGTGAAATTATTTAATTTATCCAGAGTTAAAAAACTTCCTCCGGCATAGCTAATTTCCTTCCCTAAAACCCTGTCTAATTCTACCGGATGCCCACAGGATTCATGAACCTGAAGAGCAAGCTGAGATCCTCCCAATATAATATCCATTATCCCGGTAGGAGCAGGAGGAGCAACTAATAATTGATTAGCCTCTTCCGATATTCTCTCGGCATTTTCTAATAGATTCATCTCTTCGATAAATTCGTATCCTCGGGTAGCGTAATCCCCTCCAAAGCTGGAAGGATAAGAACGTTTTTGGAAATCTCCTTCACCGATAGCATAAGCAGTAATTCCCCCTCCGGATTCAAATATAGTCTGTTCGAGCTCAGAACCTTCGGAAGATACAAATATTTTATCGGTCTTATAAAAAATAAATAAACCTTCGCTTTTCTTTACTTTATCTTTTATCATCATTTTGGTAGCTTTTACCAAAAGGTCTATTTTTTCTGCAGGACTAACCTGGAAGGGATTTTTAGTTATCGGAGTAATGTAAGTGTCGATATGTTTATCTTCGGAAGCAAGCCTAACATCTTCTTTTTTAGTAAGAGCCGAGGCTCGGGCAATATCCAAAGCTTTAGCAGCTGTTTCTTGTAAAGATGCTTTGTCTAAATTATTAGAAGCAGCAAACCCCCAGGCACCATCCGCTAATACTCGTATCCCTACCCCTCGACTAGTTGAAACATTATAGGAAGATAAGATACCATTTTCTACTTCAATGTTCTCTTTTTCGGTTTGAACAAATCTTAAATCAGCGTAGTTTACTTTTGGTTCTAACCAATCTAAAATATTTTTTAATATCTCTTTCATTTTCTATTAATCACCACCTATTTATTATTGATATATATAGTGTAAATACTACTACAACTATACTAAAAAACCCTTCTTTTTTAGAAAAAAAATGACAGGGGACGGTCCTTTGTCATTTTTTAAGAATCACCCAGGACTGCGATAGCAGCTCCACCAATACCGATATGTACACTTAAAGCGGGGGATGCTTCGGAAATCATTACTTTTGAAGAATTAAAGACATTGCGAATTTTATAACCGTACCATTGAGCTAACTCCGGTGCAGCTACATGAGTAATACCAAAACGAGGATTTTTAACACTTTTTGCAAATCGGATCGCCAAATCTAAAGTTTTACGCACTACCCTTTTTTGTCCAATTACTTTAGCAACTTCGACAATATTTCCATCAGAATTTACAGTCAAAATAGGTTTCAAATTAAGAAGCGTACCTAAAAGTCCTTTAGTTTTACTCAAACGCCCACTACGTATTACATATTTTAAAGTAGGTATACTGATAAAGATTTTAACATTGTCAGTAGCAATTTTTAGCCGGTTAATAATTTCTTCAAGCTTAAACCTTTCTTGAATTAATTGAGCCGCCTCAGCAACTAACAATCCTAAAGCAACTGAACTTGTTTTACTATCGACAATGTGAATTTTATTACTGTACTCCATATCCTTACAACCCATACGCGCACCCTGAATCGTTCCGCTTAATTTTTCCGAAATATGTAAAGAGATTATCGATTCGTATTTTGAGGCAATTTTATTATAAGCTTCTGTAAAAAGAGCCGGAGAGGGTTGAGAAGTAGATAACTTTTCATTGGAGGTCTCTAAAATATGAATAAAATCCTTTGGTTTAACTTCTACCTGGTCTAAATAGCTCTTTTCCCCAACTTGAATCACTATAGGTACAATCTGAATATTATACTTTTTAATTATTTCTGGCGGTAAATCACAGGTTGAATCAGTTACCAACCCGATACTTCTTGTTTGAGTATCAAGTTTAATCTTAGTATGCTGTTTTTGCATATCATCAACTTTAGTTTTGACAATAGTTCCGAATTCAGACAATTCAGCAAAAACATCTTCTGGTTTATCAGTATGAATATGAATATGGGCTTTGTTTTTAGAACCGGCAATGATCAGTGAGTCCCCCAAAAAAGAAAGTTTTTGTTTAATTGTCTTTAAATCTAAGTCAATACCTTCAAGCAAGCATTCAGTACAGAACTGAAAATTAATTCCGGAATCAACTTTATCTAAATTAAAATTTCTCATTTTATCGGTAGTAGAAGCAATCGCTTTTAATGATTTAACTTTTCCATATTCAATAAAATTAACTATCCCCTCTAATATATTAACAAAACCCTGTGCCCCCGCATCGACTACACCTGCCTTTTTTAATATCAATAGTTTATCGGGTGTTTTAGCCAGGGAATCCTTTGCTTTAGATAATGATTTTTTAAAAAGTTCAGCAAAATCAGGAGTGTAAGGAGCATGTTCGGTAAGATAGTTTGCCCAAGTTTTCATTACTGTAATGATGGTGCCTTCTTGAGGATGAGAAATGGCTTTCCGGGCCTGCTCCGCCGCTTTAACAGCGGCACTAGCAAAAGCCTCTGTTGAGAGACGAACTTTACCACGAGTTGCATCTGCCAGGCCTTGAAAAAATTGAGCTAAGATAGCACCGGAATTACCACGGGCTCCGGTTAAAGCCGAATCGGCAATAACACTACTAATCTTGGCAAAAGAAGATTCCTTACATTTTTTTATCCCTTTTACAATGCTGTTCATAGTAGCTACCATATTAGTACCTGTGTCCCCATCGGCTACCGGAAAAATATTAATATCGTTTAGGTACTGTTCCATCTGATTTATTCGTTGAGCAGAATTTATAATAAAACGTTTAAATCGAATACCATTTAAATATTTTATTTGAATTTTCATTTTAAAGTATTCTTACTCCTTCTCTATATTATTTAATTTTTATGCCAGAATAATTACTACTATTTATAGTATACTATCTTTTTCTTTAAAATCCTTCTTTTTTTTATAATTTTCTCCCTGCAATGCATTATTGTGATACTACGCGTCTTGTTTTTCGTATTTTGTAAGGTCAAATGAAATTTGTGCCTTCCCCATGCAATTGCCTTATAGACAGGCGAGACGCCTGTCCTACGGGAGGGCGTCGTATTGCTATACGCCCCTACCCATTACACACTTAGTAAACTGGCTAACCGGGTAACCGGTAGACTGGGCAACTAATTAACAAAATATATACTGCTTTGCTTCACCTGTTCTTCGCTTATTTCCTCCCACACTTGACTGTAAATATCAATCTGTTTTTGATAAACCTCGACTAATTTAGGATAATCCTTCTCGTTTTTCGGCCGGTCAGTTTTATAATCTATCACCACCCAGCCATCGACTTCTTTAAAGACCAGGTCGATAGTCCCGGATAAAACAACCGGGCGGGAATCCTGCCCGGCTAATTCAGTATAAAGAGGATGAGCAGGTTTAATGTTTATAGTAAAGGGAACTTCACTATATTTAAATTCTGCTTTTTTCAGGCGCTGATATAAATCGCTTTTTTTAAATTTCCGGATAATCCCCGCCAATTCCTCTTTTCTCTTTAGAGATATCCCCTGGTTTTCCAGGGCTCTTTCTATACGCAAAGATAATAACTGTTCATCGGGACCTTCTTTGATTAAATAATCAAAGATTCTATGAACGGCACTTCCCCAGGCTGTTCCACCAACATTAACTGTGGCAATCTTTTGGTGCTTCTCTTCATCTTTAAAATCAGTTGGCTTTTTTTCATAATAACTACTTTTTGATAAATCTTTCACCCATTGCCCGCATTCTTTTTGAATCTCTTTGTAATCATCAAGCAAAAATTCCTCTTCCCTTTCTTTTTCTTTCGTTTCTCTTTCGGGCAATCCTGCTTCCGGGACAAAAATGTTCATTTCTTCTGTAATATTTTTCAATAAAGGATGCCAGGGAATACTCTTGTTACTCTTATGGTTTAAGCTGCTAATCACCAGAAGATTTTTAGCCCGGGTGGCCGCCACATAGAGCAGACGGATATCTTCCGCTTCATTATAAGATGCCTCAAGCTGGCAATAATCCTCCCAATTTTTGGGTTGAGCCAGCCATTTCCCTTTCCCTTTGTTATAAGCATTGGAACGGTAGACTAAAAAATGACCAAACGGTTTCTGCCCTGTCCTTTCAATATAATAAGTTGGTTCATGGGTAGTGGTATTATAGGGAATGGCTAAAAATACCACCGAAGATTCCAGTCCTTTAGCTTTATGTAAATTCATAATCCGAACCGTATTTTCTTCGGTCAGTATATCCAGCTCCTCTTCGACTCCAGCTTCCAGTATTTTTTCTAATTGGTCTACTATTGAGGCAAACCCTATAACTTCTCCCGCCTCTGCCTTCCTTAATTTCTCCAGAATGAAATAAAGCTCCCCGCATTTATTTAGATTGTAGCCTTCTAAAGAGGAATGGGGCAATAGGCCTGAATCAATAATTATCTTTTCCATAGCTGTAACCGGCGGTAGTTTTTGAGTCCATAGATGAAATTGCCTTAACCGGCAAAAAGCTCTATTATAATTCTCCTGTAATCTAAGGTTTAATTTTGCCGGTATTTTTTCATAGAAATCAAATTCTCCGCCTGCTTTTTTAAATTGGTATAAATCATCATCAGAAAATCCAAAGAACATTCCCCGCAAGACAGCGACAATAAGCACTTGATTTTCTATATCTCTCATCAAGCGGAACAGTTTTAACAGTTCTTTTATCTGGTAGGATTCATTTAAAGAGGCGTAACCTGAAACCGTAAAAGGTATTCCATGTTCTGCCAGAGTGCGGGCATAGATATCCATCCTGCTTCTGTAGCGCAAAAGAATCATAAAATCCTTATAGGTGACTGATGTAGAAGCCCCCGCCTTTATCTCTTCTTCTGTCCGCACTAATTTAAATCCCTTATCGACCATATCGCGAATGATTCGGGCGATGGATTGGGCGTCCTGCCTGATAGTATTATTTTTATTACTCTCTTTGGAAATAATTAGCTGTTTTACCCCGGAAAGATATTGAGAACTATCCTCCCAAACGGTTTGCATCGGTGAATATACGGCCTGGAATTTTCCCTGACCGCTTGAAAATAACTCTTCAAATATGGGATTAAGGTAAGAACCGATAGAGTGTAGTGAGCGGAAATTGGCCTGTAATTTTAAAACCTCTCCTCCACTTTTTTCAATCAACTCTTTTACCAGGTTATAGATAGCTATATCAGCCCGACGGAAGCGGTAAATGGACTGCTGGGGATCTCCCACCACAAATAAGGAACCAGGGCGCGGTATTAATTTCTGCCAGTTTTTTTCATAAACACCCTGACCGGTAAGATAAAAAATAATTTCTGCCTGAATAGGATCAGTATCTTGAAATTCATCTACCAACAGGCATTTATATCTTTGCTGAAAATAGTGGCGTACCTCAGGGTAATTCCTTAATAGGCAAGAGGTCTTTAAGAGCAAATCCTGAAAATTAAGCATCGAAACCCTCTGGCGTAATTTGTGATAATATTCTACCGCCGGCAGAACGAACTTGATGGTATAAGCATAACAGTATTCCCGCCATTGCTGTAGGATCGGATCAATAATTTTTTCTTGAAGTTCTAAAACAAGGGAATCTCTATACTCTTTTGCCTTTTCTTTGGAAGTCCATCGGTTTAAAGTAACTTTTTCTGATTTGGAAAAATTTTCCAGTAATTTTATCTTATTATAATCTTCTTTAATATAATCATGAAAACCTTTCATCCTTTTTACACTTAAGACTGCTTCCTGTAATTTGTCATAACCCATTTTCGGTTCTTCATCCGGGATATATTGACTGGCTTCACCGCTAAAAGAAATAATCTCTTTGAGAGCTTCTTTTAAATTCGGTTTTGGTGATGCCTGAAAGACGGGCTTAACCTCCGGATAAGTGCATATCATCTTATAACAATCCGCAAGTTCGGAGGGTTTTATGCCCAATTCTTCCAGATGTATTAGAGAGGGGGATTCTTTTATTTTAAGATTAAGCAGATACCTTTCCCAGGCCTCTTCTTTTAACAAAGTATCATCAAGGTCATCAAGCTCGGTAAATTCCGGATCAAGCCCGGCTTCAATTGGCCTTTCCCTTAACAAACGGGCGCAAAAAGAATGAATGGTCCCCAGGTAACATTGTTCCAGATTAGAAAGAGCCTCTCTTAGATAACCTTTTTCTTTTTCGTCTTCTGTATCTTTAAAACTGTCTTCGATTTTTTGTTGGAACCTTTCTTTTAGCTCAATGGCTGCTTTTCTGGTAAAGGTAATGGCAGCAATTTCATCCACCTTGAATTTTCCCGATTTAATCAAGGCAGCCATGCGGTCAATCAGGCTGGAAGTCTTCCCCGACCCGGCGCTTGCTTCGACTAAAATATTATGGTTTATTTCTTTAATAATTTTTTCTCGAGCTTTCCGGTCAATTAATTCTTTAGGGAAATGATTATTCATATTCTTCTTGCAGCCTCCTCAGATTATCAAGGGCAGGTTCTTCATCATAATTTTTCGCATTTTTTCCGCTTACTTCCATCACTTGATTTTGTTCCAGGATATCCCGGTAATCAGCACACATAAAATCATCCGCTTTTTGAATTATGGCAAAATTTCCTTGAGCAATAATATCAAGCAATAAATCGATTATTTCCAATACCTGATTTCTTCTTTCTTCTCCGTAGAAATATTGCCTTCCCTGGCCATTCAATGTGGGGAAATAATAGCCCGCTTTCGTAATTTTGGGAAAGGCAGATATCCCGGCTTTGGCTAATATTTTTTTAAGAGATAAGGCATATAGGGCGTGCTGAATCTGTTTTCCATTTTGAAAATATTTACTGCGACTAAATCCATAAGGGGTCCCTGTTTTGTAATCAATAATACGATAAGTATCCTCATCTAATTTATCTATACGGTCAATCTTCCCCTGAAAACTGATCGACTTACCGCCGGGCAGAGATAGTTTTATGGCTTTTACTTTCTTGCCTAATTCTTCGTTCTGATTATCCCGGGTGCCAAAAGCAAGTTCCAGATAAGTTGGTATTTCTCCTTTATATTTTTCTTCTTCGCAATGTAGAAAAAACCGGCAGGAATCCAGTATTTCTTTACTTTCATGCTGGTAAACCAGGTCATTGGGAGGGGCTAACCTCTTTCTTTTTTGTTCCAGCTGGGAAAGAGCAATCTCTTCTAATATATGCCAGTGGTTAACATAAGATGGTGAAATAAAAATTCCGGTCGGTGATATTTCTTTTAATTTTTTATAAAAATCCTCGAAAACTTGATGAAATAGAATTCCTTTTTCCGAAGGATCCAACCATACACCAGGATCTTCAATCATCTCTTGTAGAGGTTTTATTTTAAGGATATATTTTAAAAAGTATAGATAAGGGCAAAAGGCAATCAATTCCAATCTGGAACTTGACACCACCAGCCCCCTGTTAAGACGGGGGTCTACCTGCTTAGGGTCTACTTTTACTTTTCCGTTAAACCGATTTAGTTCTTCTTTTTCTCTCTGTCGAGCGGCATCAAAACCTTCGGATAGGTCAGGGTAAAGCTGCTCAAAAAGGGAAGTGATATCTAAAAAACTATGTCTTGCAGAATATAAGAACCAATCTGCGGAATCAAGAATTTCACGGGGCTTGTCCGGAATGAAGCCGGAAGTATCTTGAAAACTGCTGTAAAAATTAGAATAATCTTTCTGTTTATCCCCGGTTTTTAAACGGTATAGTTGCAGCATTAAACTCGATGGGGCTAATTCCCGGTTATCCTGAGTATCAAAACGGGAATAGGAAAGAATAATTTTACCTTTAAGGGAAGTAAGCAATTGAAGCATCTTGTATCGGCTTTCTTTGCCTTTTTCTTTGCTGGGATTAATGCGGTCAGTATTTTTTTTCTCGGCATCCAGCAAAATAGAACCGTCGTGTGCTGAATCGGGAAATTTTGCAGAATCCATTCCTACAATAAAATTATAAGGGCGGTTAAGCCAAATTCCTTTT
>Ga0222639_1000615_pt1 | contig 15877 bp, 19 predicted proteins | sample AntAcemetagen185_FD_179863 | JGI IMG/M metagenome (GOLD analysis project Ga0222639, IMG submission 179863) | Saline water microbial communities from Ace Lake, Antarctica - #185 | ecosystem: Environmental > Aquatic > Non-marine Saline and Alkaline > Saline | place: Antarctica: Ace Lake...
AATATACTCCACCAAAATAACCCTTTGCAACAGCAGTAACTCCATGAGCGTAAGCAACAACATCTCCAGTTGCACAATCTATATAGTGCCAATTAGTTTCTGGTGCTTGATTGTAAGGAACTAAATATATTCTATTCTGAGTAGGAGAATATACTCCACCAACATAAGCACCATCGATAGCAGTGATTCCATGAGCGTAAGCAACAACATCTCCAGTTGCACAATCTATATAGTGCCAATTAGTTTCTGGTGCTTGAGTGGAAGGAACTAAATATATTCTATTCTGAGTAGGAGAATATACTCCACCAAAATAACCACCTAGAACAGCAGTAACTCCATGAGCGTAAGTTCCTACTCCAAATTCTATATTTTTATTTTTAGTATGAATAGCTTTTAAGTAATTTACTAAATAAGTTGAATCCCAATCATTCATACGAGTTGATGGAAGTATATTAATATTATCTACATATGTTTTTACTGCTTTTTCAGTAGGAACTGCTAAATCTGAATCCCCAGCTAAAGTTCCATCCGAAGAAAATTCATTTATTGCTACTCCATTCTCAAATTTAACAGCGTCACTAAACTCCCACCTATTGTTAGTTATACTATAACTAATATCTTCTGCTAAACTCAAATCATCGTTTGCTACTATAAAAGCAGGGTCATCTACTCCATTATATATTACAACAGCTCCTCCAGACAATGCAACAGCAGAGGATAAAACTGTATTAGTTGCTTTTAACATAGGGGCATACCCATTTCCAGTTCCTAAAAATAGTTCTTCTGTTTCTAAAATAGCTCCATTAGGAGAAGTCCATTTAAATGTTCCATCGCTTCCTAAAGTAACATTATCTAACCATTCAGTAAGTTCTGTATGTTCAGAAGTGTTAAAATGATAATATTCGTCTGTAGTGCCACCTTGTTTTCCTGTTAAAGAGTTATGGTCTGTAGTGCTTACCGATACTCTTGAAATAACTTCTTCTCTCCAATCGATATAATTATCGCCTTCAGCAGTGGAGACCACTCTTGCTTTCATTGTATTAGCATAACTATCTCTTGTTTGAAAAATAACAGTAGCGATAGGTCTAATTTCAGGAAAAAGAATATCATTTAGTATAAGTTCTCTTATTTCAGTTAATGCACCTGTTCGAGCTCCTCTTTTTGTTGTATAAACTGCTTGACCAACAATAGCTATCATCGGTTTGTCTTTTTCTGTAGTGGCAAATATATGACATAAAACAAAATCTGCATTAGATACTTCTGTTAATTGCCACGAACCACCAGTATATTGATTATAAGCAAGTCTGTCTTCTGCGGATGCTCCAGTTTTTATTACACTATATCCTGTATTAATATTTTTATTCCAAATAGGTGTAGAACCTGTCATATAATAAATAGGAAGTCCAGTAGTTGAAGTTATAGAAGAAATTGCTGAAAATAAATCTTCATCAGCAACATTTCCAGCATCTATACCAAATTGAGCATCTTCATTATCATCACCATCTTGGTCTACAGAAAGAGTATTTAATCCAAGACCATCTATATATCTTAATCCTTCAGTGAAATGTAAATATGAATGAGTAAGTGGAGACATACTTTTACCATGACGTTCTTCTCCTATATAAATACCTTCATTATCAGTGGCGTTCCAATAAACAATACTAACAAGAGCTTTAGTTTCTATGATAGAAATAATAGTTGCATATGAAGGATTTGCTGTAGCTGTTAAAGTATCGCCATCATAATAAATAAAATGAATACCTTCAACATCAGTTATTTGAACAGTATCACCAGTAGCTGTGTATTTAACCCCTGCAATCCAATAATCAAATGAAACATCAGTTGGTTGAATAGATAATGTTCTATCTGGTGTAGAATCTGTCCAAGTTAATGTGCTAGTCGTTTTAGTTTCAAATCCATTTTGATTCCATTCAGATGCAGATATTCCCCCTCCTGCATTTGCTACCCAAGTAAATTTACCTGTTGCTTCGTCATATGAAGGAATATAATTATCTACTTTAGCATTAGTAGATTCTATATCATCAGGTAATATACTAGCGATTTGTGATGCTCTTATACGAGTATTTCTTTCAGAACCCATTTTATTATTTACTCCTCTTTCTTTCTAAAAGTTGGATGCTAAATTTTAATATATAGCTTTGTCGACATTTTTTACAAGTTATTTTATAATGAGTTAAACTAGATATATAATCCCCTGTCTTTGTTTTTTCGTCCATAGGAGAGATATACCATTTTTGTTTATTTCCACATACTTTGCAAGGAAAATCTATTTTTGCAGTTATCATATATTTATTCTTTCTCTTCTTTCTTCGACTCTAATAATTCTTTAAAAGCAGTAATCACACCTTCTAAACGAAGAACTTGTTTCTGTAAAGAGTCAACTGCTCTTATTCCTTTTAATTTCTCAATTTCAGCCCACTTTAATTTAGCTTCGATAATAATACGTAAATTTTTAGTATCAATTCTACGAATTTCGCTCATTCTATCCAAAGTTTTTTGTATTTTTTTCTTTTGTTTTGGGCGAAGTTTTTTAGCATTATTGCCTTTTAATTTTAATTTCCTTTTAGCCATTTTATATCTCCTCTAATCTTTTTAAAAATTTAAGATGTTTATAATAGTTTATTTTAAATTTTACTATTTCTTTTTTAGTAGCCTTTTTTCTTGACATTCTTTTTAATTTCCATGCTCCACCTATAATGTTGAACCATTTTCCATTAATTTCCTCTGTAATAAATCCTATATAATTCATTGATAGGTCTTTATAGAATCCTAAATTCTTAGGTATTTTTAGTTTTTGGTTTTCCATAATTTTTTATTATTTAGTTTGCGTGCTTTTTAGGTCTAAATCAAATTTTAATTAAACTTAATCGTTTATGATATAATGAACTAAAATTATATCACCACTAATTGGTTCAGTAGCGAACTGTATAACTGAAGCGGTCAACGTATAATCTTTACCAGCACCCTCTTCTTGAATTAAGCCATTTAAGAAAACCTGGACAGAATTTACAATCGGAGTGTTACTAAGAGTATGTTCACCAGCATAACCAGAAACGTCAACATCGGCAGAAAAATTCTCTACCTGAATATCAGCTTCGACAATGTTATCAGCAATAGTATCTACAGAAAGAACTCCAGCAGTAGCAGTTAAACCAGTTCCAGCTAATCCAGTAGCTACATCATCATTAATCATAGCATCAACAACTTTAGTAGCACCAATAGCAGTAGCTCCAACATTAGAAATAGTAACATCACCAGATACATCTTGATAAGCAGGAACTCCACCAGCACCAACAACTACTAACTGAGCAGAAGCACCATCTTCTAATTTAGCTAAAGTAACATTTTTATCCTTAATCTTTGCAGTTTCAACAGCATCATTAGCTAACTGAAGCACAGTAATATCAGAATCTTTAATCTGAAGACCTCTAATTTGTGTATTCATATTTTAATTACCTCCTTAAATTAAGATTTTCGTCTTTCATTTTAAGGTTTCAAGTTTCGACTTTTTAAGTTTTAGTTAGGAGAATTTACCCTCTCCAACACGCAAACATTTCAAAGTTCATGACACATATCAATATTAAATTCTTTTATTTTTCTTTATTTCTAAAGCCACAGCCTCCGCATTTGGGACATGAAGAATATCCTTTACGGAGAGAATGACCACATTCACATTTTGTTATTATATTTTCATCAGTTAAAGACTTAAATAATTTTCGTAAATTATTGTAAGTAAAATCCATAATTTGTGATTTTATATATTTATAATCAGCAGTTCTTTTATCAAGTTTAAAAGCCATAAGGTCTAAAAGTTTTTTCATGGTTGATAAACTATTTAAAAAAATCAAACGAGCTACTTGTATTTTTTCCATATTAAGTCTCCTCTATATATTCTACTTCAATTATATCTGAAGAAATTATATCTATAGGCATATCAAAGGTAGTTGAATCTATTATTGTAGTATAATGCTCCTTTATTCCATTGAAATAAACAGATAAACTACCTGTTACAATTGCTTTCGAAGTTATAAATTGTTTACTTGGTAAAGGATTAACTGCTGTAGGTATTTCTTTTATTAAATTTGCTTCTAAATATTTTCTATAATAATCCACTACATCAATAGACGTAAGTTCTACTGATATTATTTCTTTTTCTATAATGTCAGCTTCAATAAGTTCTCTCAAGTTATTTATCTCCTTAGTCTTTTGTTGCTCTAACAGGCTTAATTATTTTTAATCTGCCAAAAAGAACTGTTCCAATTTTTCCTGAACTATCTTTATAATCTATTCCATAATAATAATTTCCTACTTCTATATCAGTATCGCTTTCGCTTAATTCTATTAAAGTTATACCATTTGTAGCATCTTCATGTGTAGTTATTTTTTTTGCTATCTTAGCATTTGCATCTGAATCTTTCATCGATACTTTTGCTGTAAAATAAACAGTCCAATCAGTTATATCTACAACTGCTCCATTCTTTTTAAATGGAATTTCATAAATCTTACCAGTTTTTTTAACAATTTCTAAGTTTTTACATTGCATTGGGAAGTCTCCTATCTTTTAATCCCATTCTAGAATTTCGCATACTCCAAGCCCCTGCGAGAATTTTTTGATTAATTTTTCTATACGTTCTTCTTTCGGCATAGTGCGTGGATAATTTACAGTTAAATTTGGCAGTTTGTATTGTGAATAATCAGGTTTTATTAAAATTGAGCCAATTAACGCAATTAAATCTGTATCTTTATTCGAAGGTGTTGGAAAAATTTCGCTATCTTCTAACTCATAATCTGTTTCACAATATGAAAATACTGAAATCCATACTAAACTTGCCCTAACAAATTCTTCCAATTCAGTTTCAGAATATTTATAAAAGGTATATTTCACTATTATTATATCTCCATCACTTAAAGAAGCAGTGATGGTTAATTCATTAGTAGTAGAATCATAACTATATTCTCCTGAACCTAAAGCTGTTCCATTTTTAGTTACTTGAGTTATATCGGAAATATTTTCTTCGGCTAACGTAAAGACAGAAGAATTAGAATAAGTAAAAGTTTCTACGTCAGATTGGGACGGAGCGTCTTCTATAAGAGCTCGTATTTTTCCAAGAATTTTATCTATCATGATTTTTCTCCTTAATTTCTTGAGGTATATATTTTCTACATAAAAGCACTTCTAATCCTCTATCTCCTACAAAATGATAATTATTTTCTTTTAAAATAGCAAGTAAAGGATTATTCTTTTTTATTTTTATATATAAATCCGTTTTTATATTCCATAACATTACTTTTAATAATTTATCAGCAGATTTATTATCTACTGCTAATATTTTTACATATTTTCTGTCAAAATTGTCTGACCAACCAGTGACAAAAATCATACCTTTATCTTCGGCATAAACTAATTTATCTCCTTTTGCTAAGGCTTCAAATAAAAGTTCTTTATTTTGTCTTATATATAATCGTAGATTTAAACGAGTAATGTAATAATCTCCATAAGGGTCTAAAATCTCATCCAATAAATTGTTTATAATTACTTTCTCTTTTTTGGAGAGCTTACCAGATTTAAATTGTATCATTTAAAACTCCTTTTGTTTTATTCATTTGGAAATATTCTATCCAATATTCTCTGTTATAATTTGTTTTGCTATGGCAACTTTGGCATAAACTTGTTAAATTTTCAGGATTAATATTATCTTTATCGTAATCTTTATGATGAATAGATAATTTTCTTCCGTTTTCTACTTCAGGACATCCGCAAATTTGACATTTATATCCGTCTCTAAATCTTATTTGTTCTTTAAAGGTTTTGTTCCAGCCGAGAGGGTATAATATTGTTTTACCATCTATAAAGTTAGGATTGTTTTTGCCTGTTCTTTTTTCATTTATTTCGGTTAAGTCAGGTCTTTTTCTTCCTGTTCTTTCTTTTCCCGAATGTTTATTACCACAGGCTATACACCTACCTGTTCCATATTTAAAACAAGCGTAACTTATTTCATTATTACAGCCAGGTTCTATGCAGTTGTAAAATTTCAAAGTTCGACCATCTATAAAATTATTGCCTAACTCTCCTTTATTAGCTTCGCTTATAGTGCGAGTTTTTATGCCATATTTTTGTAAATAATTGTAAACTGTTGATTTTGGAAAGGCAAATTCCTTTTCAATTTTATAAGAAGATTTCTTATTTTTAACATATTCTTTTATGAGAAATTTTTTGGTTATATTAGATTTTGGCATCGCTTCGCTTATTGTTCTTATTTTTATATTGAATTTTTTCAAATATTTCCATACAGTGTCAGGACTGCATCCGACTTTTGTGGCGATTTTACGTGTAGAATTTCCATTGTCGGAATATTCTTTTGCCAAATATTTTTTTGTTAATATTTTTTTATAATTCATAGTATTATCCTTATTATAAGTATTATACCATATATTACGCTATAGTGTCAAGTGTAGGGTGGATATTTGTTAATTTATTTTAAAAATTTATAATTAGTCCAGTTTAGGAAGGAGGAAAATTAATTCCTCCTTCCAATTTATTTCAGCTTAAAGTATGTCAGCTAATGCAACAGACTTTTTAATAGCTCTAGCATTTGTAATTGCTAAAACACAACTTTCGTAACCATAAACGCTGTAACCTAACGTATCAGTGCCAGCTACATTAACAGTATCAGAACTAACACTTAACATTCTCTGAGCACTATCAACTTCAGCACCCATCATCTTAGCTATATTTGCAGGGATTAAACGCCTTACAAATATAATAGGCTTACCTTTAGCTATAGTAGAATTTCTTGCTACCATAATAAACTTATCAGTTGCTAGTAATCTTTCAGCATCAGCACCAGATATATCAGCTTCATTTGCAGAAGCTGTTCCTGTCTTAACTGTGCCCCAAATCTTCATAACATCTATACCAAGTTCTTTCAACTTAGCAGGGAGAGTTACATTATACTGAAAAGTTCCAGCTTTCTTTTTATCATAATTATCAATCGCTTCTTTTACAGAAGAACCGCAAAGAAGTGCATAATTATCACCATAATCTTCAAGAGCATGTTTAGCTTTCATAATAACATCATAAAGGTCTTCACCAGAATCCCTATCTATTTCGTCAACAGCACCTAGAGCTATAATAGCATCTAGTATTCTCTTCAACTCTAACTTATCCATTCCTCTTGAAATAGAAGCCTTTTTACGACCTAATACTTCAACATCAGGACTAGATAATACAGTATCAAGTAAAACATACTGTTTTCTTGAATTTAAACCTGTAAAGGTCAATGCTGTATCAGATAAAGGCTCTTTCTTTACCAAAACTATTTTGCCAGTAGAAGTATTTACTTCGTAAATCTCATCTATATCTGAATCTTCACTTGCAAAATAATAAACCTTTTCGCCAGCTACAGCAGTATTTAAATCAGCTATTGCCGATAATGCTACTGGAGTTGGTAATGCTGGATTAATAGGCTCACCTATCAACTTCGCAATCTCTAATTTCATATTTCTCTCATCCATTTTATTTTCTCCTTAATTACATTTTATTCTTAATATCTTTTCAGAAAATATCTTTTTTTATATATCTTTATTTTTTGTTTTCTTTATTTTCAGGAAATGCATTTGCATTTATTTTATTCTTAATACCACTATAATAATCATTATTTTTCTTTTTATCTCCAACTGTTTCAGATGCAACTTCAGGTTGCTTTTCGTCTTCTTTTTCAGCAACTGTTTTATTTAACTTTGCTATCTCATAATCTTTATTATCTATAAGCTGTTCATCTGTCAACTTTGTAGCAAATTCGCCAAGTTCTTTTCTTCTTTCATGAATTGTTTTAGCATTTTCTTTATAGAAATTAATCTTTTCGTCCATGCTTTTCTTCAATTCAAGATATTTCTTAGCGACTTTATTAACACCTGATTTTAGAATTTCTTCCATTTTAGCTTTATCAGCTTTAGTTTTCTTTAAAGCTTTCTTTATATCCATAACTTTCTTTACAGCTTTACGAACAGCATTTTTATAGCGGTTTGGTTTTTCTACAACTTCCTCTTTTGCCTTTTCTACAGTAGGGTAATCCGATTCAGGTTCACCAAATGTTGCTTCATACTGTATATCGGCTTGTAATTCATCGTCTTTCTCTACAACTTTAGCTTCTGCCTTTTCAACTTTTTCAGACTGTTTAGGTTCTATTTTTTCTTTAACTTCAGGCTTTACCTCAGTTTTAGATTCTTCTTTTTTAGAAGTTTCTTCAACTTTGGTTTCAACCTTTTTATCTTCAACTTTTGCTTCAGCCTTCTTTACAACTTTTACTTTCTTCTCTTCAGGTTTGCCATCACCAGGTCTATCAGCTCTTCTCATTTGTCCACCACATTTTTCGCATTTCAAATTTACGCAGTGTTTATCAGAAGTTACTGTATGACCACAATCTACACAGCTACATTTAAACGAAGTAGCTACTTTTTCCTTTGCCTTTGGAGACCCCTTAGTTTTGGAGGTCTTGGCTTTGGAAGTAGAAATGACTTCTGTCTTTTCTTTATCAAGATTTTTTTCGACTTTTTTAGTCTCCATTTGTTTGCCTCCTTCTTTAGATTTTTCTATTGTCTTTTCAGACTTTATCTCTTTTATACTTTTTATATTTTTATATCTTTCTTGTGATATATTAAACGAAAATTCAATACCGCATTTGGGACATTTCATAGTTCTTTCTTTTAAGGAAGACACTCCTGTGATAGCAATACGACTATTACATTGAGGACATGAAACACTTCCAGTATATACGAAATTAAATTTTTCTATTAATTTTTGAGTATTCTCATCGTCTTTGGCAAATTCGACATCGTATTCTTTCGAACAACCTGAACATCTTAATTTTGCCTTGTCATCAGATTTTACAAGTATTAACCAATTATTCATTTTACAAGATGGACATAATACTTTAAAATCATGTATCTGGGGAGGATATTGCATAGTTCCTTCTTTATTAAGAATAGCAAAACATTTAGGACATTTAATCCTAACATCAATATTATTATATTCTATTTCTTCTCCGCAATTAGAGCATTTAATTTTACCTGATTGAGGTTCAGGTTTTACTTCTTTTTTCTCTTCTTCTTTTTCTGGTTTCTTTTCCTCAACTTTAGGAGTCTCTTTTGGTTTTGTTTCTTCTACTTTTACAGGAGTTTCTTTTTCTTCTTTTAATTTCTCTACGTTTTTTATAACGGAGTCTTTAAAATAATCTTTCTCTGCCACTATAATTTCCTCCTCTTTATATTTAGATGCACATACTAAACAAGCTTTTCCTACACATTCTTCTAAATCTTTTCTTGCTATCTCTAAAACTTTCGCATCTTTAAATGCTGGTAATTCTCCACGTTCTTCGAAAATTAAAGCCCCACCAGCTATTTCTAGTCTATGTAAAGAATAAGTTCCGTCTTTATGAACTTCTGTTTTGGTATTATCAGACCAAATTTCAAAACTAGAACTTAATTTTCCTTTTTTCTGGAATGTTTTTGCCTTTTCCCACTCATCAGGAAAATTACTTTTAAAAAATACAGCATAAGCTATTGTTTTTCCTTCTTGAAGAATGAACTTATAGTCAATATAAAATCCTACTATATATCTTCGATTATGTCCTATATCCATAGGTTTCCCTATGATTTGAGGTAGGATTTTTTGGAATTCTTTTGCAGGAAGAATTGCTCCATTACTATTATTTTTATCCGTAAAGGCATATATTGTTTTTAAAGCCCCTAAATCTCTGGAGTTTTCAAGCAATATTCCTCTCTTTTTAGCTGAATTTATAAGGTCATTCTTTTCTTTACCTTCCTCTAAAAATATAACCTCTGCATTAGCTTTATAATCTTGTAAAAAATTCTGAACCTGCACATTTGTTAAGATTTCCATTTTTCTTTCCTCCTGTATTATTAGTCCTTTTTATTTAATTATGGGGTATCCCAATCTATTTTCTCTGTTGCAAAGTTTGTAATATTTGTTCTTTATTCGCCATTATTTCCTTTTATTTTTCTTCTTCGATTTTTTCTTTGTTTTAATTTCTTTTTTTCCAATATCATATTCTTGCTTTTCTATTTCATCTACCTTATCATCAGGTAGTTCCTTTTCATTTTTGTCTTCTGTTTTTACTTCTTTATTTGTTACTGCTCCAGTTCCCTCTTGATTTTTTGTAACAACAGGAAACATCTTCTTATTAATACCTTCTTTTTCTTCTTTTTCTCTTCTCATTACTTCTGTTCCAAAGCTTGTTTCTGCGATTAATTCTACAGCAGTTTGTGAAGATATTCTTCCCCTGTCATACAACTGTCTTATACTATCTTTAAACTCTTGAGTTTGAAAGACAGCTATAGGTGTATGAGCAATATATATTTCTGAATTTACATATTTTCTATGTGAACTTTTATTTTGTTCTATTATTCTATAAATAAGTTCCTTTAGAATCGTATTCTGAAAATCTTTTACTCCAGTTTTTACTTCCTGAATAAAAGCTTTTGGATTCAATATACTTTCTCGCCTTGAACTTGATACCGCTTCCGCAATATCTATAAAACCCATACCTGAAAGAATACTTCTCTCAGCTACAGTAAATAAAGAAGCCTTAAAAATAGCTTCTAAATCTGGAATTAAATGAGTTAATTCTTCATCGAAATTTGTAGCTCTAGTAGGGGATTTAACAGATTTATCTCCTGCCTTGACTGTTTTAAGGTCTGTTATTAAATCTTGAAATTGTTTAACAACTGCTTTTAATTCTTCATTAGTATAACTTTTACTTTCGTCTATGGTGTTCCCCTTAAATCCTTTTTTGATTAAAAGTAAATAAGGTATAATTTGCTCTAAAATATCAGTCTGTTTATTTTTTAATGATTGTATTATTTTCCAATTATGATATACACCACGTTTTATTAAATATGGATTTGGATACTCATCATACCATCTTCCATAAGGATTAGTAATAATAACTCCCTTATCTAATTTTTCTTTCATCTCTCTACCAAGATAATAATCGTAACCTATCAATTTTTTGGTTATATTATCATTATCGATAGCCTTGCTATAGACACTTTCTCCATCCACAAAGAACATCTTTGAAGGAACTTTAATACCTTCGAAATTTTTCCATTCTACTATTTTAAGGATAGGAAAAGAAGAAACTAATCTTTCTTTATAATATTCTTGAGCAAGTGCGTTTATGCCTCTAGGAATTCTTCCATTGAAATCTCTATTTAAATTATCAAGCCAATTTTTTAATTTTTTAGTAAATTGATTATTAGCTGTCTCAACAGACCAATCGACATCGGAGCTTTGCACAGAAAAATCTGATAATGTGCTTACAATTCCAGAAACATCATCCTCTAACATCTCCCGAACTGCACTAACTCTATTATGAAATTCTGTAGGGACAACAATCTTTTTTAGAAGTGCGGATAGTAAAAAATTAATATTTAAATTGTTATTATCTGACATATTATTTACTCCTTATTATTTTTGGTTTATCAATTTTAAGTTTATTAAATTCTGAAAAACATCTTGCTTTTATTCGAGTTTGATATTCACAATTTTTTGAATTACAAAGCATATAAGTTTTATTTCTAATAATTCTAAACATAGTTGCAGGTTTGCCACAAAGATTACATTTTTTGGTTTGAAAAAAAGGTTTAAATTTTCTATAATTTTTCATTAAATTTTTCCTGTTATTCCTATGCCCCAATTTGCTTTTATTCTTGGGGTCTGATTAAAATCTTTTTTAAGCCATTGAGATATTGCAAAAACCCTCCAGGCATCGAATATATGAGGATTTTCACAAACACATTTATATACTACTCTTGTTCCAGAACGAATAGCCATGACATAACTAAAAGCCATATCACTTTTGTAGTCTATAGGAATATTGCATCTTTGTTCATATAATAAAGACTTTACTCTTGCAACTGACCATTCTGACATATATTCTTTTTTCTCAACTGGTTTTCCATTTTTTAGAATAGCATTTCCTTTTTCATCAATTTCAAAACCAATAACTAACTTAGAAGCACCAGCGTAACGGACTATATTATCTTTAGAATAAGCTTTTTCTAAATGGTCAGCTAATACCCTACCAAATGCATCTCCACAATCAAGCCCAATAACATTTGCTTCAAGTTGCTCGATAAGATATTTAAAAACTTCTTCTTGTTGGTCTAAAATAAGATTATGTAAAGCAATATTATAAATATAATTATATTTATTTCCTATTTCAGAATGAACAATTATTTCTGTAACTTTATCCCCAACGTCTGCGTCAATAAAAATTCGTTCAGCGTTTTTTGGTCTTTCTACTACTATAAAATTTCTAAATCTATCAAATCTGTCTTTTGTAATTTCAAAAGCTTTAATGTCCTTTTTCTTTGAATAACATTTAGCAATTCTTTCCATATCTAATTCAGTTATTCCATCTTCTACTATTTCTCCTTTAACAAAAACTCTATAATTTATAGAATCTCTTCCGCCATAAGTTCTAATTCGGTCTTCTTCTTCTTTTTCGTCCCAAGCAAAAGGATTTACATATTGAGGAAGATTTACTATTTTAGCTTTTTTTGCAGGGTCATAAAAAGTTTTGCCAATTGGAGAATGTCTAGTAAAATTTGTCATTCCTGCTAAACGCATAATTGCACCAAATTCTGAAAGAGCTTCTTTTCTTTTTTCAAATATATTTTGACTCTCAAAACTAACTTCGTCACCGAAAAGTTTCTTTACATGTAAAGAATAAAATTGGTCTCCAGGTGATTTACCTTTAACCATCATATTTATTCCTTGCATTTTCCAGTTATTTTTTTTACTATAAAATTTTATTTCAGGTTTATAACTGCATTTAAATTTCCAGGCTTTAAAAATAGGATGGTATTCCATTGCATGTTTTACGGAATCAAGCACTCCTCTTAACCTTTTCTCATCTATAGAATAAAATCCACACCACATTCTATCATCATATAAAGAAGATAAAGACATATCCAATTTTAAAGTTATCAAAGATTTTCCGTATTTTCTTGCTCCAAGATTATAAATATCTCCTGCACCTTTTTTTAATTGAAATTGTTGTTTTATATCTAAACCTGGCATTTTCTCGTCTATAATAGCTTCCGAAGATAAAAATGTCATTTGATATAATCTTATATTGCCTAATTTTTTCTCATCAAAATCTCCTAAATTATCAAAATCGCTGAATAAAGATTCTGCTAAAGTAATTGGGTAATTCCAACATTCCATAAATAGAAGGTCAGATTCCGTTATTTTTTCAGTAAGCATTTAGTTTTTGCCTCGAAATATTCTGTCCAATAATCTCTATTATAATTTACTCTTATATTACATTCATTACAAAGAGTTATCAAATTATCTTCTTTACAATTTTCTTTATTATAATCTATATGATGAACTGATAAAACTATTCCATAAACTATCAAATGTTCTTCTTCAGTTATTCCGCACTTTTCGCAAGTATAATTATCTCGTTTACGGATTTGTAATTTTAATTTATCATTAAATTCTAATGGATATGGAAAATTTCCTGTTCCATCTATATAATTTGCACTATTTTTTCCAGAATTTGCTATTTTTAATTTTTCTTTGGTTTCTTCTGTATGATGTTTGCCAAAAAAGTAATTGTTTTTCCCTTTACTAGCACAAGAAGTGCATCTTTTACTTCTATAATTTATTTTTCCCCCACAGTCAATACAATAATTTTCCTTATTAATTTCTTTATTTTTGTTAATAAGAATATTAGCACATTTATGACATCTTTTTGCTTGCCAACAAATTTCTTTACCGCAGTCGATACAATAATGTTCTTTATGTCTTTCTGGATTATGTTTGCGACCACATTTTCTTCTTGGAAGATTATGTTTTTTTAATGTTTTTAAAATGGTGCTAGGATGACAACCTAGTTCTTCAGCAATTTGTTCGCAAGATTTTTCGTTGTTAGAATATTGCTGTATTAAGAATTTTTTGGTTATATTATACTTTTTATTCATACTATCAGTTCTTTCAAACTGTTGAACATATCTTCAAATTCAAGCTCATAGGTTTTCTTAGGAAGATATTTTTTCAAAAGTTTTTTCATTTCTTTTAGTTTTTTTCGAATAAATTTTTTACGTTTCATTTTTATGTCCTAAAAGGAATAACAAAATCTGAAAGGAATCTAGGAAGGATTATTTATCGGAATCATTCTTAAAAATTTTTTCTTCTAACCAATCAATATATTGAGGAGTTACTCCCAATATTTTAGCTTGTTCTTCTTTTGTAATCTTACCTTCTTTGTAAATCGTCCATAATTCTTTATTTGCTAAAATTTTATCTTGAAAAAAAGGATGTTTAAGTGCTTGCCATTTATCCATGCGGATTTTAAGCATTATTGTTTTGCTACAATGAGGACAGGCAAGAGTTCTTGACCCTTGATTTTCTTCCATCCATTTAGTAAATTTTTTTCTTAAAATCTTAAATTTCTCAAAAGGGTCTGTCTTTGTTTTATCTTCGAAAAGCCCAAGTTTATCCTTAATCGTGATTATCTCAGCCAAATTCTTATCTAAAGATTCGATTAAGTGTTTCGGTATTATTTCCTGCTGTTTCTTCGAAAGTTCTTCTATTTGCTTTTTATACCTATCTTGTAATATCTCTCGGAAGACAAGAGAGCCAAGAAGCTGAAGGTCTGAGAGGTTATCAATATTATAGCTTTTTCTATATGAAGCAAATAATTTCTTTGCCTGGATTTTTTCATCTTTTGCCAATCCAATACCTTCAAATTTGAATTTAAACTTTGTTTTATTTTCGCTCATAATTTATTTCCTTACGTTATACAAATAAAAAAACCCTTCCATAAAAATGAAAGGGAGTGTGTTCATTATAAGTTTGAATTCCATGTATACATAAAAATTCCAATATAAGTAAGTTTAGACATATTTATTCCTCTACTATCATTATACCACATTTGACCCCTCTGTGTCAAGTGTAGGGTGGAATTATCTTGAAATAAAGAAAAAACCCAAAATAGGGCTTATAACAGAATAGTATGCCTACTCTGGGTTCGGGGAAAATCTTTATAATTAAGTAAAATTAACTTTTTCGATGGGCTCTATTAATATTCTCTATAAATTCTATATATCTGCAATTTTCTAAAATATAATCTCCATCAGAGTTCTTTCTATCTATACTTGGCTTCTCCATTAAATATGCCTTATCTCTAAACCAAAGATATTTAAGTTCGTCTTTGGTTATAAGACATTGAATTCCTCGACCACCATAATATTTATATCTGTCGTGAGATTTATATTCACAGCGACCTGTTATATTCCAATAAGTTTTTTCCCAGGGAAATTTATCCCAATGATTTTTATAATATTCATATGAATATTCTAAAAAAGAACCCATATGTTCTTCTTGCCAAATTTTCGCACATTTCTTACACCAATTACTGTAACCGTCTTTTTGAGATTTATTTCTACTAAATCTAAAAATCGGTTTACTTTTCTTACATTTGCTACAAATTTTATTTTTCATTGATATATTTCTAACCTTATAAACTTAGATTGTTTTCCAGAACTTTTTTATTATTGGGATAAGCTCCCTAACTTTTTCTGTTACAATCTAATCTACATCTTCATTATACCATAAAACATAGCTTGGTGTCAAGTCCAGGAGGGAAAAATCGACAAACCCCCCTGAAGCGAATAGACCTTTTAATCAGCTTATATCTCCTTTTGCTAAATCCAACCCCTAGCTAATGGCTACCCCACGCTCCTATCCTATGGCTACACCACAACGATATTACCCTGCTACCCTTACTTCTTTAGGTAACTCCCTCTTAGCTTCGCTAAGTTA
>Ga0222639_1000624_pt1 | contig 15794 bp, 13 predicted proteins | sample AntAcemetagen185_FD_179863 | JGI IMG/M metagenome (GOLD analysis project Ga0222639, IMG submission 179863) | Saline water microbial communities from Ace Lake, Antarctica - #185 | ecosystem: Environmental > Aquatic > Non-marine Saline and Alkaline > Saline | place: Antarctica: Ace Lake...
GTAAATATATCCAAATAAAAAAATTATAAATAAATCACAGGAGAAAAACGAATAGATGAAAATAAAAGATATCATGATTCGGGATGTTACCAGCGTATTAAAAGATTGTAAATTATTTAATTTATTGGAAATATTATCGCGACATAAAATAACGGGGGTACCTGTAGTTAATCAGGAACAGGAAGTGATTGGATTCATTTCCCAACATGACATTATTAAAGATACACTACCTAATTATCTGGGAATTATAAATAGCGGATCAATTCTTTCCGAGTTTATTCAATTGTCCAAGAGCTTAAAAGAAAATTCTAATCGTCCCATAAAAGATTTCATAAAAAAAAATGTTATTACGGTTAATGAAAATGATAATGAAGTTTTAGCTGCTGATTTACTCATTCGGAATAATGTTCAAAGATTACCAGTTACTCGTAATAAAAAATTAGTTGGAATTATTACATTAACTGATATTTGCAGAATACTGATTAAGGAATAAATTAAAAATATAATTTTGAATTGATTGAATATTTAATTTAAAAATAAATTATGGAGAAATACTAAGAGGTTATTATGATAAAGGGTTTATTTGTTACATTTGAAGGTCTTGAAGGATGCGGAAAGAGTACCCAGGTAAAAATGCTTTTTCATTTTTTAAACAAAAAAGGCATTCCGGTAAGGGTAACTAAAGAGCCGGGAGGCACTAAAATCGGTGACGAAATTCGTAAGATATTGTTGGATCAAAAAAATAATGGAATGGATTACAAAGCAGAAATGCTGTTATTTTTGGCTTCACGTTCTGAAAATGTACGATTAAATATTATTCCCGCTTTAGAAAAAGGGGAAACAGTCCTTTCAGACCGTTTTTTTGACTCAACCACTGCGTATCAAGGTTATGGGAGAGGAATAGATATTGACACAATAAATAATCTTAATCATTTGGTTGTGGGTAAAGCTGTTCCGGATCTAACCTTCATACTGGATATTGAACCGAATATTGGCTTAAAAAGATCTACTTCTTTTAGTGATTCCAGAGAGATAAGATTTGAAGAAGAATTTATTAGTAAAAAGATCATTAATGGCAAACTATTTTTAGATAGAGTTAGAGATGGATACTATCAAATAGCAAAAGATAATGCAAAAAGAATAAAACTAATTAATGCCAATAGAAGCAAAGAAGAAATATTTCATGATATAATAAGGATTGTAAATGAAAAGATAAGCGAAAAATGAAAAGCGCAAAATATAAAATTAGGATAAAAAGTTGACGGAAGCATGTAGAAAGAAAACAGAACAAAACCATATTATATATTCGAAAAATAACTTAATTAATAAATTAATACCAAAACCAGGCAATTGATTGAATAAATTAACTGGTAAATAGGTAAACAGGTTAATTTTTTAAAAAGTTTTAGTTTTAAGTTATGGTTTATAGTGTAAATGTAAATTTTTTAATATAATTCTCTCTTCCTATTGACTTTTCAAGATACCCTTCATGAGATATATACGGATTTTGCCCTTTATACTTTTAGTTTTAAAATTATTATTTAATTTCTGTATGCTGATATAATTTAAAATAAATAAGGAATGGTAAAAGATAATTATGTCTTTTAATGATATCATCGGGCTAAAAAAAGCAGTCAATCATTTATTAAAATCTATTAAAAAAGGTAATATTTCTTCTTCTTATATATTTACAGGGAAAGAAGGTGTAGGAAAAAAAACAACTGCGATAGAATTTGCAAAAAATATTAACTGTACAAATAGAAAAGATAATTTGCAATCTTGTGAAAAGTGCAATTCATGTAGAAAAATTAATCTAAAAATTTGCCCGGATTTAAAAATCATTGAACCTGAGAAAGGGACATTGAAAATTGAACAAATTCGTGAGTTTAGAAGGGAGATTAACTTAAAGCCTTTTGAAAATAGTAAAAAAATATACATTTTCAATAATGCAGAAAAAATGACCGATGATGCTGCCAATTGTCTGTTGAAAACAATCGAAGAACCTCCGGAATATGCTATAATAATATTAATTTGTTCAAATATCGGTTCGATTTTGCCTACAATTATTTCTCGCTGTCAGGTATTATATTTTAGTACCATATCTTCCGGGGAAATAGAAAAAGCTATTTTGAAAAAAAATAATTTGGAAATAAGTAAAGCAAAGCTTGTTTCGAGAATCGCAAATGGAAGTATCGGTAATGCCTTTAGCATACTATCAGATGTTGAATATTTTAATCGCAGGGATTATTTGTTGAATAATGTTGCCGAAATCATTCCGGGGAAAATTAACTGTGATATATTCAATCGAAAAGAAAAAATATTTTCAGATATCAGCAGATCAAAAGAAATTCTGGATATGATCTTATTATGGTACCGTGATATTTTAATAATTAAAGAATTAAATTCTGAAAAATATATAGTAAATAACGACAAACTAAAAATATTAAAAGAAAAAGCTAAACTGTATTCAAAAAATACGTTAATTGATATACTGGATTATCTTCTACAGATTCAGGAATATTTGAAAAGAAATGCTAATAAAAATATAATTTTTGAAAGTTTAGTGATAAAACTGTCAGGGGTGGTATATTGAACGAAGCAGTAGGTCTTAAATTTGCAAAAACGAATTATATTTATTATTTTAGGATAGATGATAAAATAAAATTTAAAAAAGGAGATTATTGCCTTGTAAAAACCTCAATTGGCTTGGATATAGGAAAAGTAGTTATTCCTTATAAACTTATAGATAGTAATGAATCGGATATTCCTTTAAAAGATATATATCGAAAAACAAATAAAAGGGATATGGAAAAATGGGAAAATATTAAAATAGAAGAAAAAAATGCCCTAAATATTTTTAAAGAAAAGAGTAAGAAATTCAAGCTGAGTATGAAAATAGTTTATGTTAAATATTTGTTTGACAAAAGTAGAATTATTTTTTATTTTACCTCTGAAGAACGGGTAGATTTTAGAGAGATGGTTAAAGATTTAGCAAAAATATTTAAAACAAAAATTGAGTTAAGGCAAATCGGGGTTAGAGATGGTACGAAAATGATCGGTGGTATCGGAATGTGCGGACGGGAAATATGCTGTGCTTCTTTCATTCAAAAATTTACACCCATCCATATTAATATGGCGAAAATGCAAAAAATTGCTTTAAATCAATCAAAGGTATCAGGTCTTTGCGGAAGGTTAATGTGTTGCTTATCCTATGAATCAGAGTTCTACAAAGAAAGTTTAAAAAAATATCCTAAATTAGGCAGTAAAATTAAATTAAAATCCGGAATAGGAAAAGTAACAGAAGTGAATATTCTTAGGAAATATATTATAGTGGAAATACGTGAAGACAAAGATATTATTAAAAAGATAAAGATATCAGAAGAAGAATATGTAAAATTAAATTTAGAAAATAAAGATGATAAAAAAAATTAATTGCATTGATAACGATCTTAGACATTTAAAATACATATTTTAACACTTGTTAATCATTGAAAAAATAGAATTAATTTTATCATCTTGAAATGGTCGGTATTTCAAAAAAAAATAGAAGTTGATATTGTCCTTTATAAGTTAATAATTTATTTTATGGAATAATATAATGTCAAGTAAAAAAAATATTAAAAAATGAAAATATTAAAAGAAGACGAAAAAATAGAAGATTTAGATGAATATGGGCTAAAGATTATTCAGGCAAAAAATGCTTATCGCTTTACACAAGACGCAATATTGCTGGTGAAATTTGTTAGATTAAAAAATGATGAAAAAATAATGGATTTAGGTTCAGGCTCAGGGATTATACCCATTCTTTTATCTCATAGAAGAAAAGGATTATCTATTTATGGGATTGAAATTCAAGAAGAATTAGCAGATATGTCCAAGAGGAGTGTAAATCTTAATAAATTACAGGACTCAATTCATATAATTAACGAAGATATTAAAAATGTCAAAAACCTTTTTAAAAGTAATCAATTTGACGTAGTTATTAGCAACCCCCCATATATTTCGCTGGGGAAAGGAATAATAAGTTCAGTTAACAGCAGATCAATAGCTCGACATGAATTAAAATGTAATCTGGATGATATTATCTCATCAAGCAATTATTTACTGAAGGATAAAGGAAGAATATATCTGATTTTTAAGAGTAGCAGATTAATTGATTTAATCCTTATTCTTAACAAATATGGGATTGAAGCCAAAGTAATAAAATTTATTCACTTTGAGAAAAAGAGAAAGGCAGATGTTTTTTTAGTAGAAGGAGTAAAAGGGGGAAAAAGAGAATTGAAAGTTGAAAAACCCATTTTTATTCAGGATGAATAATTAATGATTAAAAAAGACAAAGAAGGAATCAAAAACCAGGGAATTTTATATATCTGTGGAACACCAATTGGCAATCTGAGTGATATCACTTTACGAGCACTTAATACGTTAAAGGAAGTGGATTTAATCGCAGCAGAGGATACCAGGCATACTCAAAAATTATTAAATCATTACAAGATCAAAAAAACCGCTACCAGTTATCATGAACATAATAAATTTAAAAAAACAAATTACTTGATTGATATTTTACGTAAAGGAAAAAAAATCGCCTTGGTTTCTGATGCCGGAATGCCCGGAATTTCCGATCCCGGTTATGTATTGATAAATGCAGCAATTGAGGAAAAAATTGAAATAATTCCCATTCCCGGAGTATCAGCTTCTTTAACTGCTTTGGTTGTATCGGGGTTAATTAAAAATTCTTTCATCTTTGAGGGTTTCTTACCGAGAAAAAGTAATGATAGAAAAAAATATCTTAATAAAAATAAAGATGAAGAAAGGACTATAATAATATACGAGTCTCCTCATCGAATAAAAAAAACACTTGCAGATGTTTTGGAAATATGGGGAGATCGGAAGATAGCTTTAGCCCGTGAGCTAACCAAAAAATTTGAGGAAATCATTAGAGGGTCAATTAGTGATGTTTTAGCACAAATAAAACAAAAAGGAATAAAGGGGGAAATAACCTTAGTCATCCAAGGAAAAATTGAAAAAGAGAAAAAAACTTCGGATGAATTTATCAAAGAGGAAAAAATAATTGAGGAATATTTAAAAAAATTAATTAGCAAAGGTTATTCAAATAAAAAGATTATTGAGATGAATAAGGAAAAATTAAATATTCCCAAGAATGTCATTTATAAAAAATTATTAGAAATAAAACGAGAAGTGAAAGACTAGGTTTTTAGTTACAAGTTGCGAGATGCAAATTAATTTGGTTTACCCGTTATCCGGTTTACCAGTTTACCGGTTGAAGAAAATACAAGAATAAATGCTAAGAAAAATAATGCATAGTAAAATATTAACGAGTACTAAATGAAAAAGATACAATGTAAATTAGTGAATTGACCAATTAATCTTAATCTTTATCTTGATCGGACAATTGGAGAATTGGAGAATTAACTAATCGGGCAATTGGTCAATTGGACAATTGATTAATTAATAAATTGGTTAATCTGTCAGTCGGTCAATTAAGCTTAATCTTCTCTTAATTTCTTAATTGGAGAATTGGTAAATTGGCGAATTGGTTAATTATTTAATCGGTCAATCGGACAATTAAGCTTAATCTTCTCTTAATTTCTTAATTGGAGAATTGGTAAATCGGCGAATTGGTAAATTGAATTATCTTATTTCTTTCTTTGTATTATCTTAACTTGATACTATATACTTGATACTATATACTAATTTAATTGGTCAATCGGACAATTAAGCTTAATCTTCTCTTAATTTCTTAATTGGAGAATTGGTAAATTGGCGAATTGGTTAATTGAATAATTGACTAATTTTTACTCGATGCTGTATACTATATACTAAATTAATTGATTAAAAGGTGATAAATATGAATAAAAAAGAATCAAAAGAAAAAACATTTTATATTACAACTCCCATATACTATGTAAACGATGTTCCTCATATCGGTCATGCATATACTACGATTGCCGCGGATGTTTTGGCCAGATATAAAAAAATGTCCGGATATGATGTTATTTTTTCTACAGGAACAGATGAGCATGGACAAAAAATTGCCCAATCAGCAGAAAAAGCGAATTTAACGCCCCAGCAATTAACCGATAATGTCGTTTTAAAATTTAAGAAACTCTGGCCATTATTAAATATTAAATATGATGAATTTATTCGTACCACCCAAGAGAGTCATATAAAGGTTGTTCAAGGATTATTTGAAAAACTCTATCAACAAGGGGATATATATAAAGGAGAATATGAAGGCTGGTATTGTGTACCCTGTGAAACCTTTTGGACTGAAACACAATTAACTGATAATACATGTCCGACATGCGGTAGAAAAATTGAAAAGATAAAAGAAGAAGGTTATTTCTTTAAAATGTCAAAATATGAAGAACAACTTTTATCTTTTATAGAAAAAAATCCGAAATGTATTCAACCTGAAGTTCGAAAAAATGAAATGGTTAGTTTTATAAAGAGTGGACTTAAAGATCAAAGTATCACTCGAACAAAAAAGAGTCTACAATGGGGAATTGATGTACCTTTTGATTCTAATCATGTTATTTATGTCTGGTATGATGCATTAATAAATTATTTGACAGCTGTCGGTTATAACTCTGATGAAGAAAAATATAAAAAATACTGGCCCGCAGACATTCATCTGGTAGGAAAAGATATCGTTAGATTCCACACTATTATATGGTTTACCATGCTGATGGCAGCAGGGATTGAACCGCCCAGGATGGTTTTTGCTCATGGCTGGTGGACCATAGAAGGTGAAAAAATGTCTAAATCCAAAGGGAATGTCGTTGATCCTTATAAAATGGTAGAAGAGTTTGGTGCAGATGTTTTCAGATATTTTTTAATGCGCGAAGTTTCTTTTGGTCAAGATGGTAATTTTTCTAAAGATTTATTGATTAAAAGAAATAATTATGATTTGGCGAACGACTTGGGTAATTTAGTCAGCAGAACTGTGGCAATGATAAATCAATATTTTGATAAAAAAATACCTCATCAAACCGATGAAATAGAACAGTATGATCATGAATTAATGGAATTGGCAAATAATACCATTAATACTTATAATAAAAAATTAAATGACTTAAGTATTAATGTTGCCCTGGAAACAGTCTGGCAATTTATCAGAAGAACCAATAAATATATTGATCAAACAAAACCATGGGTTTTAGGAAAAGATGAATCAAAAAAGGATAGGTTGTCTAATATTTTATATAACCTTGCTGAATCAATAAGATTAATAACAATATTAATTTACCCTTTTATGCCTGTAAAAGCTAAAGTAATTTGGGGTCAACTGGGAATAGAAACAGATTTGGAAAAAGTAAGTTTTCAAAAAGCTTTGATTTGGGGACAGTTAAAACCAGAGACTTTTGTTAAACCGGGAAAAGTTATTTTCCCCCGTATAGAAAAGAAGGAAAAAATTGAAGAAATTGTAGAAAAAAATAAAGTAAAAGACCATCCCCAAAAAGAGATAGTATCTTATGAGGATTTTCAAAAACTAGATTTAAGAATTGCAAAAGTAATTTCAGCAGAAGATGTAAAAGGAACAAACCGACTGCTTAAGTTAAATATAAAGATAGGCGAAGAGGAAAGAACCATCGTGGCCGGTATTAAAGAACACTACTGCCCCGGGGAAATCATTGGTAAAAAAATTGTGGTGGTTTACAACTTACAACCGGTAAAGCTGAGAGGAATTGAATCGAATGGAATGCTTTTAGCGGCTGCGGATAATGAGAATATTGTTTTATTAACCGTTGATAAAGATATATCTGAAGGAAGTATAATTAGATAATAATACAATAAGTAAAAAAATAAAAGGAGTTGAAATGTAATGTCTGATGTTGGCAAAAAAAAAGACAAAGGGAGTAAACCGGATTTTTTAAACAGGAAAAATGTTCTATTTCTATCAGTTGTCGTTGCATGTATTTTCTTAGCTTTGTTTATTAATCTGCATGTCAAAATAAATGAATTAAACATACAGTTTGAAAAAAAATATGAAAATATCTTAAAAAATAATGAACATATTCTGGCAAAAGTCGAAGATTTATACAAAATGATAGAACAATATAACAACATAAAAATCGATAAAAGCCAATTTACTGAAATATATATGCAACTACAAGAATTAACAGGGATGATTTCCAGCGAAGTAAAGAGAGAATATTATATTACAAAAATGGTCAATAACATTGCTCGAACCAATGACGAACTGGAAAGTAAAGTCATATATGACATATCAAAAGCCATATATGAAGAGGCGGTTAAGTACAGCTTTAACCCCTTGTTGGTGGCATCATTGGTTAATGTAGAAAGTACTTTTAAACCTGAAGCGGTTTCCAATTCACATGCCTATGGATTGTGCCAGGTGAGAAGATTTATTGCTCCGGAATTAGCAACAAATCTCGGTATAGAATGGGATGGCGCAGAAAAGACACTATTTGATCCTATAAAAAATATAAAAATTGGTGTGTATTATTTATCTATACTGAACAAAAACTTTAATGATTTAAAAACAGCGCTAATTGCATACAACCAGGGGCCTTATTATGTTCAGGAACAACTAAGTAACAACCAAGAATTAAACCAAATTTATTTAAACAAAGTTTTAGATTATTATGCAACTTTAAGGGGTTTTACCTTGGAAGAAATACATGTAGAAATGGACTCTGAAAGTTAAAAAAAACGATCGAAAATACTACCAGGCGATAAATTAAAATCATAGTTAATCAAACAACTACGCTGAATCATAAATGGAAATTGGGTAAATTCTCATAAAAGTGAAATAATTACACAAAGTCAAATAAATAACAGATTTTAGATGGAACATACTTGAATTATAGCAAGTCTTGTGCTATAATTTCCTAAAATTAAATATTGAATTTCAACTTTTTCGGGGCAGGGTGAGGTTTTTTATAAAACCAATTCCCGACCGGTGGTAAATTCAGGTAATTTGAATTATACTGAATAAGCCCACGAACCTGACTATCCCGCATGAGATAGCAGGTAGATCTGGTGAAAAGCCAGAGCCGACAGTATAGTCTGGATGAAAGAAAAGGTAATATTAGATAATAATTATCCCCGAATAGTCAAAAAGATTCGGGGATTTTTTATTAAATTGATCATTTAAACCAAATTAAAAAAATTAAAAGGAGAAATAAGATGAACAGTAAAAGAATAACGAGTGTCGGATTATTAGTCGCTCTATCCATAATTGTGGGCTATTTTATCCATTTTCCGGTTTTGCCACAAGCACCTTTTTTATTATATGACCCTGCGAGTGTATTTCTTCTTATTGGTTCGTTCAAATTAGGACCGAAGACTGGATTATTGATGTCCTTTTTAACAGCAACCCTTTTTGCCCTTATTACCGGTCAGGGAGGTCCTTATGGAGCCCTGATGAATTTTTTATCTACAGGTACTTTAGTATTTGTGGCAGCACAAATTTATTTTTTAAATCATACCAAAAAGGGTGCAATTTTAGGTGTAGTTATTGGTACGGTGGCAATGACTATGGTCATGATTCCTGCAAATTTAATGATTACTCCACTATATTTAGGGGTGGGGAGAGATATAGTTACCAGAATGTTATTGCCTGCAATTGTCCCGTTCAATATAATTAAAGGAATGATAAGCGGATTAATTACCTTAATTGTATATAAAAGAATATACCCATTAATAATTAGTAAATAAATTATTACGATTGTTGAAAATATTTTTGGCTTTTTTAGGAAATAACCATATAATAGTATAAAGATAAAAATTAATCTTGTTTTATTTAAAAACGAAAAACGGTTTTTATAGCTTACGCATATACGCTATCCACCAACTAATACTAAAAAATATAGGAGGGAAAATATTGAAAAATGTAGCAGTTTTAATGGCCGGAGGAAGAGGACAAAGATTTTGGCCTTATAGTAGATTTGATACACCAAAACAATTGCTATCAGTAACGGGTGGCGATAGCATGATCAAGGAAACAGTGAATAGATTATCCCCATTTATCAAATTATCTGATATTTTCATTTCTACAACCGATGATCTTTTTAACAGCATAAAAGACGCACTTCCGGAAATAGACTATCTAAACTATATTCTTGAACCAATCGGAAGAGATACAGCTGCTTGCATCGGATTGTCCGCAGTCATATTACAACATAGATATAAAGATCCAAATACAGTGATGATTACTTTACCTGTGGATCATATTATAATGAATAAAGAGAAATTTTTAAATACCCTGGAAAGTGCTTGCGATCTAGCTCGTGAAACGGCTAACCTGATTACCATTGGAATAAAACCATTAAGGCCTGAAACCGGATATGGGTATATCTGTGTGGGAAAAGAAATAAAAAGGAATGGAAAAATAACGGCATGTGAAGTCAAAGAATTTATGGAAAAGCCTGATTTAAAAACTGCAAATAATTTTTTGAAACAAGGGAATTATCTTTGGAATAGTGGAATATTTGTATGGACATGTAAGGATATTTTATATGCAATAGAAAAACAATTACCAGAGCTTTATAGAGGATTGATGAAAATACAAAAATATTTGGGAACTTTGCAAAAACGAGAAATCATGAAAGAAGTTTTTTATGGATTAAAAAAAATATCCATAGATTATGCAATTTTGGAAAAAGTTTCCAATCGATTAGTTATAAAGGGTGATTTTAAATGGGATGATGTTGGTTCATGGACTTCCATGGAAAGAATATTTCCTAAAGATAAAGATGGAAACGTCATTCAAGGTGGGCATGAAAGTGTAGATACAAAGCGATGTGTGATAATAAACGATGAAGGTTTAATTGTAACTATAGGTTTGTCTGATTTAGTAATTGTTTCAAGTGGAGATATAAAATTAATATATCCTAAAAACCGGGAAAATGATTTAAAAAAGATTATAAAAAACATAGCTAATCATGAAGATTACAAGAAATATATTTAATATCTGAAGAAACAACGGTGTTAATTAGTTAAGAAAAGATAAAGAGGAAGCAGAAGTCAGGAGTCAGAATCCAGAATAAAGAAAAGGATAAAGAATAGGAGTCATAAGTCAATCGGTAAATTGGAGAATAGGTCAATTGATTTACTTGGTGAATATACGAATTGAATTATCCTATTTTATTTTTTTATCTTTGTATTATCTTAACTCGATACTGTTCTTAAATATAAATAGACAGGCGAGACACCTGTCCTACAGGGTGGTGGGTTTAACTGATTTTGTATTTTGTTTTTTACTTGTACCTAGCATCTTGCAACCTGTATTTCTTGTATTTTCTTCACTAGATACTAAATACTAGATACTAACGACTAATTTAATACTCGATACTAATTTAATTGCTTAATTGGTTAATCGGAGAATTGGCCAATCGGTCAATTCTTTCTATTTTCTTCACTAACGACTATTCACTATTCACTAACGACTATTCACTAACGACTATTCACTAACGACTATTCACTATTCACTAACGACTATTCACTATTCACTATTCACTAACGACTATTCACTATTCACTAACGACTATTCACTATTCACTATTCACTAACGACTATTCACTATTCACTAACGACTAATTTAATACTCGATACTGAAATATTTCTTTGACAATCATTTTTAACTGTGTTATTTTAACAAAGTAAAAAGAATAAACTCTTATCAAGAGATGGTGGAGGGACGGACCCTAAGAAGCCCGGCAACCTATAATGTTAGAAAACATTATGTTGGTGCCAATTCCCGCGGAATAAATATTCCGAGAGATAAGTAAAAAATCAACCTCTTCATCTTTGAAGGGGGTTTTTTATTTAAAAACCAAAAGGAGATGATATTGTTGAATAAGACGTATCTGTTTACTTCAGAGTCTGTTACGGAAGGACATCCGGATAAAATGGCTGATCAAATATCTGATGCAATTTTAGATGCTATTTATAAAGTAGATAAATTTGGAAGGGTGGCAGTGGAAACCCTGGTGGCAACCGGCTTGGTTATGGTTGCAGGGCAAATAACAACTCATTGTTATGTGGATATACAAAAAGTAGTCAGACAAACAATAAGGGATATCGGTTATACTAGAGCAAAATATGGATTTGATTGCGACACCTGTGCTGTGTTAACTTCCATTGACGAACAATCCGGAGATATAGATCAAGGGGTGAGTAAATCCTTAGAGAAAAAAGAAGCGGACAATAATGTAGATGATGTTGAAACTACCGGAGCAGGTGACCAGGGCATGATGTTTGGATATGCTTGCAGAGAAACTGAAGAATTAATGCCGCTTCCCATCATATTAGCCCACAAACTAACAAAACGTCTTGCAGAAGTCAGAAAAAAGAAAATACTACCTTATCTCCGGCCAGATGGAAAATCACAGGTTACGGTTGAATATAAAAATGGAGATATAAAAAGGGTAGATACTGTAGTGATTGCTGCACAACATGACCCTAAAATATCTAATGATATCATTCGGAAAGATATCAAGGAAAAAGTGATTGAATATATAATACCAAAAGAATATTTGGATGAGAATACCAAATATTTAATTAATGCTACAGGTAGATTCGCCATTGGCGGACCTCAGGCAGATACGGGAGTAACCGGAAGAAAAATAATAGTTGATACTTATGGTGGGTTAGGTAGCCATGGAGGAGGATGTTTTTCAGGCAAAGATCCGACGAAAGTCGATAGGTCAGGCAGTTATGCAGCTCGATATATTGCAAAAAATATCGTAGCTGCCGGTTTAGCAGACAAATGTGAAATACAAATTGCTTATGCTATAGGTGTTGCTCGACCTGTTTCGGTTATGGTAAACACCTTCGATACTGAAAAAATACCACAACAAAAAATATTGGAATTGATAAATAAGAATTTTGATTTGAGACCGGGGGCAATTATTAAAGAATTGGATTTAAGAAGGCCAATCTATAAAAAGACAGCAGCTTACGGCCATTTTGGAAGAAACGATAATGATTTTACCTGGGAAAAAACAGATAAGTCTGAAATGTTAAGAGAGCAAGCAGGATTAAAATAAAGGAGTTATTATTTATCGTGATAGTAAAAAATAACATTAAGGAAGAAATACGAAAAATATTGGAGGAAAGGACATTATTGCTTGATGGTGCCATGGGTACCATGTTGCAGGCAAATGGATTAAAATCAGGTGAATGTCCCGAAGAATGGAATATATCAAATCCGCAAATCATTAAAAATATACATAAAGAATATATCAAAGCAGGTTCAGATATAATACTAACTAATACTTTCGGTGCCAGTGGAATTAAATTAAGTAATTATGACAGGGAAAAAGAAGTCAAAACAATTAACGAATCTGCAGTAAAGATTTGTAAGGACGCGATTAATGAAACGGAAATATCAAAAAGAAAGATATACGCTGGTGGATCTATCGGACCGACAGGAAAAATATTAGAACCTTATGGAAATCTGTCTGTTGAAAAAACTTACGAAAGTTACAGGGAGCAAGTATTAGTTTTGGAAAAAGCCGGAATAGATCTTATTGTTTTGGAGACATTTTACGATCTTGAAGAAATAAGAACTGCATTAAGGGCTGTAAAAGAAAATACCAATTTGATGGTATTTGCTTCAATGACTTTTGATAAAAATTTAAAAACAATCTATGGGATAAAACCCGAAAAAGCTGTAGTAACACTTGAGAATGATGGAGCTGACGGAGTAGGTGCCAATTGCGGAACCGGTCCTGAAATAATGTACGAAGTATTGAAATTAATGAAAAAGGTAAGTAAAAAGTATCTTTTAGTAGAACCTAATGCCGGACTACCTGAAATAGTGGATGGAAAGATATTTTACCCTGCCTCTCCGGAGAATATGGCAGATTATGCAAAAAAATTTAAAGATTTGGAGATTAATATCATTGGGGGATGCTGTGGAACCACGCCTTTGCATATTAATGCCATGTCTGATAAAATAAAAAATGGATCATTATAAAACCTACTCGACTTTATGAATTTGTCAACATGAAAGGAAAGGGGATCGTTAAATGGAATTAAATAAGCTATTAATTGCAACAAAAGAAAAAGATGCTTCGGACTTACATATTACTGTTGGTTTACCTCCCGTATTACGAATAAACGGAAAACTGCAAAAAATGAATTTGCCCGTTCTCGACGCAAAGGATGTTCATGAAATAATTAGCGGGATACTTAGCGAAAAACAAAGAAACATGTATCAAAAATTACACGAATTAGATTTTTCTCATGAGCTGAAAGACGTTGCGAGATTCAGAATAAACGTTTTCCAACATCGAAAAGGAGAAGCAGCTGCATTGAGATTGATACCGGAAAAGATTAAAACTGTTGAACAATTAGGCTTACCGGAGGAAATCATTAGCTTTACTAATAAATCCAAAGGATTTGTATTGGTTACCGGACCGACAGGAAGCGGTAAATCGACTACTTTAGCAGCATTAATCGATATAATTAATAGAGAAAGATATGAACATATTATTACCATTGAAGATCCTATTGAATTTGTTCATGAACACAAAAATTGTATTATTGACCAAAGAGAAGTGGGAACAAATACAAATTCTTTCTCTTATGCATTACGAAGCGCGTTAAGAGAAGATCCGGATGTTATATTAGTTGGAGAAATGAGAGATTTGGATACTATGTCTATGGCTGTAACAGCCGCAGAAACCGGTCATCTGGTTTTTTCGACACTACATACTAATAGTGCTGCCGAAAGTATAGAAAGAATGATTAATGTATTTCCACCTCATCAACAAGGGCAAATAAGAATGCAATTAGCAGAATCTATTCTGGGAATCGTCGCTCAAACTTTATTGCCAACATTAGACGGAGAAGGAAGAGTCCCGGTTATCGAGCTAATGATTGCTAATCCGGCAATTAGAAATATTATTAGAGAAGAGAAAGTGCATCAAATGACTACACTTATTCAAATGGGTAAAAAGGATGGCATGATTAGTTTAGATCAATCACTGAAAATATTGTTAAATGATGGAAAAATCAGCAGAGACGATGCCATAAAAAAAGCAGTAGATAAAAAAGTATTTATGAAGATAGGAAATCGATATTAGCGGGACGCCTGGCTCAGAATCCAGAAGTCAGGAGTCAGAATAAAGAATAGAAGTCAGGAGTCAATCGGTCTTAATCTTCTCTTAATTGGGCAATTGGGCAATTGGTGAATTGGCGAATTCAATTATTAATCTTAATCTTCTCTTAATTTCTTAATTGGTCAATTGGGCAATCGGCAAATTGGTCAATTAATCTTAATCTTCTCTTAATTGGTTAATTGGTCAATCGGTCAATCGGTCAATTGGTAAATTGTATTATCCTAACTCGATACTATATACTCAATACTCGATACTAATTTAATTGGCTAATCGGATAACTGAATTATCTTATATTTTCTTTACTAACGACTAATTTAATTGGTTAATCGGTCGTGCGGCCTAGCAAGGTCGTATCATATAACGGGTGGGAATCCCGTCTGGTAAGGTTTAACCAACCGCCAGTAGTTAGCTTTGGAGGGTAGTAGGTAACTACTATTTTTAAGCGTAGGCAAACAAGGTAGCAGGCCGAAAGCATATGTTGAAGGGATTGAGCCCCGTAAGAGCCAGAAATTGGGAAGGCTGATGTAGTGACTGATACAGAAAGCTATATTTTAATAATCGCTTCGGTAAGATTATTAAAGCTTCCCCGGGGTCTATGACCTTGGCATGTTACACACAGGTATGATACGGCAACTGGGGAGACCCTATCTGTTCTTGCAGAGGATACTGTGAGTATGG
>Ga0222639_1000629_pt1 | contig 15713 bp, 21 predicted proteins | sample AntAcemetagen185_FD_179863 | JGI IMG/M metagenome (GOLD analysis project Ga0222639, IMG submission 179863) | Saline water microbial communities from Ace Lake, Antarctica - #185 | ecosystem: Environmental > Aquatic > Non-marine Saline and Alkaline > Saline | place: Antarctica: Ace Lake...
TTGAAGAATTACCCGATCAAACCGAAATTTGGAAGATTAACTTGAAAATAGGAGCATCGTGGACAGTTTTGAGTGGTGTTTTGAGGTGAATCTGTGAGGAGCGTTCTGTCAGATTTTAAAGTACTGATCCTGAATGGTTGATCCCGGCCTTCCAATATAATTCTGAACATTTCTTAGTTCACCCGGATTTTTATTATCTCCCCGTGTTCCCTCTATCAATGTTGTATGAAGATTCAGGATATAGTGCAGGTCTGGTTTTTCCCCGATAGTTTTTAGCCCCAATTTCAGTGAAGTCATGTAATTGAGTACTTCCTGCAGATCATCAGGATTTTCACCGGTGGAAACTCCTGCTTCGAAGGCGAGCATGCCCCTGAGTGTAGCCTGCGTTCCTTCGATCTGTGTGGATAGTAATGCCTCTTTCCGGGTGAAGAGCTGAATGAACTGTCCGATATCCGGCAGCGTCATTGCAGCGCCATCCAGTCGTGCAAGTGCTCGTTCTGCCTGTGCCAGTTCACGACTGATAGTGGCATTCATCCTGAGTGGTGGACTGGGTGGAAGAGGTTTGGGCACAAAGGCAAGGTATCCTCCTTTTTGACGAACCGGCACTCCTGCACGGCTTTCATAGGCTCGGGTCTGAGTATCATCATCTAATACTGATGGATGGGTCATTATTTGGGACTCCTGAATCTTGTATTGCCTTTTGAACCGTCTTTGGTCAAATGGTTTCAATCGACTCTAAGTCTGATATTTCTGACTAAGGTTGCTGACATATATTTTAAGTCAGGCATTCCTGAATAAGCTTATGGGTGGGCATTGTAATTCAGTCATTTCTGAATGTACATTGTGGTGGTGTATGAGTTTTCGAGCTGGAAGACAGTTTTGTATTGGTTTAAGGTTGAGTCCATTCACACTCAAAGCCTCATCGTTTGTTTAACTTAAGGGCACTCGACCTATCATAAAAAAAAAGTTTAAAAAGAAAAAATTCACGTTCTGCTACCGGTATTTGCCACCAGTGCAAACTCCTGCAAACTCAGCTCTTCTGCGCGCCGTTTCAAAAGCTCTTCTGGCAGCATCTCCAGCATCCTCGCGGTCCGCTCAGGCCCCAGTGCGGTACTCCCTGATTTGAGTGCCTTCCTGATGGTCTTCCTTCGATGTGAGAAGAGTTCCCGCACAACTATCGCGTAGAAATCAGGGTCGTCAATAGGATACGGGGGTTTGTGCGGCGTGATCTTCAGCACCCAGCTATAGACCTCGGGGGGCGGGTCGAAATGTTTTGGTGCGATCTCCATCAGCGGTTTTGCCCGGGCGTAGGTCTGAACCATAATCGAGAGACGTCCACAGGTAGGTGTGCCGGGCCGTGCAATCATACGTTGGGCAAACTCCTTCTGATACATCAGAATCGCCGTCTCAAACCCGTGCTCTAAGAGGCGGAAGGTAATCTTCGAAGATGCCGAGTACGGGAGGTTTGCAACCACCAGATCGAACTCAGGGTATTCACAGCGAACAGCGTTTCCTTCGATGAGCTCAAGGCGTCCTGCCGTAATCGCTTTTTTAAAACGATCTTTCAGAAATGTGACAAGGTTTTTGTCAAGTTCAATCGCGACCACATTTGCATCGCGTTCTAAAAGTGCCTGGGTCAGGATACCTTTGCCGGGTCCAATCTCAAGAACCCGGCGGTTGGCGATGCCCGCATCCTTTGCAAACCCGGCAATCCGGTCAACGACCTTTTTGCTTATCAGAAAATGTTGATCACGCGGGGCTTTCATCGTGAGGTAAAGAGCCGGTATTTCACTTCCGGATCCTCAAGCTCTTCGATAACGCGGTTCACAACCATCTTTTCCGGGTGTGGCAGAGACTTAATCCGGGTGGAAATATCTTCGAAACTGTCAAAGTGTTTCTTCTCCCGCTCTTCAAGAATCTCCCATAGGAGTTTCTTGCCGATACCCGGAATCAGGTGAAGCATGTGCAGTTTCTGGCTGATGGGAACAGCGGTGTTGAAGAGTTCAACAAACCGGCCTTCATTCTCTTTTACAATATCGGTAATTGCAAAGGGAAGTTCGAGCTTTGCTGTTGATGTCAGATCCTGATAGCCAATGCGCCGCTTCACCCGTTCGATTTTATCGCGTTGCTGATCCCCGATATATACACGGTCATGGAGCTGAAGATCAGTATTTGGTTTGGGCGTAAGCTCAAGAAGCTTGAACTGATCCGTCCCCACCGCCTGAATTAACGGCTCGTTTTTATATTGGGGTCGCTTTCCGCTCATGTGTCCACGCGGAAGATAATCTAAAACGACCGCGTTAATTTCTTTCCTGTCACTCTTCATGAACGCACCTTACCTACAGTATGTGTATTTCCAGAGGTATTAGAAGTGTGCTTTTACGAGGTCGAGGATCGCATCAAGTTCTTCACCATCGAGGGTAAAGCGCTCTTTTGCATAAATGGCCCGTAGTTCATCCCTGTTTTTGGGCATGATGTTGACAATCCGGAAGGCAATGTCGGGCTTGATCTTCTCAAGTACCAGAAGCTTTTCAACAAGCTTACGGGAACTCTCCGCGTCGGTTTGTGCGAGCTGATTGGCATGTTCAATACTCTTTCTTAGTTCATAGGACATTTCCTTGCCTGATTCGAGCCGTTCGGCTTCCATCCTGAGAAGAGTCTCTTTGACTTCCGGAAGCGTAATACGCTCCTCTTCAATGATTTGTTTTACTTTCATGCCAATCTCCCAATAAAAGAGAATTATTATTTCTGAGGTCTTAGATGTTGCGGACGGGAGACGACGGTCTTCGTCTTGTTGCCGTCTTTGATGGTAAGAACCCAGGCACGTCCCTGTCGGCCGACGACTGTTCCGGTCTTGCCGTGGAATCTCCGGTGGGGCATACCGTTCTGAGTACTTGAGTCACAGACGATGTGGACGCGCTGTCCTTCTTCAAAAACCTGAATAGACCTGGTTACCGGTGTAAGACCGCGGGTACGGAGATCTTTCTTGAACTTATAGCGGGTCTTTTTTCTCATTCCATTATGATGTGCCATGTTTCATTCCTCACTGTTATTTGTTGATGTTTCGGGGACAACCCCCTCAACCATCACGACATCCAGATAGATGACGCGGGCGGGTTTACCAAGAATCCCGGCAAGATTTGGGTCTGTCCGTTCGTTGTCACCTGATATGAGCTCCTTAATGTAGAGTCCTGCTTCTCCGGTTATTTCAAACCGGTACAGGTTCTCTTCCATTCCGGTGCACGTGATATCAATGACACGGCGTTTTCGGATTTTGTCCGCACGCCTGTGTGCCACTCTCTCAGGGGTGCGCTGAGCGATTGTTACCCCTTTGAGGCCTTCGATTGCAGATTCAAGCTCATCTTCTGAGATACTGCCGTCTATCTCTACCAGAATGCTGTACTTTTTATGCGCTTTGCCAGATTTAATCTTTTCCACCTCGCGCCGGGAGCTGAGATGGTCGAGGGTAATCGAGACCCGACCTGCTGCTGCTTCGTTCACTTCTTTCTGGAGTTCTGCCAGAGAAGCAGTCCGTTTGTTGGGGTGCACGACTTCAATGACGAAGGGTCGTCCGTCACCGAGCATCCGGGCATCGATATCTTCCCGGCCTGCGCCATGCAGGATAGCATCCTCAGCGTCGCAGGCAACGATGACCGGCCCGCCGATCAGCTCTTCCACCGAGGTCTGATACATCTTACCAGTGAAGTTGCAGCGTTCACATCCTCTGCCCTGACATGCGATGCAGTGCCAGCGGGTCTGGGGGATGCCACGTTCATACTTGCAGTATCGGCCGTAGATGTAGATTGGATTGATCTGGACTTCGACTTCTTTCGTTGCAAGATCCAGAATTAATACCAGATCCGGGCGGGTAAATTCCACCGGAATGCCGGTTGCAGCGCTGACTTTCTTGCCAACCTCGCGGTTGATCTGGGCTTTTAATGGTTCGGGAGAGGAGAGGCCCAGATCACTCCAGACCATCTCTTCACTCTCGCTAATCATTGGTGGCACCCGGGAACCGACGAGCATCGTGTTACATTCGATGCCATCAAGTGCGGCGACGGCATGTGCTGCCAGTTCGTCTGTTTCGTCACAGATGTTCTCGCAGATCCAGCACCCGTCTTCTTCTGCCTCAAACGGTGTGTTGGCCTGTAGTGCGACGGCAGTCCGAAGGGCACGGCCACGCTCGGCGTTTGACAGAGCGAAAGAGCGTTTGCCAAACATCCGTCCGAGACAGTGATCGCAGACGGGGCCGAAGTCCAGCACTGCTGCTGCCTGGGAGAGGACGTCCGGTTCGGTGCTCTCCTGAGTGGTGTGTTCTGTTGCGTCGGTCATACTGTTTCCTTTTTTATTTCGGTCACCGAAACCTCCCGCCGGTCCTGTTCATTCAGGACAACGGTAATCGTGTGGTCGGCATGCAATACCGTGGGTCCAACTGAGATCCGTGGTGCGTCTGCCATCAGTGCTTCTTCTTCCGGCGTGAAGTTCATGTGATCGCACAGAAGCAGATCGTCCGGCAGGTCGGTGCAGGCACGGATGTCCTCGCCGTTCTCGTCAAGGACGGCAAAGGGAATCTCTTCAAGAAGACGCTCAAGGCCGCCGGTTCTCACATACACTCCCGGTGTTGATTTCATGAATGTTTCAGTGTAGGGGAGGGCAAGTGCTTTTTTGAGAAGCGAACCGGCACTGCGCTCGTCCGGGTTGAGATATTTCAGCTCACTGCCCCGGAACATCACGGTCTTTGGGGCCTCGGGCTCGCCCATAAGCACCAGATAGCATTCCACGTCCCGCCGGAATTCGTGGGACAGGAAGAAGCACGAGTTCACACAGCGGCAGAGCACGTCAATACGTCCGGCTGAGCCGGGCATATCATTGAGTGGAAATTCTCCGTTTGTCACCGCACGGTGACCCAAAATACAGAATCGTTTCATAGAATAAATAGTGGTGCGGGTCTTTACATGCCGCCGAACTTCTTCATCATTCGCTGCATGTTGAATTTGCCGCCGCCCATGCCGCCACGCATGGCTTTCATAGTCTTCTGCATTGTCTTATAATACTTGATAAGTTCACGCACTTCCTCTGGCTTTGCTCCGGCGCCAAGGGCAATTCTGTTGGTCCGCGAGCTGTTGATGAGAGTCGGATTCTCCAGCTCTTCATCAGTCATTGAGTCCATGACGATCTTATAGCGCTCCATCTTCACCGAGGTGACATCGAGGGCTTCATCAGGCATATCAAAGCCGCCGGTCGGGATCATACCCATGACCTGCTTCAACGGCCCCATCTTCTTGATAGACTCAAGCTGCTTATACATGTCACGAAGGGTGAACTTGCCTTTGAGCATCGCATTCACATCGATCTCATCGTCACCCATCGCTTCTTCGGCACGTTCGATAAGCGCCCGCAGATCTCCCATTCCCAGGAGCCGGGAGATGAAACCGTCAGGATCAAACCGTTCGAGATCGTTGATCGTCTCACCGTTTCCGATGAAGACGATCCCGGAGCCTGTTTCAGCGACTGCTGAAAGTGCACCGCCACCTTTTGCGGTTCCGTCCATCTTGGTGATGATAACACCGTCGATGTCGATTGCCTCATGGAAGCGTGCCGCCTGATCGCGTGCCTGCTGCCCAAGAGCCGCATCGATGACAAGCCAGCGGTGGTCGGCTTTTGTAAGCGTATTAAGCGCGATAATCTCGGCGATGAGATCGTTTTCCAGACCGTGGCGCCCCTGCGTATCAACAATCCTGACATCAACCGTGCCAAGACTTTTAAGACCGCGTTTTGTTACACCGACCGCATCAGTCTCACCGGGTTCGCCGTAGCAGGGAATATTGATCTGATCACAGAGTGTTTTGAGCTGGTCATAGGCCCCCGGCCGGAAGACATCGGCACAGACAACACCGACCCGGAGACCCTTGCGCTGGAAATAGCGGGCAAGTTTCCCGGTCGTCGTCGTCTTACCGCTGCCCTGCAGGCCGGCCATAAGGATCGTCTGAGGAGTGAGTGTGACCTCGACCTCGCCGCCCATCAGGGCAACAAGTTCCTCGTAGACGATACGAAGAACATGCTCACGGGCATTCATGCCCTGTGGTGGTTCTTCGTCAAGAGCACGTTTCTTGATCGACTGCGAGAGAGTCATCACCAGCTTGACGTTGACATCAGACTGGAGGAGCGCCCGCTGAAGATCTTTTACCAGTTCTTCAACGGCTGCCCGGTCAACGACACTCTTGCCGGCGAGTTTTTTGACGGCGTCTTTCAGGCCGGTTCCGAGTTTATCCATCATGGTCTAAGCACCATCCAGGAGATCGGCGACAATCGCCTCTGAATCAAAAGGAATTACATCGTCATAGCCCTGACCAACGCCAAGGAACATGACTGGCTTTCCAATGGTGTGCGCAATGGAGATCGCTGCACCGCCTTTTGGGTCCATGTCAGCCTTCGTAAGCACAATGGCATCAGCGCCGACGGCGTTGTTGAACTCTTCAGCCCGGACAACGGCGTCGTTGCCGGCAATTGCCTCATCGACATAGGCAATGATATCAGGTTCCATCACGCGGCGCATCTTCTCAAGCTGTTTCATCAGATTCGTGCGGTTGTGAAACCGCCCGGCGGTATCGGCAAGGACCACGTCGATGTTGTGGGCCTTTGCATAGCCGACCGTATCAAAGAGCACGGCAGATGGGTCGCCACCTTCCTGATGCTGAATGACTTTCACGCCGATACGCTCGGCGTGGGTGAGCATCTGCTGGTTGGCGCCGGCCCGATAGGTATCTCCTGATCCGATTACTACTGAATAGCCCTGTGCCTGAAGATAATGGGCAATCTTTGCGATGGTCGTGGTTTTTCCGACACCATTTACGCCGGTAAAGAGGACCTTCACCGGTTTTTCATGGGTTTTAATGTAGTCGGTCAGTGAGAATCCAACGCCTAGCACCTGAAGAAGGGCAGCGCGAAGGCTCTCGGTCACCAGTTCCTCGACAGAACTCCCCACCCGGCGGGTGTTGCCGGTGAGTTCTTCCTTCATCGTTTCGATGATTGCCTCGGCTGTCGGATAGGCTACGTCATTCTCAAGAAGAATCATTTGCAGTTCAAAGAGTGGCTCTTCAATGCTCTTTTCCTTGATGTAGACCTCACGGTCCCGCAGAAGCGTGGAAACTTTTTTTGTAAAAGGGGTTTTTTGGACCTCCGCCGTTTCTGGCGGCGTGGTCACTGCCGGTTGGTCTGCCTCTGCCTGCTGAATTGCTTCAGGCAGAGCGTTATCATCGGCGGTTTCTTCTTCGATCGTTGTGCTTAATTTTTTCGTGATACCGCCGAGTTTTTCTCTGAGCGACTTAAACATGCTCACTCATACCCGGTCTGGTACTGCCCGGCGCCCTGAACCTGCTGATATGCCATCTCGATCTTTCGTGACACTTCCTGTGCCTGTCGCTGAAGATCGGTAATGGAACTCGCGATGCGTTTTTCCATTGCTTCAACTTCAGTCATGCGGTCTTCGAGAAAACTGCTGGCATCGTCTGCATTCTTCGTAATGATAACATCAGAACCGATGTTTATAAGAATTTCATCAGGGTTGGGTGCCTGTACCCTCATGCTTGCCCCGCCGCCAATCTGAAGAAGCACCGTTGCGCCCGGTGCCTCCTTCAGACCCCGGATGGTCTCCGTGGCAGCCATGGCTTCCATGCGTTTATTTTCCAGCATAGTGAGCTGCTGGGATTGGATTTCAATCTGTTGTCCAAACTCGTTGAGATACTGTTTGAGCATCTCTATCTCGCGGGGGTCCACATGTTCCATGGTATTCACTCTTCGATCAAAGTAACTGTGTCAATACGGATATAATTTCTCTTGAGGCGGTGCTTGCTGCCGATGACGGTGTAGATCCGCTCGGATGCAAGCTTCTCGTTGGGTGCCGCTACGTTTTTCGTATATGGCAGCCAGTTTCCGTCAATACGAAACGTGCCCTTAACCTCAAATTGTTGTTCTGTCATTGTTTGTATCACTCCACAAATCCGAATACTTCGTCTATCCTGCCAAGTTCAAATCCGCTGGTGGCCGCTCCTGCGATGAAGCCTTTTGTGTTTGCGAGAAGGCCGGTGCCGGGAAGAAATCCTCCCATATTCACCGAGCCGGTACCGATTGGAAGGTCGGTATACTTCGCAATAGCTTCGATCTCATGTTCGGAGGCACGTGGGTTGAGGATAATGCCACGGTTTGTCGCGACACCAGCCATTCCCACTGTATAAATTCCTCCGATTTTCATCAACAGCACATCCACATCGAGATGATCAGCGATCTTTTCGCCGACTTTCTCAGGGATGTCCGGGTGAATGACAGCAACCTCGTCGTTCGCGAGGATGATGTTGCCGGCGGCGTTCATGGTATTCTCAAGCCGAAGTACCTCACGGTACTGCTCAAGAATAGCCACCTCTTCGGGTAACGCAAGGCCGCTGACAACAAATCCTTTGTTGTTGCCCATCAGAAGCGAACCAATAATTGCACTTCCCTGGATCGTCACCTCGACAACTTCAACGCCAAGGCGCTCGATGAGTGCCTCACGGTAGTCGTCCGCAATACCGAGCGGAACAAAGGCGACATCCTCGAAGACGCGGGTAAAAATCCCGATGTTTTCGTCTCCCCTGAAGGCAATAGTCTCGGACATTACTCGGTCTTCTCTTTCACGTCGCCGGTTTCTTCACCGGACACGGGCGTTTCTTCAGTTTCAGCTTCTTCAGTGGTCTCTTCTTCAGAAACCTCTGCTTCAGCTTCTTCTTCCTCAGCAGTCTCTGGCTCTTCGTCTGCGTCCTCAGCTTTGGCTTCCTCTTCTTCGGCCTCTGCAACGTCTTCAACGACGATCTCTTCTTCCTCTTCGACTGGTGCCTCGGTCTTGCGGATCCATGCCGGGCGCTTCTTCTCTTTCTGCACCTCAGTTTCCTCTGCAAGTGCAACCTCAACGTGACCGTCTTCGAACTTCATTGCCCGGACACGGACTTTGCGTGGTGGTTTCTGACTGCCGCGTTCCCAAAGTTTCTCGTTGAGATCCTGATCGATTTTAACATCGTCAGTTTTGAGGTGTTTTTCGAGGTAGGCGCGGATCTCTTTTACTGCCCGCTGGCTGCGCTTCCACCGTGGTGCACGTTTTACGTCCCGGAGCGGAATGACATAGATCTGTTCTTCTAGAATGTCTGCCATGGCTCTATCACACCTTCAGCTTACTACGGCGCCAGTGGCGGCGCTTGGGATGTGTCATAACACCCCGTTTTGTCTTAATGATAACCCATGAAGGCACGCGGCGGTTTTGCTGACATGCCTTTGCGAACCGGATTTTCCGGCCTTTTTGTAATTTGCTCATATTTAATCACTTCATTGGGATATCTTCCGGCGTACGGCCCACGACCAGCGACTGGCTGTGGTGTGCCGGGAAGATATCCTGTGGGTTGATTCCCTGTGTTCTGAATGCTGCACGGATCTCATGTTCATAATCCCCGTTTGCGATCTCACCGGTCTCTCCATACCTGACAACAAAGTGTTGTTCGGTGAGGTAGTCCACCTGTGATCGGGGATATCCGAGCAGAGGACGCACGAGGGCGCTCTTATACCTTGCTTCGATGCGCTGTACATCGTCAAGGCCAAGCATTGGCACACGGTCATTCAGCCGTGTCCCATCCCCTATAACATCATACCCGCCTGCAAGCGAGCAGATAGCGTTCCTGTGCACAAGGTTGATGGCGTTGTTCGGAAACCCGTCCCGGGCCATCGTAGTCACCACTTCATCAAGAAAACCATCCGGGAACACTCTTTTTATGAGTGGCATACCGAGAACATCAGCGGCATACTCAACACTTTCAATGTTCGTGTTTTCACGAAAGACGAACGTGTTCAGTTCCACCTGATACTCCCGGTCAAGAAGCAGCGCCGCAAGGGAACTGTCCTTTCCACCGCTAAAGAGCACTCCGGCTGTTTTCATCTACGACGGGTAATGGTGAATTCTTTCTTTTGCGGCGTCACTTGTTTGAGCAGCGTCTTTAACTGGTCATCAGTAATTCTGCTCTGCAGCCTTCCTGACTGAGCCAGCGTGACAAGCTGCTGTTGGATGGACGCAGCAAATTCCGGGCGGGTCATTCTGATGGTGTTCAGACGTTCACGGGCTTCAGGCTCAAGAGCCTGTTTGAGAATCATCTGGATCTGGTTTTCGGCCTGTTTTTGCCGTTCCATCTCCTCGTTCATCGCCTGCGGATTCGCCTGCGATCGCTGCATCTCTTCCATTCGCCTGCGTCTGATTTCTGCGAGTTCGTCGTCACCCATCGTTTCTTACCTCAGATTAGTAATTTGCAATGCCGGGAACAGATTCCGCCACAACCGGCTTAAGCTGGTGTGCGAGATTGTCCAGAAACTTCTGGCCGGCCGGGGATACTTTGCGTCCCTGTTTTACTGTCTCAACAAATCCTGCTGCCTCAAGTTGCTGGAGGATCTTGCGGGATACTGAGCCTGAGCCTTTTCTGAACCGGTACGGGTTTGAACCCCGGTCCTGCTTTCCGCCGTAAAATGTTCTCATCCGCTGTACACCGATCGGTCCGTCCACGTAGATTCTGCGAAGCACGGATGCTGCACGAATGTACCACCAGTCATCCTGTGAAGGAGCTGCTTCTCTGTGAACGCCGGTCTTGGCAAAGGTTGCCCAGTCCGGAGCTTCAATTGCATCAAGCCCTTCGAGCTCTTTTGCAACCCGCGGAATCAGCACGTCCGCAGGAATGTCATATACCGTAGTCATCTAATAATTCACTCTCGATACCTATGCTTAAATTAGCAGTCTTTATTATTTAGTCCGGAGCGGGTTTATATATTTCGAGCTGACCCTTCTGGCAACCGGACCATTCGCTGAAAAAAGGAAAAATAAGTGTTCTGTTTCTATCACGTGATCGTTCAGCGCTTTTTATTGCCGAGGATCATTGTCCTGCCAACTGCCTGTACGAGGGTTAATCCCGTCGTTTCAGCAACTGAGCGTGGATCTACCTCGGCACCGCGAAGCCACTTGACCTTTACCAGTTTCCGTGCGCGGACCTGTGAGCGTATCTCTGCGTAGGTCTGTTCGGTCACGCCGGACTTTCCTATCCAGACTGTTGGCTTGATGGTATGAAGATTTTGCTTCTCTACGGCAACTCCCCGTGCATTTCTGTGGGATGTTGCTTTTGGTATCTTATTGGGTGCTTTTTTATTTCCCTGCATGATGGTGAACCACTGGATATCGTTTGATGGTATTGCAGACAAGGCATGTTGTGACTACCTTGTTGTTCTGAATGCGTATGCGCTGATTAACGCCGGGAGTGAGGTAGGCGTTGCAGTGCCGGCAGAATCGCCGCCGGTAGGTGACGGGAATGCGCATCCGTTCCCGCATAGCAATCCGCCGTGCCCGCCTGACGCAGGTGCCGCTCTGTTCGGGATCGGTGGCGTGCCACTGTTCTGCCATGACGAAAAGGCGTTCGATGCGTTCCTGTGCAATGCGACGCCGCTGATTACGTTTTATTGGTCGTGCCAAGGGTTTCTCCCATTGCGTTTCAATCTTTTTGGAGCGGGGACGGTCAGGGAGTTATCGTGACCCGGCGTCCCTCAATCTGAAGGCTATCTGTGCAGAAGAGCCGGACTGCCTCAGGGAGAGCATAGTGCTCCTCAAAAAGAATCCGTTCTGCCAGGCTGTCTTCAGTGTCATTGTCTAAGACCGGTACACTGCGCTGGAGAATCACCGGACCGCTGTCCATACCCTCATCCACGAAATGGACGGTGCATCCGGCGACTTTGACGCCATAGTTGATTGCCTGTTGCTGGGCGTGCAGACCTGAGAAGGACGGTAACAGTGCCGGGTGGATATTGATCATCTTCAGGGCGAAGCGCCGCACGGTTTCTGGTGAAAGAAGTTGCATGTATCCGGCAAGGATGAAGAGGTCCGCTTTTGCTTCTGTCATCGCTGCTTCAAGAGCACTGTCATAGGCAGAGCGATCCGGGTATGTCGAAACATTGATGACTGTGACCGGAACGCCCACTTCCTCCGCCCGTTTTATGGCATAGGCCTCCGGATTGTCGGTGATAAGGCAGCAGATCTCTGCCGGGATCGTCCTGTCGGCAACCTTGTCGATGACTGCCTGAAAATTAGATCCTCTCCCCGAGGCAAGTACGACGATCCGTTTCATAGTAACTGGTATGAATATACTCCCACTTCAATGCTCATTTGTGACCCCATTCTTTTCCGGGATAACCAGTTCGATCTCAACAATCCGGCGCAGGTGCATCGTTGCGACGCGGAGGAGAATGCCGCTTTCTTCGAGGGTAATTTCACGGCCCCGTTTGGGGATTTTTCCATACTGGTGGAAGAAGAGCCCGCCAATGGTCTCGTAGCTTTCATCCAGAGGAAGTGAGAGTTCAAGTTCTTTGTTGATCTTCTCGACCCAGGTGCCCGCGTCGATAAGATACGTCTGGTCATCGATCTGCTGAATTTCAGGTTCTTCCTCGTCGAATTCATCCATGATTTCCCCGACCAGTTCCTCGATGATATCCTCAATAGTAATGATGCCAGCGAAGGAGCCGTATTCATCAACAACGAGGGCAAGATGGATTTTGCTGTTCTGCATCTCCTTTAACAGGTCGTCGATAATCTTGCTCTCCGGCACAAAGAACGGTTCGTACAGGAGATCCCGGAGTGTTACGCCGGTGCGTTTCTCAAATATAGCGGCGAAGACGTCTTTTACATTGATAGTGCCGATAATATTGTCCTGTTCTTCGTGATAGACAGGGATTCGGGAGAACCCGGTCTCGTTAAAGATAGCTATAGAATCATCAAGGGTTGCAGTGTCTTCTATCATTGTCACGTCGCCCCGCTGCGTCATTGCTTCACGGGCGATGGTATCGTTAAATCTGAAGACCCGGTAGAGCATCTCGTGCTCTTCTTCCTCGATGGTCCCAGCCTCTTCACCGACATCGATCCAGGTCTTGAGTTCTTCTTCTGTTATTTCGGGGTGGGTCATTGCCCCGGTAGAGAAGACCTTTTTGATGAGATCATATATCCAGAGAACTGGTGTAAGGATATACTGGAACACCAGAATCGGGCGTGCGACAAATTGACTGACCCGCTCGGCATGTCGGGTCGCATAGGTCTTGGGCCCAATCTCACCGAAGATGAGCATCAAAAGGGTGACAACACCGGTTGCGATCCCGATACCAATATTCCCGTAGATTGATATGGCAATTGAGGTTGCGATCGCCGCTGCTCCGACATTGACGATATTGTTGCCAATGAGAATGGTGATCAGCAGGTGGTCATAATTATCTGTCAGTTTTTTAATTGCGTTTGAGCCCTTTGCTTTTTTCTCGATAAGGGTGCGAACCTTTGCCTGGTTCATGGAGATGAGTGCAACTTCAGATCCTGAAAAAAATCCGGACAGCAACAGGCAGATAACAAAAAGAATAATTTGGCCGGTTACGTCCGTCATAGCGTCCACGCCGCTATTGCGGCTATAGTATGTTGGTTCATGTTTCGAAAGTACTGCTCTATTATTTGTCTTTCGATATCATAAATCTGGTGCTCGTCTGCATTTTTCGTGCGGAAATAACGTTGGGCCTTTAAAGTGCAAGCGTTTCGCGAACCCAAGTGCACTCTTTTTTGAGAAGGGCAACCTTTTCCTCACGGGTGAGGGGCGGAGTGAAATTGAGGTCGTCAAACTCAAAGATGAGCGACCCGTCGTATCCCCGGTCTGCAAGCGCTTCGAGAATTGTTTTGATGTCAGGGTCTCCGGCAACCGGGACGTGGCATTTTGTGTCCTGAACGCCGCTGAGGTGCACGTTTGCAATACGCTCGCCACAGGTGTCGATAAAGGCGAGAGCATTCTTCAGACCGTCAGCTAGGGCGTGACTGACATCGAAGGTAAAGAAAAGCCAGGGATTCTCGTCAAGAAGACATTTCATCCAAAACGGTGTGGTAAGGAGGGCATTGATCTTTTTCTCCATGTTTTCCATGCAGACGACGACGCCGGTGCGCTGTTGCACTTCATAGACGGCGTCAAGGTATGCCCGCAATCGTACCATATCCCGTCTGCCCGGAGGCCGTTTGGTGGTTCTTCTGCCCGGATGAATGGTGACCGGTCCGGTGTTCGTCCGGGCGGCACATTCGATGGCACTGACGACTTGTTCGACTGAAACCTGTGCCACTCTGGGATTGACCGAACAGGGGTTGAGATCTAAGACCGGCACATGCATCAGAACCTGTCCATTGGGAAAGTATTGCGCCTGAATGCCTGAAAGAAGGTCTTCAGGAAGTCCCCGAAACCAAAAATCCGGTGTTTCCAGCCAGAACTCAAGCGAGTCACATCCTGCCTCCCGGACACTTTCTGCAATGGTTTCACAGGGATATTCGTGGAAAAACATGCTTGAAACACCGATCTGCATTCTTTTCTCTCTCCTATTCTCTCTCCTTTATTTTTTATTGGTTGGAGGCAGTGAAAAATCTTTCCCGAGGGGTGCTTTCATATGTGCGGACGTAAAAAACATCAGAGGAGAAAACACCGATGCAGTCCACACTGAGATTTGACACAGCACCTGCCGGCGATGTGATGCAGGTCTGTTCGGTCTCTGAAGTTACCGGGTTTGTGAAAAAAACGATTGAGGGTGCCGGAGCCTCAGGCGTCTGGGTGGAGGGAGAGATTACCAATTTCAAACACCACAGTTCCGGGCATTTTTATTTCTCTCTCTCTGAGGCAAAGGGAAATAAAACATTCACTCTGCGCTGTAAGATGTGGCGTTCCTCTGCCCGTGAAGTGCCGTTTGAGCCCGAGAATGGTATGAAGGTGTTGGCCTTTGGAACCTTCTCGTTCTATGAACCATTTGGAGAGTTTAGTCTGACAATCTCTGATCTCCGGCCTGCCGGGAAAGGAGAGAAGCACCTGCTGGTTCTTCAGTGGAAGGAGACGCTGGAACGTGAGGGACTCTTTTTCCCATCCCGGAAAAAGCAGATTCCATCTTTTCCCCGCCGCATTGGGGTCGTGACCTCCCCGACTGGTGCCGCCCGCCGGGACATTGAACAGGTCATCGCCCGGCGGTTTCCGGTTGAGATTGTTCTCTCGCCAGCCCCCGTTCAGGGTGACGGGGCTCACACCGGGATTGTAGCTGCCCTTCAAAAGCTTGACGGAGCAGTTGATGTGATCATTCTTGGCCGGGGTGGCGGGAGTTTTGAGGATCTTTTCGAGTTTAATCACCCGGATCTGGTGCGGGCCGTTGCCGCCTGTAAAACGCCGGTGATAACCGCGGTCGGTCACGAAACTGATACGACGCTCGTCGACTTTGCCGCTGACCTGCGGGCGCCGACGCCTTCTGCGGCGGCTGAACTGGTGGTGCCTGATCGGGAAGAACTTATCCTTGATCTGCGGCGTCAGCACCAGATGATGAGGCGGGGACTTTCCCGGCGCCTTGATGATGAACTTGGGCTTCTGGAGGACATCCGGCTTCGGCTCCAACCCCGGCGTCTGCTTCGGCGTATGAGCGATGAACATGTATCACTCGCGGACATCTCAGAGCGTCTGAAGAGGGCAGTCCAGACAGGGATTGAGCGGCGGCGTCTGGCTCTGGAAAAAGCTGCCGCGGAGTTGCAGGCCCAGAACCCGGCCCTGCCCCTTGAGCAGGGATTTGCGATGATACGCCGGGACGGTGTTGTGGTCACCTCGCAGAGGGTGCTTGCAAAAAGC
>Ga0222639_1000630_pt1 | contig 15696 bp, 6 predicted proteins | sample AntAcemetagen185_FD_179863 | JGI IMG/M metagenome (GOLD analysis project Ga0222639, IMG submission 179863) | Saline water microbial communities from Ace Lake, Antarctica - #185 | ecosystem: Environmental > Aquatic > Non-marine Saline and Alkaline > Saline | place: Antarctica: Ace Lake | collected...
TGTCGGGGGAGAAGGGCCGGCGTGCTGAGCGTCTGGTGAAGCAGCTTTCTCTTCGGGAGCAGGAACTGGGCGGTGTACCGGATGAGCTTCGTAGGGAGGCTGAGGGGTTGTATTGATGAGTAGTGATTGTGGTGAAGAATGAATCATCAACAAAAACTCCCATTTCAGAACGTCTGGGACCAGATAGTACTTCATGAAAATGAAACCTTTTCCACAAAGACCGGACTTCCATTCACGTATCAGATCAAAAACGGGCACATCGAAACCAACCGGACAAAAGTAAGTATCAGTAAAAATACGGTTGAGGAAGCATGGGGTCTCTGTCCTGTCACCTCTATAACAAAGTTACCTGATTCAGGAGGACGATCCTACATCTGGGCTATTCTTCATGACTCCAGAGTTTCAGGAGTGATGACACCTGAACCAATCGTTCCCGCCACTCAGCGAAGTCAGCCCCTGGCAGGAATGTTCGGAACCGTTACAATCGATCAGGAGAAGGGAAGAGCTGTCGCGGCACTATTACGGGATGCCTTTGAAAACGAGGGACTTTTTGGTGAAACGGTTATGCCAGAGACACTCCCTCCATCCGAGGTTTCAACAGACTCTCCGGAACACATTCTCTTTCTTACCCTTACCGTTGCCATTGATTATCAGCGTGATGCAGCACAACTCTGGGAAGCAGCCAGGAAAACCTATGAAGATCCTGAGACTTCATTTCTCTTTGATCCTGAAGTGGTTAGTAGTAGCGGCTTTGATACTGTCGTTGCAGCGATGCAGCGGCATAAACTCTCAAAAAAACACCGGAACGATGCCTTCATCTGGATAACCAATGCCGGAACATTCCACCATAAATGGAATGGAAATCCCCTGAACTTCCTTGCTGACTGCAACTGGGATGCCCCGGTTATTCTTCAGCGACTCCAGCAGGATAAACATCGTGGCGGAAAAAGCATGACCCGTGATTTTCCTTTTCTGGGCGGTAAAAAAATAGGTCCACTCTGGCTCAGGATGCTCCGTGACAGTGCCGGTGTTACAGCCATTCGCAATATGGAAGCAATTCCGATTCCGGTTGATGTTCATGTTGCACGGGCATCACTCTGTCTTGGTGTGGTTCAGGGACAGTATGATGGCAAACCGGAACCGCTGTTTGTTGATATCAGAAGAGCCTGGGCTCAAAGTGTCAATGGGTGTCGTGTTGGCAGCAGACCAATGATTGCACTTGATGTTGACGAAGCACTCTGGACACTATCCCGCCTGGGCTGTAGCAACCGAAATAAGGCGACCGGATTTTGCCCACTGAAAAAGAGTTGTGTTGTCGGGACACACTGTATTCCGGGAGTGGTGGATGTTAAGAGTGATCACATCCGGATTGAAACCGGTTCTGCCGGGAAATCGGAGCCTACACCTTCTGATTCCGGAAGAAAACTGGTCATTGTTCCCTGCGGAAAGGGGAAAATCTGGGATGCTTATCCTAATCAGGGTCCCGTCCCGGCGAGATATGCATACACGGGAAATCTATTCCATTTGAATCGTCAGTATGCCGAACAATTTGGAGACCGGTGGGTTATTCTGAGTGCCAAGTATGGGTTTATCGAACCTGATACCTGTATTGAAGCCTACAATGTTTCTTTTAAAGATCTTTCAACCCGGCCTGTTGACGTTGCCAGACTTAAGGATCAAATACGATCTCTCGGTCTGAACAATTATCCGACGGTGATTGGCCTTGGAGGTCTTGCGTATCGGCAGGCAGTCTCTCAGAGTTTTAAGGGTGTTTCTGTCGATCTCCGGTTCCCGTTTGAAGACACCTTGGGAATTGGTGATATGATGAAAAAGCTGAAAGAATCAATGACGAATGATGAGGAGTGAGAGAAGAAATGAATGAAAACATAACAGATTCATTTAATAAGTATTTTCGTCTTGGAAAACAATTTTCAATCATACTTAAAATAGAAACTCATGTTAAACCATAATTTCGATATTTCCACAAAATCACCGTGATTTTGAGATATGTATGATGAGAGAATAAGATCGAAAAAGAGGAAATCTCATATGAATGATAAAAATATATCATTAAAAGAAATTGAAGATATTATTGACAATGATTTTGTAAATTCAACGTATAAATTTGCTCTTTGTAAAAGTGCCATTGAAATATCCTATAATCACGCTGAAAAGGCATTTTTAGATTGTGATGGGAATAGAGTGATTTTTCCTTTTTCATATATTATTGCCTATTTCATTCGATACTATTACCCAATATTTGGACACTCTTCATATATTCCTCAGTTACAGTCTGAATCACAAAAAAATACTAATTCTTCCCAATCTGCATTTCGAAGTGAATTTGTTCCAATTATTGACTATTATTCAGAACAGGGTGGATTCACAGCGCTTTGGGATGATATCCGAAATGATACCATTCCCTTAGTTATCCGGAGTGAATGGAATACATTTTGCAAAAAGATCCATGTTACCATTATGACCCAACCAATGAAATTTTTTGGTCGAAAATACCGGAAGACATTATACTCTGTATTCAAACCAGAGTCTGAGTTTATTAATGGTGAAATTTTTGAGGGTTTTCCGGGTTGTTCAGTAAAAGATAGTTTTTTTTCTTTCCCGTTAAAATATCATCAAATTTTTATGGATCGGTCTAATTCTTATTACCTGAAAGAAAAGATACATCGACGGTGGTGTTCTTTTACCATGTCTCTCATTAAAGACTCAGATTTAACATCAGAGCAGTTTATGGATATTCTCTCTAAATCCAATCAGGAGACTTCTTCAATATCTGAATCTAAAAAAGATAACACTTTTTCAGAGGTCCCGCCTTCAGCCAACATATCAGTAATAAATCACTCTCTTTCAAAAGAGGGCGCTGACAGAGAGTGTGACATTCTTTCACGTTCTCCTGAAGAGCTTATACTATCTTTACAGGAAACAGTAAAAACGTCTTATGAGTCCCTGATATACGCAAAAAAAGAACGTACTGAAGCAGAAAAAGAATGTAGTAATCTTGCCTCTGAGATTGAAAGTACTGAAACAGAGAGCCAAATCTTACATAACCACTATGGGCTTAAAAATCCCTCAAACCCAATTTTTCTCACTCATCTGATAAATCAGAAGGAAAAATTACATGGTGAGCTCTCGACGATTGAATTCGAAAAGAAACAAAAAACGAAAGATCTGAATCAAAAAATCGAACGGCTTGAAGCAGAAAAACAGAGACTTGAATGTTCACGGGAATCACGTGCTCAAAAAGCCACTGAACTTGAAAATCTTTTTGGAGAGATTGCCCAGCTAAATGAAGAAAAAAAATGTCTTGAAAATCATCTTAGTGGAAGACACCCTGCATTTGGCTATGTGGCAAAACCAATTAAGCGATTCTTAACACATTGTGATGAAATTGCGTTTGATTTTTTACTTCAATCAATACATCTCTATCTAACAAAAAAAGAGCCCCTTTCTGAGAATAATACAACAGAAACACTTCCAGAATGGTTCGTTTCAGTTTTTGAAAAATGGTGGGCCGAAAAACAGAAAACTCTTCGCAAGACAAGAACCTCCGGAGGGAAAGCTTCACGATATCCTGCTTTAATGATGGATTCCGGTCACCATGAATTCACTCTGATGATCCCGGCCCAGCATATTCAGAGCAAACGACCACTTGATGAAGTTACCATCGTTGTTCATAGCAATTCAGAAATTCTCTATGAAGTAGCACATCCACTCTATTATGATAGTGGTGGTTATTCGAGTGAGGAATTTTTTATTCCTGTCTCAGTGCCATCTGACAGGTATTATGTTGAGATGATAAGTCCGGATTCATCGATCCGTTTTCCTTCAATTGAGCTTTTTTCAGAGCAGAAAAAGTATGCCTGTTTTGATTATGAAACCGGCCGGTTACTAAACAATGGTGCTGATACCCCTGACAAAAGTTTTTATGTCATTTTTTCAGAACCCATAGCAATACAGCCGGATAATGCCATAATCGAATCTGGTCGATTTTATGGTTCATGGTATGGATATTCCTATTATTTTGTTGATCCACAATACGCTGAAAAAGCTGGTGTTACCATTGGAATTGCTGCTGAAATCAGTGAAAAAAATACTCTGCGGTATCCAGCCGTCTCACTCGAAAATTATCATCTGCTTGACAAAGTACGTATTAACAATAAGACCGTAATCTCCGGATCTCCACCCACTTTGGTACTTGCATTGCCATCTCCTGAAGATCTATTAGGGTATCGTCTCTCTATTCATCCTCTATCCCCAGGGACTCTCAGTGAAACGCAGCTATATTCTTTTGAGGAATTTAAAGATCATTGCATACTGGCTGAATCTGATCGTGTCTGTAGATTTAATCTTGCAGATAAAATGTTTTTTGGAGAGAATCCTATTGGTACTTTTGCTGTCCGGATAAGAAATGATCTGAAGAATCTTGACCAGATATTTGAATTTTCTATAATTCCCGAAACATCGTTCTCTTTTTCAAAATCACTCTATTTACCAGGAGATGACAACGATTCCGTTGAGCTAACAATAACCTCATCTAAACCCTTGAGTTTATCAGCAGATGAATCGATTGCCTGCAAAAGAACAAATGAGTCATGGATCTTATCGGGCCCCTTAAGGCAGGAAATTACCGGAACGCTTGAATTGGCTATCGCAGAAAACGAGTCATTCTCTGGTTCATTTTCAATGCCTGTTCCTCATTTATCATGGCGGTTTGAAAATTCTGAAAAGGAGATCATCTGTCCCATTCAACGCACAAAAGTAACAGTATCAGATGATATATATGACGAATTGGGAGACGGCAAAATGTTGACAATATTTATGCCGGAAGGATATCAGGGCATCGGAACGATAACTGTTAAACCCAGTGAGCAGTATATCACAAAAGAAACTCAGAATGGAAAGATAATATTCCTTATTTCCCGATTCAATGATATATTACAGGAAATTCAGGATAACCAGATATCATTCATTTTTTCTTTTGATTCTCAGAAAATAAGGTTTGAAATACCACTTTTTAACCTAAAAAGATGGCGTATCTCAGAATTCGATTCACAGGTCACAATTGAAGGAGATATACGGACAATGAATCTCTCCTGGAAGGAAGAAGGAGATGTTTTAGATAGATCATTAATAATCTGGAAAGCGGGTTTAGAGCATGGTCAACCTCAAAAAATGGCTGAGGTTCCAATATCTCCAGATGGCAGAACACTATCCATTTCAAAGCCAAAAAACAAAATTTCTCCGGGATTATATTACGCTCAATTCACTCGAATCAGAGATGAATGGACTTCAATGACAGTGGCATTCCCTGGAGAACACGCGTCTAATTTGTTCCAGTTCTCATTTGATCTTGAAGCCCCTGAACTGTTAAGAGAAGGAGATGAATTACTCACTTCAGGCCATTATTTTGAAGCAATTGAACATTACAAGGAACTTGAACGCTTCAACAGTCACCTCGTAGGCCTGTGGAAACAAAAACTTCAGAATACTTTTATGTACACATACCGATATGATGAAATTCTGAGTATCTTTAAAGAACTGATGGCAACGACTGATAATTTAAGGGATACTGATTATTCATATATTACTTTCAGAGTTAACGATTGTTTGAAAAACTCTGATAAATTCACGTATGAAACCTTTAGATCTCTCTTCCAGGTTGTCGCCGTTTTATCAAAAAGATCTACGCCAAGAACAATCCTTCTGGAACATATTCCGGATTTTGAACAAGCAATAAAATTGTGCCTGGTTCTTGATGATCAACAGATATCTCGCATCAATAGATGGCTTGAAAAAGTGAAGCATTCACTGGGATATAAAAAGCCAAATGTTCGGAATAATAAACCGGGAAATCGTTAAGTCTGAAACAGAGGGAGAACTATGTCATTAAATCCGATATCGATTACAGAAGAAATAAAAAAGCGGTATCTGGGGTATCTTAAAACCACCTTCCAGATTGACGATCCAGAATTAGATTTACTCTTTCAGGAAAAAATCACTTCCAAAGAATTTATCAAAGGTCCGATTCTTGAGATAACGCCTCCCTATAAAGTATCCTCTTCAATACAGGATTTAATTCATGTTGGTATTTTGTCTCCTCATTTTCGTGAACTTAACCAGAAAGAGGTGCCAGTGGACCGCCCACTGTACCTTCATCAGGAAGAGGCATTGAGAAAAACAATTGTGGAAGGGAAGAATATTGTTGTTGCAACAGGTACAGGGAGTGGGAAAACAGAGATTTTTATACTGACAATTCTCAATGAATTGTTTCGGCAAAAAGAGGCAGGAACACTAAATCCGGGTGTTAGAGCACTTCTTCTCTACCCTATGAATGCGCTTGTTAATGATCAGCTTAAACGGATGCGATCACTTCTGGCAACAACACCAGATATTACCTTTGGCAGGTATACCGGTGAAACACAAACTACACGAAGAAAAGCTGTTGAAAATTATAAAAAACTCTATGGAGATGAGCCTCTTCCCAATGAATTAATCTCCCGTGAAGACATGTGGGAATCTCCCCCTCATATTCTCCTCACCAATTATGCCATGCTGGAATATTTACTATTAAGACCAACAGACAATGTCTTTTTTGATGGTAAATATGGTAATTCATGGAAGTTCATCATACTGGATGAAGCTCATACCTACAATGGCGCAAAAGGCATTGAGATGGCAATGCTTCTCCGTCGCCTGAAAGAACGGGTTGTTCAGAGTCGCAAAGGAGTCCTTCAGTGTATCGCGACCAGTGCAACACTTGGGGGAGGGTCCCAGGATTTCCCAGCAGTTGTAGAATTTGCGACAAATATCTTTGGTGAGACCTTTGATATGCAAAGTATTGTTACCGCTGAGAAAAAAGACCTCATTCATGATGATCTCTGGGGTAAGCCAAATCCCCTGTGCTATACCACGTGGCAGGACATTGTATCTTCAGAAGAAGAGAACACCCTTCAGAGACTGATTGAATCTGGAGAACAATATGGTATTCCTAAGGATGTTCTCTCCGGTGCCCTGAATAAATCTGGTGGCGAACTGGGCACTTTTCTCTACTATGTACTATCCGGCGATACGTATGTGATGAATGCAAAATCACTGTTTTCTTCTTCTCCTACTACACTAAATGATGCAGCAGATTTGCTATTTCCTGATTACACTCTAAACCGGGAGATGCTGGTGGCATTGGTAAATATAGCAGGAAGAGCGAAAGTTGAAGGATCTGATCCACTCCTCCCGGCACGGTATCATCTTTTTGTGAGAAGTGTAGAAGGGGCTTATATTCAGTTTTATCCCTATCCAAAGATATTTCTTGAACCTATCACCAGAAATGAGTCTGATGGAGACCCTCCGGTTTTTGAACTGGGCGTATGCCGTTATTGTGGCGCTCCGTATTTAGTAGGTAAAACTGACGGTAACAGTTCACAGTTAAAACTAAAACAGGCTGTTCATTCATATTTTGAGGATGAAATTACTGTTCGTTACTTTCTGCTGAAAAGATCCATTCTTTCAGAAAATGAGAACGAAGATGACAATATTGAACTGAATCAGGATATTTCAATAAAAGGTGAGGAGTGTCATCTTTGCATAAAATGTGGTGCAATCGATAAGGCAAACCGCGTAAAACCTTCCTGTACCTGTGGTGAGGATTACCGGATTACTGTTTATGAAATCACATACAAGGGCGATACTCTTCATAAATGTCCTGTATGTACCCGGATAAATCCTGGAAATGCAGTTGTCAGCAGATTCCTAATGGGGAAAGATGCCATTCCAAGTGTGTTAGCAACGGCTATCTACCAACAGCTCCCGGATGTGCTTATCAAAAGAAAACAGGATTTGTCTCAGGTAAAATCCGATGATCCCTGGGCTCAGAGCTCTGCGATAACACTCACTCCAAATCATAGTGATACCAAAAGGAGTCTTCTGGTTTTTTCAGATAGTAGGCAGGATGCAGCATTTTTTGCTCCTTATCTTACCCAGACTTACAATAAAATTCTCAGAAGATCTCTTATTGTAAAAATTCTTGAAGAGTATAAGGATACCATTTTTCAGAATGACTGGAGAATAACGGATCTTATTGGACCTCTTGAAAAAAAGGCGAAAGAAATTGGTATTTTCTCAAAAAATACGAAACAAGAGGTCCAGAATGAAGTTACACGATGGGTATTTTATGAGTTTAGTTTTGCAGGGACTATGGGGAGTCTGGAAAATCTTGGATTATGTGGATTTACTCTGGTGCGACCTGAACATTTTCAACCACCTGCACCATTTCTGAGAGAACCTTGGAATCTTACAGAAGACGAAGTATGGTCACTATTTCAGATTCTTCTGGATAGTTTCAGGAAGGATGGAGCGATTCATTTTCCTGATGGTATAAGTCCTCAAGATGATTTTTTTCAGCCCAGGAATTACCAGTTTTATTTTACCCAGAGAAATGGAAATCGAATGGATCATGTTCTTGCATGGACTCCTCGGGATGGATACTCGAACAGAAGACTGGATTATCTGAAACGTCTTGCTAAAGCAGTTAATAGTGATGTTTCTGATGGGGAGTGTCGGGAAGCCTTGGATGGTATCTGGAGGTTCTGTAAACCTGAAGATAATACTTCGGTATTCAATGATTATTTCATTCAGGAACGGGCCGGGAGACAACGTGATCCTGCATATCTCATGAACCCCAAGCAGTGGCGCATAGGTGCTGATAGTTCTGGGAAACCTATCAGGTGGTATTATTGCTCACGTTGCCATTCGCTTACGAATTTAAATATACGAAATATCTGTCCAACTTACCGCTGTGAAGGGGTCTTAATACCTATCAATCCTGAGATGAAATTTCAATCTGATCATTATCTGCGATTGTACAAAGAAATTGATTTAATACCTCTTCGTGCTTCTGAGCATACGGCACAACTGACGAATGAACGTGCTTCACAACTTCAGCAGGAATTTATCGATGGAAAAATAAACGTGCTCAGTTGTTCTACAACATTTGAATTAGGGGTTGATGTCGGAGAACTGGAATCGGTATTTATGAGAAATATGCCCCCATCAGCTGCAAATTATATTCAGCGTGCCGGAAGGGCCGGGAGAAGACTTGAATCAAGCGCATTTGTGACAACATTTTGCCAGCGCCGTTCTCATGATCTGAGTCATTTTAAAGATCCCATGCCATTTGTTCGTGGAATTATTGCTCCACCTCATTGTGATATCAGAAATGAAAAAATTGTGAAAAGGCATATTTATGCCACAGCAATTGCTTCATTCTGGATGAAAAATCCTGATACTTTCAATAAAGTTTATCACTTTTTCTTTGAAGAAGAACGGGACGGTCCCGAACTTCTGAAAAACTATCTTCTTTCACATCCTGAAGATCTTATGAATTCCCTGAAACGGATTGTTCCGGAGGAGATGCAGAAACCTGTTGGGCTATGTAACTGGGAATTTGTAAATGGTCTTTATCTTGAAGATAAAAACCACCCGGACATGGGCCTTATGATAAAAGCAGCTGATACCGTGCGTTCTGATGTCGAAGGAATTGAAGAAATCAGAAAAGAGTCTTCCGAAAAGGGCTATCATACCGATTATCTCCTACGACTCATTCGTACCATTCGGAGCCAGCCAATTATTAATTATCTTTCATCCTGCAACATTCTTCCAAAATATGGCTTTCCTGTTGACGTAGTCGAATTTAAGATCATGTACCCATCAGATGAAGCAAAACAGCTCCAGCTTGAACGGGACCTTGCTATTGCTATCTCAGAATATGCGCCCGGTAGCCAGATTGTGGCAGGAGGAAATATCTGGGAGAGCCGGTACATAAAGCGAGCACCAAAACACGAATGGAGAATGTATGATTATGCAATATGTGATAATTGTCACCGATATCATCGGGTTCTCTCTGAATTAAATAAGGAACTAATTGTATGTGAATCCTGCAACGAACCGCTTGGAAGCCGGAGGGGCAGATTCATCATTCCGGAATTTGGATTTTTAACAGAAAATAAAAAACCTCGATCTGCACGCGAAAAACGACCTCAAAAGACATACAGTTCCAGGGCTTATTTTTCCGGGGAATGTGTTCCGGAAAAGAAATTAGAAGTGTCTCTTCATGGAACTTATCTACTCAGAGCAGAATCTGCCTCTCATGGTCGTCTTGGAATCATAAATAATGCCGGTTCCAGGCATTTTAACATCTGCCAGTCCTGTGGTTATGCTGTATTTGGAAGGGAGACATTGCCTAAAACGCATAAAACATCGACCGGAAGGTCATGTAATGGCCGTTTTCTGATGAATGTCGATCTCGGCCATGAATATCTAACTGATATTCTCCAGCTTGAATTTGTGGGATTTGTATCACACGATGAAGGATTCTGGTTATCACTACTCTATGCTATTCTCGAAGGGATTAGCTCCGCACTTGATATTAACCGGGATGATCTGAACGGAACACTATATCCAATTCGTGGTAAGACTAGTGAGCCTGCTCTGATTCTTTTTGATACCATTCCCGGAGGTGCCGGCCAGGTTCGCCGGGTTATTGAAAATGAGGAGACATTAAAAAAAGTTCTGAGAGCATCTTGGGAAAATCTAAACGCGTGTGATTGTGGTGGAGAAGGTGGTCATGCAAGCTGTTATGGGTGTTTAAGGAACTATTCAAACCAATATTGTCATGAACAACTTGAGCGTGGCAAAGTCATGGAATTCTTTAGATTAATGGGAATAGAAGAATTCTGAAGAATAATTTATTTAGATTTTTTAAAAATTTTGATTATCAGACGGATCAAAAACGGTTTCTTTTTTAATTGTATTGGCATCGTCGTTTCATCAGTCAGAGAAATCTGAGGCTGTTGCAATGGTGAAACAGGAGATTCTTTGGTCAGATTATTGTGTCCATACGTTTCTAATAATTCGGGGAAATTCGTTTTTTCCTTACTCTCCGAAGATTGGATAAGATTCGTTTTGGAAACTCCCTGCTGGGAATGATCTTCTGAGCTATCGGCCGGATCTGAGAACCGGTTATTTGATCCATTGTTGGTTTTTATCTCAGTGAAACTTTCTGGATTGTTTTCCGGTTCACGTATCGTCTCTTTTTCAGTCTCCTGAATAAAGGTAAATTCAGAATGATTCTCTTCTTTGACAGGATTAGGTTGCCTCTCAAGGGCAATTTTTTGCATGCCAAAATCTATCTTGCCTGTTGATTCATCGGATCCTGATACAGAATGTTTCTGAATGTGTTTGTCTGTAAAATCAGCCGTATCCGATTTTTTTGCGAGGAATGCATCGCGAACTTTATTAATAGTATCTAGTGTTAGAGAGGGAGATCTGGGAATATTCTGTTTCTTCACTGCAGGTTCTTTTGGTTGGTTGTTCTTCTGTTCTTTTCTCATCTGAGCACTAATAGATTCAGCAATCTTACCTAGGTCAGAATTTTTTTGAGACTGATCTATTAGAGATTCTGATTTGTCTGAGTGAAATTCATCTGCAATCGCTTCATTTTCTATCTGATATAACGAATTGATTCGGTTATATATCTCAGAATTCGATTGATGGTGGGTATCAGGCCTGAATATCTGATGGCTTTCAGGTGTATTGAGAGCCAAAGCAAAAGTATGAGCTAAGAGATAATCCCCCATTTCTGTCTCTGCATCAAAGCAGAAGAGTGAAGCGCTATCTTCTTGCTCATAGAGTGCAAGTGAATCAAAGACCCTTTCATAATTTGCTGTAGGGGTCTGAAACGGTGACAATTCTCTGGAACTTGTACTACCTTCAGAAAAGGATCCAATGATCATATGAGCCAGGAGATAATCTCCCATCTCTGTTTCTTTGTTAAAGTGGAGAAAAGAAGACGGATCTTCAATATCATAAAGCGACTGAATCCTTAACAATATTATATTTCCACTGGTTTCCGGGTAAAATATCTGATTCAAATTGGTATCTAAAGAATGAATTTCCAGATTATTGAACGCATTAGCCCCATAGGCATGTGCTGCGGTTATGTCAAATAATTCGTCATCTTCATCTCCTGAGAACTGGACCATACAGAGTGAGATGAGAGCTAGATATTTTTCCATTGCCTCGTCTGACAGGACGATTTTTTTATCTTTAAGAGCTATCGAGAAGGCTTGAAGAAACGACTTTAATTGATCCTGTTCTTCCGTATTTCCGGTTTCTGCGATGGACTGAAGATGGTCAATCAGTCCTGTCTCAGCTAAGGTCAGTAAAGTATCGAAGGGTGGTATTTCTTCGGAACATACTGAATAGAGGGGATCTTTAAGAATGGACTGCTGTATCGTCTTAATCCGACTTGATGACACCTCCTGTTTTCTCTTAAAAGAAAGAAGATTTTCCTCAAGTTTTTCTACAGTATCAATGTCATTTTCAATTTCTGTGAGTTTTTCTATCAAATCATCTGGCTTATTGAGAACATCCAGCTGATTTCTGATAAGCGTAATCTGTTGATTTAGATTTTCTATATCTTTTTCAATATCATCTGAATCAACTGGTTCAAGAAATGGAATTTCATTTATCAATGACTCCAGATTTTCATCTATGCCACTCAGATATTCTTCCTCTCTTTCCAGACTACGGTTTTCTTCCAGCCAATAGGACAATTCAATTGCATCTGTCGGTCGAATCAGTTCTTTTGTTACGAGAGGATAGATAATTTTTTCAAAATACTCATCCACCTGTTCCTGGGGGATAATGCCATGCATAAGAATTGGAGTGATATATTTTTTGGAACGAGGTATTTCAGCATGAAATAGTTTATTTCTGTCGATAAAATTCAAAAACAGATTGCCCAGCAGAGTATTTTTTGAAGGAGATAAATCTTTGATTTCTTCACGAATTGAATTCCAGTAAGAACCTTCGGTATAATTGAAAATCCCTTTTAAAACAAGATAACATGAGACTGATGCCGGGTACTGAATAATATTTTCCTGAAAACTACTCTCGTTTGAATAGGGAAATTCCTCTAAAATGAACGAACAGAGCATTTCAAAATCATTATTTGTCAAAGGAATCTGCCCCAGAAGGCCTACTTTTGGCACCTGATCTAAAAGGAGTGATTCACATGAATCGATAGTAGTGCAGTTTTCCAGCATCTTTTCCCCCCTAAAAGTTAGTATATCATTCTATCACGATCATGGTGCATAAAATGTTTGCCCTCTCAGAGTGCAAATACCTCATAGCCCCGTAAGGTAATCAGATAATCTGCCTTCTCAACAAGACTCTGGAACGCTTCTTCCTGCCAGTTAGGTCCGGGATTTGAACTGTTTAGTGAACGGGCTACTTCCTGTCTGAACTGTTCAGGGTAGGTGGTATGGAGTAGTTTCCAGTAATCCAGGATGACATCCTCTCTCCGGTTCAGCAGAGCCGGTTCAGGAATTTTGTCACTCTTTTTACTGTTGGCTGCGGTTGTGGCCGGCAGCAAATTCCAGAGATCATTGTTCTTCCAGTGAGCAAAGGGAAGCACATGGTCGATATTCATCGCTGATTCACTCTGAATAGGCTGTCCACTCCATACACATTCTATCGGACCGTCTTTCAGGGCGTTTTCGTAGACTTTACCGGCCAGACGGACAAAGCGTTTGTCTTCTGTCCGGGTTGTGAGTAGTCTGAGCATTGTTTCAGTATCGACGGTTTTGTTACTTTTCTGATATGTAAAGGCTGCCCACTGCTGAATCAGTGAGTCTTCACCGCTCAGATAACTGCCGAGACATTCAAATGCGTAGGAAAGATCCGCAGGAAGAGTATAGGTGCCGAAACTGTTCATGACATAGTCAGGGTCCGGCCGGGTTCCTTTGCGGATTGCCGGGCCTTTTTCATAGGTGAAGACCTGGTATTCATCCTTAAAGTGTGACTGGCCAAGGTGACGCATGGGGTTCTGGGTGATGGTGTCCCGGATGGCTTTTAAGAGTGTGAGAACTTCTCCGGAGATCTCGTCCGGAAGGGTATTGCTTCTGTAATCGCTCCAGAATTTGTCAAACCCGCCTTTGTCACGATAATAGTCTGTTACTTTTGTAAAGGACGGCCGGAATTTCATTACTCCACGGGCGTCTGGTTCGCTTGGTTCTCCACTGCGTTGTGGGATGAACGTTTCGTGAGCGATGACAGGATAGTAGTAATAGACCCAGGTCTCGGCAAGCAGGCCCAGAGGGTAGGTGGCCAGTTCTCCATGAATTTCTTTTTTATTGGAGTAGTGCTCACAGATGTTAATTGCGCCCCGCAGAAGGGCGAATTTGTAAGTGGCATCTTTGGTGTCCTGGGTGATGATTGCGTTGATTGTCCGGATGGTTGAGAGATCTAACATGATGAATACGTGCCTCCTGAATTTTTGCTGTTCTGCTGATGTGTAACTCTTTCTGGGTGGATGTTAATATCTGAGCATCTGGTTACAGAATCCGATAGATGATTCAACTTTCTCTTCAAAATGAATCTCCGGATTGATGAAAAGATCTCTGTCAATCGGTTTGATCTTTTCAAAGGCATATTCCCACGGAATCGGGTCGTCCGGTTGTGCTGCATCATGCCAGGCATGGACGTGAATGCCTTTGATGCCTTCGTTAGGAACGGCGTCAAGATAATTTCTGATATCTTTTCTTTCACGCCGGGCGACGTTGAAGAGGACGGAAATATCAAGTACGATGCCACTGGTGTCACAGATTTCCGGGACGTATTCTTCCATGGCAATCCAGAAGTTGCGCAGGTCACTGCCATTTGAGATGTTTGAGCGGTTTCGGTTTTCCAGGATAATGTCCGGTTCTGTTCCAAAAGCATCGCCGTAATTTTCACGGATACGTTTCATGGCAAGAGCCGTATCTTTGTAACTCACATATTTTTCGTCTCCCGGATGAATCTCGATCTTGTCAGCAGGTTTTCCGAGGTGTTCTGAGATGGTGACGAGCATCACCGTGAATGCGTCAACCCAGTCGTTCTCGTTCCATTTAAGTCGTGCGGCGGGGTAAATTGTGCCGTTTTTCATCTCGAAATCAAATGAGGGATCAGTGTGAAAAATGTATTTTACGTCCGGGTCCGGTTTTGGCTCATTGAGATATAATTGTTCAACCGCTTCCGGTGTCAGAAAATCCTGTATCTGAAGCCCGGTTACTTTTGCTTCATAGGGATTTTTGATGAAGTTGGCTGGGATTTCAACGTATGAGCATCCCAGAGGTTTTGCTACTTCCCAACGGTTCATCAGACCGTTTCGGAATGTGCCTCGGGGCTGCATCATGCTTGGATAGACATATGAGATATTTGGCATAATTGGGGTTTTTCCTTTCAGGAACGATAAAAGTAGTTATTTGATTGTTAAATTCTGAATCTCACAAATCATAATTTCCGTCCAGATTTTATATTTTATTCCAGGATAAGAGGGAACCCGCTGCCATTCCTTTGAGTGACCGCCCCGTGGCCTATGACAGTGACCCCCTCTCCAGCCGCACAGCTCCGTTGCACTCCGCCGTGCCGGCACTGGTAGTGTTACGACGGCAAAGGCGGGCTATCGTCAAACGGGTAAGCCAGCCGCCCTTTGGGACGGCAGCCACACTCCGTTTGCCGCTTAATCGCCCACAACGTCGCCGACACGCAAAGCCGGGGCAGGAACTGAACAGGAATGACAGCTGGAAACAAAGCAGAGGGACACTCTGCATGGAAAGGACTGGAGTGCAGCGAGGCAGATGA
>Ga0222639_1000636_pt1 | contig 15604 bp, 14 predicted proteins | sample AntAcemetagen185_FD_179863 | JGI IMG/M metagenome (GOLD analysis project Ga0222639, IMG submission 179863) | Saline water microbial communities from Ace Lake, Antarctica - #185 | ecosystem: Environmental > Aquatic > Non-marine Saline and Alkaline > Saline | place: Antarctica: Ace Lake...
CGATCATGGTCGTGACCATATGCATACCGGTCTCCGTCTGCCACCAGGTGTCGAGAATGGGCAATTTTTCTTTGCCTATATGTTTGTAGAACCACTCGAACGCCTCAGGATTGAGTGGTTCACCGACCGACCCAAGTACCCGCAGGGAACTGAGATCGTACTGGTCCGGCCACTTCTCCCCGACTTTCATAAACATTCGGATGGCGGTTGGTGCGGTATAGAAGACATTGATACCGTAGTCCTCAATAAATTTCCACCAGATACCGGGATCGGGATAATCTGGCGTATGTTCGGTCATAAAGATGGTTCCGCCGACAAGCAGGGGCCCATATAGTCCGTAGGTGTGCCCGGTAATCCATCCCGGGTCTGCAGTGCACCAGTAGACATCGTTGTCTCTCACACTAAATACGTTTTTGACCGTGTAGTAGGCGCCGACCATATACCCACCGCAGGCATGAACAATACCTTTGGGTGATCCAGTGGTGCCAGAGGTATAGAGAATAAACAGCGGGTCTTCTGCGTCCATCACTTCCGGTTTGCACTCCCGTTCTCCTGATTCAAGAACTTCATAGAAATCTGACTCGAATTCACAGATCAGACTTACCGGGGGATCCTGAAGACGGAGCACAATCATATGCTCGACTGAGGACACATTCAGAATCGCATCTTCAACAATTGGCTTTAAGGGGATACTCTTTCCCCGCCGGAATGACGCATCAGCAGTGATGATGATTTTTGCCTGAGATCCGGAGATTCGCTGGCGAAGGGATTCGGCACCATAACCCGCGAAGACCACATTATGAATTGCTCCGATACGGGCACAGGCCAGAATGGCAATGATCTGTTCGGGAACGGTTGGCATATAAATACAGACAACATCGCCCTTCGAAACGCCAAGCTTCTTGAGTCCGTTTGCGAAACGATTGACCTTCTTCAGGAGCATTTCATAGGTGAAGATGCGCTCTTTTCCATTTTCACCCCGCCAGAAGATGGCGACTTTGTTGCGTCGGTTTGTTTTCAGGTGCCGTTCGAGACAATTATAGGTAATATTGAGCTTAGCGTTGATGAACCATTTCGCGAAGGGGTAATCCCATTCTTTGACCTTGTCCCAGGGTTGAAACCAGAGCAGATCTGAAGCGACCCGATCCCAAAATCCATCGGGGTCTTCCAGAAAATTGGAGTAGGCCTTTTCATAATCTTTAACAATGGCCATCTCCTGAAATTTTGGGTCAGGCAAATAGACCCTTTCAGAACCCGGGGTGGTTTTTGATGGAGTATTGTGTTCTGTAGATTCCATAGTTGTAACATGATTATGTGGTAGTACAAGGGTATTGGTTCTATCGGTTAAGAAAAAAAATCATTCGACAAAAGCCGAAATTATTATTATTTTACTTAAACAATCCTAATTTAGCTCTGAACTATATGTAATGATTAAATATTAAAAATATATATAGAACGGTGATCCATTCTTAGTATAGACTGTCGAACAAACCATCACCATTTGTCGAATTTGCATGTCGGTGATGAGGTGTTCGGCCTTCATATACTGCCGTTCTCCATGCGCGGAGGGCGGAGTCCTGGACTGATATTAACCCGTGAGGATGTTCCATGAAAGAATGGATGTTAACTGAAGCAGAAGGATATGATTTGGTAGCCAAATATGGTATACCATCGCCAAAGTATAAAATCGTCAACTCCGCTGAAGATGCCGGAGATGCCGCAGAAACGATTGGTTTTCCAGTCGTCATGAAGATTGTCTCCCCGGATATTATTCATAAAAGTGATGCCGGCGGTGTGGTTACCAGTGTCAGCGGCAAGGAGGAGGCACAATCTGCGTATAACCGGATTGTAGCCAGTGCTAAGAAGTACAATGACAAAGCAAAGATTACCGGGATTATTGTCGAGGAACAGGCACAACCTGGTCTTGAACTTATTATTGGCGGAAAGACCGACCCGACCTTCGGGAAGGTGCTGACCTTTGGTATGGGTGGGACACTCGTTGAACTAAACAAGGATATCACTCTGCGTATTCTTCCTATCACTCAGGAAGATGCTGAGGAAATGGTCAAAGAAATTAACGGTTATCCACTGATTTCAGGTTATCGTGGGAGTAAACCCCGTGACGAGAAGGGCCTTGTTAAGATCATCCTCGGCGCTGCGAAGATGTTTGAGGAAAATGATCAGGTAAAAGAGTTCGATATCAATCCAGTGCGTCTGTATGAGAAAGGATCCTGTGCGGTAGACTCCCGCATTATTATGTCGGATGAAAAACCGCCTGTTTTCAAAGAGCATGTAGATGTCCCGATTGAATACTTCAATCCGCGCTCTGTTGCGGTTATTGGCGCTTCTCAGGACTCAACAAAAATGGGCTATGCGGTTATGCACAACCTGCTTCATTTCCCTGGTCAGCTTTATCCTGTCAATAACAAACGGGATGAAATTCAGGGTCTGAAAGCATACCGGAGTATCCTTGATATCCCGGCACCGGTTGATATGGCAGTAATTACTGTGCCGGCAATGCATGTGCCCCGTGTTATCGAAGAGTGCGGTGAGAAAGGCGTTGCCATTGCTGTTATTATCACTGCCGGATTTAAAGAGATGAGCGAGGAAGGAAAGATCCTCGAAGAGCGGATTGTCTCTATCGCAAGAAAGAATGGTGTACGGATTGTTGGTCCGAACTGTCTGGGTCTGATTGTACCGCCCCGTGGACTTGACACAACCTATGTTGCAGAGTCCCCGCGTCCGGGTAACATTGCGTTCTTATCTCAGAGTGGTGCTATCGTCAATACGGTTGTTGACTGGAGTCTGCAGAAGGATATCGGGTTTTCAGCCGTTGTCTCGGTAGGAAACCAGTCGGATCTCAACTTCTTTGACTACATGAAATGGGTGGGGCGGGATCCACAAACCGAAGCTATTATTCTTTATATTGAGCAGATCCAGGATGGCAAGGCCTTCATGGAGACTGTCAGTGAAGTCGCAAAGAAAAAGCCGGTGGTTGCTATCAAGTCCGGTTCGTCAAAGCGTGGGCAAAAAGCCGCAGCATCCCACACCGGTTCGCTCTCTGGCTCCTACGATGTCTATATGGAAGCCTTCCGCAAAGCCGGTGTGGTCAGTGTGCACACCCTCACCGGTGCGTTCCTGGCAGCAGAGTTCCTCTCTCACCCGAAACAGTTCCCGAAAGGAAAGCGTGCGGTTGTTATAACAAACGCCGGAGGATTTGCAGTTCTTTCGTCTGACTACGCCGAGCGGTATGGTATTGAAATTATTGACCTCCCGCAGGAAGTTGTCGAGGAGATGAACGAGTTCCTGCCTGCTTTCTGGAATAAGGGCAATCCGATCGATCTGCTTGGCGATGCATCCGAACAGCGTTTTGCGCAGACCTTTGAGTTGCTCGCAAAGCATGATGACCTCTGGGATATGGCCTTTATTATCGGGTTCCCGAACAACATCCTCAGTTCGGAACAGCTCGCAAACCAGATCCTGACGTTCTCGAAATCGACTGAGAAGCGGATTATTACCTCTCCACTTGGTGGTGCTTCGATGGACCGTGGCAGAAAGATTCTGCGTGACAACAAGATACCCAGCTTTGAGGAACTTGATTATACCTTCCGTGTGCTGGGTCGTGTGTTGTGGCAGCAGTTCAGAACCAGAGCGCCCGGTATCTTCAGCTAATGTAACAAACTATCAATCATTTTTTCGGAACAGTTTTTTATTTTTTTTGATTTTTACGATATTTTTTCGGTCGTCTGGTAGCAGGACTGACAAAAGAGCGAAAAGTCTCTTGTACATGTGGCTCATAGATTCATCTATGAATATTCTTGCATTACATGCCAGTCCACGGCGGAAGAACAGCAACACCCTCATACTACTTGAGGCGGTACTTGAAGGATGCCGGAACGAGGGAGCGGCGACTGAGATGATTGATCTTGCCTACGCTGCCATCGGGTACTGCCGGGGATGCGGAACCTGTTACAAAACCGGATCCTGTGTGCAGGAAGACGATTTTCAGGAAATTTTTGCCAAATTCCTCGCCGCTGATGGAATTGTGCTGAGTTCACCGAATTATATTATGAATGTTACTGCTCCTATGAAGGCATTTTTTGACCGTCTTGGGGATGCGATTCACTGCCAGCAGGGTACGGGGAAGTATGGGTGCAGTGTGGCAACGGCCGGTGGATCGAAGTCAGCGGAGGTCTGTTCATACATGAATTCAGTGTTACAGATACTGGGTGCGACGACGGTTGGCGAGGTTGCTGTTGATATAGCCGGAAACCCGACAGCATTCACCAGGGCACTCCCGGAAGCAAAGGAACTGGGGGCAACACTCGTACGGGCGATCGCAGAGGAATGGCACGATCCTGTGCAGGATGTTTTCCATCAGGAGATGCATGAGAATATGAAAGGGCTCATCTTGTCTGACAGGGAGGCGTTTGCCCATGAAATAGCCTACTGGTCAGAGAAAGGCTGGCTCTAATTTTATTTTCTTATTTTTCCTGTTTTGCTGCTATTTGTTGCGCTGCTATTCTGTGTCATCCTGTCAAGGTCTTCCTGAAGGTTGCGGGCATGTGTGCCCATCCAGAAAAGCCGGTGACAGTGGGGGCAGAAGGAAAATGACTGGCTCAGCTCATTTTGAGGGGCATAGGAAGTTTCGGCGATTTCAGTGGGTGTCGCCGGACGAAGGAGTGTGTTACAGAGGGTGCAGCGTTCCATCCGGACCCGGAATGGTGCGCGAATCCATCCGTTCTCAAGCAGTTCTTTCATCTGAAGGAGTGGATCGTCTGCCTGAATACTGATGACCCGTTCGCCACCCCGTTGTGCCAGTTCTTTGTCCCGGGTGAGAAGCATGCGCCCTGAGTTGATAGCGAGATGCAGAAGATGGGTGTCTTCGTCTGTTCTGCCTGATGGCAGCGTATCTGCGTGAAGCGTGTCGTATCCGGTTAACCGGAGATAATGACAGAGTTTTCCGAGCATCCGGTCGGTAAGGAAAGTTTTTGGCGGTTCTGGCGCATCAGACACTGCGTATCACCGGGATATGGGCTCCACATGCGCTACACTCAGAACCTTCCAGCGCATCAAACCGTGGGAGATATCCACTTCGCTCAATCAGGAGTGCACCGCATTCGGGACAGTAAGTATGCTCGAAGGAATGGCCGGGGACATTTCCGATATAGGTATAATTCATGCCCTCTTCATGTGCCAGCCCACAGATATTTTCAAGGGTTTTTACCGGTGTTGCCGGGATGGATGTCAGGTGATAGTCGGGATGAAACCGGGTAAAATGCATCGGGGTATCGGGGCCGAGTTCCTCATATGTCCAGCGAATAAGACGTCGTATCTCATCGTCACTGTCATTGAGACCGGGTATGACAAGGGTGACTGTCTCGATATGCATGCCGAGTTCTTTTGCTTTGATGGTGGCGGCAAGAACCGGTTCAAGACGGGCGGCACAGATTTTTTTGTAGAAATCATCGGTGAATGCCTTAATGTCTACCCGGAATGCCTGGAGGATACCGTCAAGTTCTCCCAGTGCTTCAGGTGTGATATAGCCGTTGGTAACAGCAATTGTGCCAAGGCCGGTTTGTCTGGCAAGCGTTCCCATATCCCGGATGTATTCATACTGAATGGTTGGCTCATTGTACGTCCAGGCGATACTTTTGCATCCGGACTGGATGGCACGCCGGACACCATCTTCAGGCGAAAGAGTCTGAAGTCCCGGCATGGTTGGATCGGCCTGTGAGATATGCCAGTTTTGGCAGTGCTCACACCGGAAGTTACAGCCCACACTGCCGAGGGAATATACGTCGGTTCCGGGCAGGAAATGAAAGAGTGGTTTTTTCTCGATGGGATCGATTGCCTCGGCAGCAATTTTTGCATAGGTTGCGGCAAAGAGGGTGCCGCCCTGGTTGACCCGGACTCCACAGAATCCATGACTGCCGTCTGCGATAACACAGTGCCGGGCACAGAGGTCGCATCTGACCTTTTTGTCCTCAAGTTTGGTATAATATGCCGCTTCCTGCATGATTTTTGTTCACCTTGGTTTTTTTGTGTTCCTGTGCTTTTGAGGGTATTCTGCCTGCTCAGACAGGGAACTCGTTCTCCGGTTCCCACATCGGGTCACAGACCGAGATCAATTCAACCGGTTCTGTGCCATCGTTTGTTGCGTATCTCGGCTGGTCAGGTGGGATTACAATGAGTCCGCCCTGACTGACCTGATATTTTGTGCCATTTATCATAAAGGTTGCTGAGCCGGATATCACGTAGTCGGCCTCAGTGGTGCCTGCCAGATAATGAGGGTCCATTGCCGTATCCGGCGGTAGCATCACATAGGTGAGCGAGAAGCTGTTCTCAAGCTGATACCCGGTATCGGCGAAGACGCTGTCCGGGTTCATGATTGGGTTCACATAAATTTTTCCCGTGGCAATGGATTCGTTCACTGCTGTGCGGTTGATATCCCGGATGAGGACGAACGGCCCCGGTGCGACATATTTTGCACATGCACCCGGCCCGTTGCTGATGAGAATGTCTGCTTCCTGTGTGTAAGGTGGTGACATCGCCGAGAGATAGACAAGATTGCCACTGCCAGTGTTTGTTACCGACTGTACTGCTCCCTGTGGTATGTAGATGGCCTCGCCCGGTAGCAGACCTTTACAGACCATTTGAACACTTGCCGACGCCTCCCCTTCGATAATGTAGATGATCTCGCTGCGATTTTCTACCTTATGCTCACTGGTGTACCCGCCGGGAGCAATGTGAACGATGCCGAGATCATAGGTGACTGGGAAGATGGTGCCTTCTGTTCTCAGATTGTTTTGATTAAAAAGCTGATAATACTGGGTTTTTTCAAAGATATCAACCGGTGATACGGTTTCAGTCGAAAATATGCTAAGCGAGGTGCCTGGGGTACTGGCTGGTGTACTGACTGTTTGTTCCGGAGAAATTGCAGATCCAGAAGCGAGATCTTCTGCCTGATCGGTAGCGGTGCATCCGGTTGCAGCCAGAACCAATGCCAGAAGCGTGAGTACGCATAGTATGGAAGTAATTTTCATTGCCATCCTGTATATTGGGCGGCAAGGATAAGTATGTCGCATCTACCTGAACAATTCTTTTCACAGTTGCTTTTATCTGATTTATCATGTAAGATCATGAGTACGATGAAATCAATTGTACTCTCGCTGGGGGGTTCTGTTCTCGTACCAACACTTGAAGAGAATAGAATTGAGCAATATGCTACGGTTCTGCGCTCTCTTTCAGAAGAATACCGTGTTTTTGTAGTTGTCGGAGGCGGCGGTGAGGCACGGCGTTACATCTCCTGCGTTCGTGCGCTGGGTGTCAACGAAGGAACGTCTGACGAATTGGGAATTCTGGTCACCAGAATGAACGCCTCGATGCTCTGCTGGGCACTGGGTTCTGTGGCGTATCCGGGCATTCCTGAGAATTATCAGGAAGCACTTCGATATGGTGAGTCCGGGAAAGTAGTAGTAATGGGTGGCGTGACTCCCGCACAGACGACCGATGCAGTCTCGGCGGTTCTTGCTGAGATGGCTGGTGCTGATCTGCTGGTGAATGCGACCGCCATTGATGGCATATATTCCGCCGATCCGAAAACCGATCCTGGCGCAACGAAGTTTGATCATCTCACCGCCGATGAACTCATTGATATCATCAACGATGGACGGATGAATGCGGGGGCCAACAATATTATTGATCTGGTCGCAGCGAAAGTTTTGCAGCGAAGCGGCATTCCCATGGCAGTACTTGATGGTCGTGATCCGCGCCATATTGATGCGTTTCTCCGTGAAGGAACGATGTTAGGGACGCTGGTGGCCCCGACAGATGGCCTGCCTCAAATGGATTGATTTCAGGATCAGATCGTCATATTCTTTTGCAAGAACCACGTATATATTCAGGCACAAGTACTGGGGCAGTAGGGTAGCCTGGTCCATCCTAGAGCGTTTGGGACGCTTTGACGGCAGTTCGAATCTGCCCTGCCCCATATCTTCTTTTATTGTATGAATGCTACAGCCGCAGCAGAAATTCTCCTGACTCTTTGTGACACCTATTTTAATCCGGAAAAAGAACTGAATTTTCTGGCATTTGACAACCCATTTCAGATTCTCATTATGACAATTCTCTCGGCGCAGACGACTGACCGGCAGGTAAATGGAGTTAAGGAGGAGTTGTTTGGCCGGTATCCGGACGCAAAAGCCCTTGCCACTGCCCGGCCCGAGGATGTGATGGCTATTGTCAGGCCGACCGGGTTTTACCGGACAAAGGCAAAAAATATTATTGCTGCCTCTCAGCGGCTTGTTGATGTGTATGACGGTGCGGTGCCAACTACTATGGAAGAGCTGCTGACACTGCCTGGCGTTGGACGCAAGACTGCGAATATCGTCTTAAATCATGCCTATGGTGTTAATGTTGGGATAGCTGTTGATACCCATGTTGCCCGTCTTGCTGGCCGGATTGGATTTTCAGATGCCAAGACTCCTGAGGGTATCGAACAGGATCTCTGTGCCCTTTTCCCGAAAAAGATGTGGCAGTATGTAAATTTTCTTCTGATATCGCATGGTCGCGCCATCTGCACCGCTAAAAATCCAGCATGTGAACGATGTGTCATCCGGGATTCCTGTCGATCGGTGGATAATTTCACAAAAAAATTGTGAAGGGCTCAGGTAAAAAAGATTTGTGCACCCTTAAAGACGATAAATGAGACAATTGCCGCTGAAGGAAGGGTCAGAATCCACGCGGCCACAATCTCACGTACGATGCCCCATTTCACAGCGGTCGTATAACCACGGGTTGCCCCGGCGCCCATAATTGCACCGCTCATCGCGTGGGTTGTTGAGACCGGCACGCCAAACGCAGTCATTAGAGTAAGTACACCGCCGCTGGCAGTTGAAGCGCAGAATCCCTGATAGGGGCGAATCTTAGTAATTTTGTTTGCCATCTTATCGACCACCCGCCAGCCTCCCAGCAGAGTCCCAAGAGAAATTGCTCCGCATGATGCCAGAATTACCCAGATCGGTACTTCAAAGCTGCTTAAGACACCGGCAGCGACCAGCATCGCCGTAATAACACCCATTGAATTCTGGGCATCGTTGGCCCCGTGGCCGATGGCCTGCCAGGATCCGGCGATAATTTGCAGAGGACGAAATGCAGTATTCAGTTTTTGTGGATTCTGTTTGTGGCCCAGACGCATGATTATCAGGCCAAAGACATAGGATGATATCAGCCCGAGCATTGGTGAGACGATGATAAAGATGACCACCGCAAAAATTCCTTTGATCTCCAGGGTGTCTGTGATGATAAGAAGCGGCACAGTGGCGGTTATCCCGACAAGAATTGAGATGCCTGCATTTTTTTTCCAGTCATAATTACTGACGAGCGAGAGCAAAATCGTGATAAAAATTACGAGAAATACACCCGCAATACAGTAAGAGATAAGTGTCAAAACACTCGCAAGCGGTGGCCAGAGTACGGCCCCAAAGCCACCGGCAGCGATCCCGGCACCAACCATGCCGCCAACGAGTGCATGACTGCTGGAAACCGGAATTCCAAAGACTGAAGAGAGAATAACCCAGAGGACTGCACCAACCATCGCACCGAGAAGCACGTAAGTCGTCATGTTTGTTGGATCAACAATACCTTTGCCGATTGTCTTTGCTATTGCGGTTGAAAAGAGAAATGGTCCGACCATATTGAAAAAAGATGCCAGAAGAATTGCCTTTAACGGTGTCAGTGCCTTCGTGGCAATGATAGTGGCAATAGAATTTGCTGCATCATTAACACCATTGACAAAATTAAACATCAGTGCGAGGATGATCCCCGTGAGAACGATTACTACTTCCATCCTTTTTGTCCGGTTCCTGTTATGAATGTCTGATGGCGATATCTGAGAGCACGTTTGCCACGTCTTCGCACCGGTCCGTTGCGGTCTCAAGATTCTCGTAAATATCTTTCATCTTAATGATAGTAATTGCATCAGTTCTAAGGAAAAGTTCCTGAGTGGCCTGACCGAGGACTTCGTCGGCAAGATTTTCAAGTCGGTTGATCTCGATACAGGCTGTCTCAATGGCATGGACGTTCTTTTTTACGTCACGGAGGTAGGGCATCGTTGTAGCAATTTCTTGGGTGGATGTGAGAATGATATCTCCCAGTTCTTTCATGTATTCGTCGGTTGCTTCGATATGATAGAGGTGCATCTGGTGAGTGACGCCGTCGATGAGGTCCAGCACGTCATCAAGTCCACTCATAAGCCGGGAGATCTCTTCAGGTTCAATAGGTGTGATAAATGATTTGTTCAGGAGCTCATACATTGTATGGGTAATCTCATCACCTTTATGCTCGATCTCCTTCATTTTATGGCACTGATTCCAGATATCCGTGAAGTTATCGATAAGTGACACGAGCAGTTCAGCACCTTTTTGTACGGTCAGAGCCTGTTCTTCAAAAAGATCAAAGAAAACCTTGTCCTGAGGTACTATCCATTCTTTTAGTCCCACGTTTACCATCCGCCTTTATTTGAGATTGCTAACAGGCTATTGTTGACGAAGACAAAAAAACTGCCGGAACCCTGAAAAAAATCAGGATTATTTCCATTAACAGAACTCATTAGGTAACCAGAATAATTCATTTCAGGTTTTTGACCGTGGAGGTGGCTGTTGTGGTGAGGAGATACCATCACCAGGTAGCTGAATAGTATCACCTGCCCTTTAAGGGTTTATCTGTTCTTTGGAAGATAACTGATACGGTGAGGGATTTGAGTGAAGTGACAAACTTGGTAGATAAAAAAGTTCATTTCTTTCTAAGATGAACGAATCGAAAAAAATAAATCATTTTTTTCATGGAAATGCGATGGACCGGGCGGGAATTGAACCCGCGGCCTCTACCATGCCAAGGTAGCGATCTTCCCCTGATCTACCGGCCCACATCGAATGAAAAATGCACTCTAATATTGTGACTTTTCCCATATTAAGGATTCTTTCTCGTCCTCCTTGGAATTTCAAACGGTACGGTGAGAAAAGAATTGCCCTCACTTCTCTAAATTGGAGGAAGGTAGTCCAGCTATGCCACCGGAAACTATCATTCTTGCCCTTGCATCGTGGTGATCCCAGGTTTGAAGAACGGTTCCGGCACGAATGAATGGTTCCAGCAGTCCAATCGCGCCTTTGGGAACTTCTGAGGTGACCGGTAGTATTTTGCGGCTTTTATCGGGCAACAGCCAGACCTGTTTGACTCCGCCACGCTTGCCCCGTTTGGCACCGGGGATGTCGTCGTGGGCAACAATATCAAGAGAAAAGTCAATAACCGGCGCATTAGCAATAGAACCACCCACACCGAAGGCATTGACAATGTCTTTGTATTGGAGAATGTCCTCAGCAGTAATGCCGCCTGAGAGAAATATTTCGACATCGGCGTGCCCGTGAAGGTCCAGTTCCCATCGCACTTCCTCAAGAATCTCCCGCATACTGCCACGCCTTGAACGGGGAGTATCAAGACGAACTGCCGTTGCACCGTGCTCTGCTGCTGCCAGACTCTCGTGTTTCTCGTCACAGAATGTATCACAAAGCATGACCCGTGGTACTTCTGATGGAGCTCTTTTCTCAAACGCCGTCCAGGCATCAACCGGATTTTTAAAACACATGACATAGGCATGTGGCATGGTGCCGGAGAGCGGAATGCCTTCAGGTGCGGCGGTATTTGAGACGCCATCCACTCCGCCAATCCACGCCGAACGTTCGATAACACCGGCAAGGGCCGGATGCTGACGACGTGAACCAAAGGAGAGTACCGGTCGTTCTCCGGCGCAGCGTTTAATGGCGGCAGCAGCTGAGGCAACCCCCGACGCATGGCAGAGAAAACCCAAAAGTGCGGTCTCATAGCGCATGAAATCACGGTATTTGCCCGTGATGCGCATGACCGGTTCATAGGTATGAAACGGGGTGCCTTCGGGCATTGCCTCAACATCAACGGGCAGGCCTTCAAGCAGGGAAATTGCGCTGTCCAGACCCGCTAAAATCCCGGTGTCCCAGGGAAGACTTGTTGTGGTAATCTCCATCGTGACCTGAGGATTCATCCCCTCTGCTGCGAGAATTTGCTCGGTTCGTTCGAAATAGACGTCAGTGCAGGCACCGTTTTGTATTGTTGCCCCGTCAACCACACCAAAGGTATTCATTGGTAGTTGTGTTCAATTTCAAACAATGTTAAACCTCTTTTTTGCTGGTGAACAGGGGCGTGGTTAATGGGAAAGCAGATCAAATTAGTCTGTATATGCGTAAGAGATTGCCAGGAACCTCAAGGGTGGTGAATCCGGCGTGCTGGGTATAATCGGAGGCACGAGTCTTTTATATGCGGATCTACCGCCGCTTGAAAAAGAGCGCCGTGCCACACCGTATGGTCCTGCTGAGATCTATCGGGGAGACGATGTCGCACTGTTAATGCGACACCAGGGGGACCGTCCACCGCACCGGATCAACTATCAGGCCTCACTTGCGGCGCTGATGCTCGCAGGCGTTGACCGGATTGTCTCGATTGGTTCTGTCGGGTCATTGCAGCTTTCGATTCTGCCGGGTAGTATCGTGCTGCCCGATGATTATCTGAGTTTCACGTCCATTCCCACTCTTTACGACAATACTATCGGCCATGCAGTTCCTTCGATCGATGCGAATCTGACCGGAGAAATTGCCACCCTGATTCCTGATGCCCATCTGGGTGGTACCTATGTTCAGGCCCCCGGACCCCGTTTTGAAACTTCGGCTGAGATTTCGATGATGCAGCAGTTTGGTGATGTTCTGGGCATGACTGTTGCAAGTGAGGCAACGCTTGCAAACGAGTTTGAAATTCCCTTTGCTGCTGTCTGCTTTGTGGATAATTTCTGTAATGGTCTTTCAAATGATGAGGTTAGTTACGAGGGGATTCTTGCGATGGCAAAGGCCAATAAAACGGCGATTGAACTGGTCGTCGCGGCAATGGTTGCGGAATTATCGTGAAATATCAAAACATCTGATACAAAAGGCCCGATGCTTTATAATCAAAAAATAAAAAATTACACCCGAGGAATAATATATGGCTGAGAAATTCAATGATCCTGATATTTTTGCACCCGGCGCCTCGATTCTCATCACCGGTGCGTATCTGAACGGCAGAGAAACTGACCTTGTTATTGACGAGGCCGGAACCATTGCAGAAATAACCAGTGGTGGTACTGCAAAAAAAGGCGATTCAGAGTTTATCCTTGATGCTGACGGGGCGATTCTGATCCCGGCGTTTACAAACACTCACACACATGCGGCGATGACACTTCTACGAGGGTATGCCGATGATATGCATCTGCAGGAATGGCTTGGTGAGAAAATCTGGCCTCTGGAAGCTCATCTGACTGCTGATGATGTGTACTGGGGCACAAAACTTGCTTGTGTGGAGATGATCAGAAGTGGGACAGTTGCATTTAACGATATGTACTTCTTCATGGATGCAGCAGCCCGGGCGGTTGATGAGACCGGCATGAAAGCGGTCCTTGCTCATGGATTTATCGATTTCTCAGACCCGGAGAAACGGGAGGCCGAGATTGCAGCGACCGAGGGACTGATTAAAACTATCAAATCGATGAACAATCCCCGTATTGCTCCTGCAGTTGGTCCGCATGCACCATACACCGTCTCAAGGGAAGCTCTGACCTGGTGCGCTGAGTGTGCTGAGTCTGAGGATATTCTACTGCACATTCACCTAAGCGAGACCGAAGGTGAGGTAGATGATTGTCTCGAACAGAATGGGATGCGCCCGGCGCAGTATCTCGATTCCTGTGGGTGCCTGTCCGAACGAACAGTGGCAGCGCACTGTTGCTGGCTTGATGAGGAGGAATGCCGTCTGATGGGAGAGCGTGGTGTGAGTGTCGCTCATAATCCGGCAAGCAATATGAAACTGGCCGTGGGGCGGGCGATGCCCTATCAGGATCTGATGGATGCCGGGGCGAATGTGACGCTTGCAACCGACGGGTGTTCTTCAAATAACAACCTCGATATGCTTGAAGAAGTAAAATTTGCCGCCCTCTTGCAGAAATTCTTCTGGAAGTCTGATACGGTTCTACCCGCAGACGAGGCCTTAACGATGATGACCTCTTCCGGTGCACGGGCGCTGGGCCTTGGAACGGGCACAATTGAGGTGGGAGCTCCGGCGGATCTGGTGCTTCTTTCCCGGAATACCGCTGCTAATATCCCGTGCTATAATCCGGTATCAAATATTGTGTATGCTCTCTCTGGTGCTGCGGTAGAGACAACAATCTGTAATGGCCGGGTGTTGATGTATGACCGTGAGGTGCCGGGTGAACAGGATATCTACCAGCGGGCGGCAGAGACGGCAGCATCACTGGTCAGAAGAAAAGAAGAGAGTGTAGAGTAAAATCAGATCATCAGGATCGAACTCTTCCGTTCTTTTTCGGTCACTCTTCTGAAAAAAAAGTTGTTTTGATTTTGAATGAGGTTTTTTCTTCGAGAGAATCCTCCCAAAGAGTTTATCCGCCTTCCGGCGTTCTTCTTCCGTAGGCTCGTGCCGGCCCATGACTCTGACATCTCCTTCTTCGATAATGAACCGGTTTGCCTTCTTTTTTGTCATCATTTCCCATTATGCCCCGGCCATCTCGCTGATATAGATGAGCCGGACATTATCATAGGTTGCCTGTTCCTCTCCGTTTGTTGAGAGTGGGAAATCAGCATCCACGGTCAGATTATCAATATTGACAGCCTGTATTACCTGCCATTTTGTACCTCGCGGAATAAGGAACTCCCGTTCGTCTTCATTAATGTAGAGGATATTATCACCGGGACTGCGCTCTAAGACCAGAACATTTGCATATCCTCCGGAGTCGCGTGGGCCGAAGGAATCCAGACTAAAGGTGATATCATAGGAGGTTGATGCATATGCATCCTCAATATAGGCAGCGTTATCGAGAATGACGCTTGAAAATCCTTCAGAAACGCCTCTGAAGAGCACGACGTCATCCTCACCTTTCAGTACAGATCGCTCTTCAACACGGTCCAGAGAGTCAGTGATAAAACTGAAGAAATACTGTTCTTCATCCGGTCGTTCTGCCTGTTTTTCAGGTGTGGCTCTGAGATAATTTCTGTAATCTGATGTTTCTTCTCCGTATCCGGGGAACATCCACCAGGAGATGGCGGCTTTTTCCGGCACAGTGTAATCACAGTCGGTATAATTGATGAGGTTTACTGCGTCCGGACGTATCAGCGTTAGCGTTGCACTCTCAAGCTCTTCCTGTATGGCAGAACCGGATTGCGACTGTTCATCCACTGCAATGGTCTCAGTTGGCACCGGGGTAGCTGTTGATAGTTCGGTAGGTTGTGGCGTTGATGATGCTACTGTTGGTGTGGTATCTCCTGTTATACATCCACAGGTAATGACAACAGCGAAAACCAATGCCAAGAGTAGTATTGCTGAAAAAATTCTGGTATTCCTTTGCATTTTATTCCTCACATCAGTGATTGGGTAATACGAAGGGATATATTTTGCCTGTGGGCGAAAATCCGATAAAAAATGTGAAAAAAAGTAGTTTCAGGCTGTTTCAATATCGGCAGCGGACTCAAGACCCAGT
>Ga0222639_1000652_pt1 | contig 15345 bp, 16 predicted proteins | sample AntAcemetagen185_FD_179863 | JGI IMG/M metagenome (GOLD analysis project Ga0222639, IMG submission 179863) | Saline water microbial communities from Ace Lake, Antarctica - #185 | ecosystem: Environmental > Aquatic > Non-marine Saline and Alkaline > Saline | place: Antarctica: Ace Lake...
CTCCATCTTTTTACATATTAAAAATGATAGAATACCTTACTTCGACATTCATAATTCCTTGTTCGACATTCTGCGGTTGAAAACAGACTCGTAAGTTTGATTTTTATTAAAAAATAAAATATATAGAACAATCAAGAATTTATATCAAATTCGTGCAAACGAGTTATTTGAAAGTCGTCACTCCGGCAAAAAACGATTTTTAGAAATTGAGACAATGTTCATAGCCGGCCAACACAGGAAAGTATTTGAAGTATAGGCCTCTGTCTCTGGCAAAAATGGCGCTGCACTTTGCCGAAGCAAAACCTCCAATATAAAAATCCGACAAAAAGTGTTCTTTAAAATTCAGCTTTTGACCACACTGAGGACATTTTACCTTTGTTTTTCGTTTTAAATATCTCATCCATGCCTGGGCTGCGGCAATGGCTGAATGAACATCAAGCGGTTCAATCGCAATTTTGTGTTCCTCTAAAAACTCCTATAACAGCCTGGTGTTTCCTTTAAATTGGGGCATAAGTTCCGCAAACACCACTGGAGGGGCTACCAGCTTTTCTCTTCTTATAAGAGCAGTATACAATTTGTCCTGAAAGCTTCTGAACTCATCTTTCAATATATCACGCAGTATGGTGGTATCCACACAGACTCTCAATTTACTTTGCCCCTGACTTCATCCATATATTCCATTGTTGTCGGCCTGCCCTTGAATTTTCCACGCCACTTTTTCCTGATCGACCTCAGCTCCAGGAACGATACCCATTTCCTTTCTAACCTTTACAGGTATTGTAACTTGATATTTTGCGGTTACTTTAGACAATTGCGCCACCTCCCAAGGTATACCTTTTATTAAAATATAGCATACCTTTTGCTTGAAAAACCTGTCAATTTATTTTTGTTTTTTAGCCCGCGGACTTTCCCCCCTTAGCTTGAGCAAAGACGCAACAGTGAAAGAGGCAAAGGCATTGTTGGAATATTTCTGATCTCCCCAATCTGTTTTGACCTGGTTAATATAAGACTGTTCGGGTATTTTGAAATCTGTTTAAGTTCCTTGGGGCGTAATTGTTTTGTCCATTTTATTTCAACCGGCCAGAACCTGTTTTTATCAATATAGGCGATATCGACTTCCCCTTCACCCTTTATATAATATGTAGGAAATTTCCTTCGATAATGTGTAACAACACAGGCCTCCGTCAGTCTGGCGGCCCAGTCAGAATTGTTTAAAGCAGGCTTAACCTGTTGATCAAAAGGATCTTGACACGGATTTAACCATGCCCTGACAGCATGGAAAATAAAAGGATCAGAGAAGATGAGTTTTCTTGCCTTTTTGGGGGCGGCTGCAAGCTTATCTTCCAGAAGAGCCGGCTGGATAAATACTGCGTCCATGGATTGAAGAAGGGCCACATAATCCGAAACCGTCTGTGGATGATCAATGGAAAGATCTCTTGCCAGAGCATTCCAGGTAACCTGGCTGCCATATCGTTTTACAATAGCACCTAATATTTCATAGAGATAGTGTTCCTGTTTATGTCTCTTTAACATATCCCCTCGAATCCAGTCGCTGTAAGTCGAAAAAGTCGCCGGCAATATAGATTGGCGCATTGCCATGTCATTCATAGCCGTCAGGAAACCTCCATGGACAAGATAAGAATCAAACTCATCATAAAGTTTATTGATCAATAAATCGTCTAATTCAATATCAGAGGATATAAGACTCTCTATCTCATCAGCGGCGATTTGCCCATTCAGCTTGACTGCTTCAAGAAAACTGAGTGGATAGAGGTGGAAATCTACAGTATCGGCGGTTCCTCGTCTTCCCGGAAAACGCATGCGCGCCTCTTTAATGATTAAAAGATCCGATCCGGTTATTAATAGCGCTACATTTTCAAGCATGCCGGCATCGGCGAGGTATTTAATGCCTTTATCCCAGTCTTTGATGTAAGTTACCTCATCAAGAAGGATATAGCTCAGGTCTGCAGTCTGCCTCTCATTTAAAATATCTGTAAGCAATCTAACCAGAGAATGATGATCATCTATAAGTTCACCGGTAAAATAGACAATGCATTCCGGAGCAACACCACTTTCAAGGAGTTCATTCATCCATTGTTTCAAAAGAGTGGTTTTGCCGATCTGACGTCCTCCGCTTATTGTGTAAATCCCCGGCTTATGACGTGGAAGAAGATCAAGCAATTCAGAACGATGGATTAATGATTGTTTCTGAAGATGTTGCAAATGGGGATCCCTGCTGGAAAATAAGCCGGGGTCTTCAAGATGAATATTGTGTGGCAGAAAACGAACGTCCATGTTTAGCCTATTGTGTTGATTATTTTTATATAATAGATATTGACTAAATTTAGTCAATATCTATTATATAAATGATGTTTTTGTCAATAAAAAAGAGAGTGACCTTTGCAAAACGTACTTATTTCGAGAGCTTTGCATAAGCCTCCTTTTTCCTCCAGCACGGCAAAAGAATCTGCATAATCCTTGGGCGACCTGTATCGCTCTGAAGCAATGATATGATTCGCCACGTCCAGGCAGCACTCTATACTGGTCTGCAAATAATATTTTGCGCTGCCGATGAGAATCTTGTCTTTTAGAAAGGCTTTTTCAGATACTTTAGCAATCTCGTCTAAAAGCCCCAGATATTCGTCCAATTGAATAAACTTTTGTGATATTTTTTCGATTGAAACTATTTTTCAATCCTTTGTCTTGGATTACAATACTATCTGTTCCAAATATGTCCTCTGATAATTGTGAATAAATGGTAAAAAAATCAAAATATGCGCTTCGGATGGCCGTTTCGTAATCGACCCGGGCTTTATCGTCACGGCAATAAATTAGAACTCCTTCCGTAATAATCTTACCTGCAACAGCCAAAGGAAGTGAATTTATTATGCGGACATCACTCGCCGGACATTGCTTAAGCTTTTTGTCTATTTTCAACGCCAGTGCCATTTCCAAATTCAGTTTTTCTCTCCGAGACAATCGTGGCACATATATGCCGATATCCAAATCGCTGAATTGGTGAGCCTGATTGACCGCGTAACTGCCATACAGATATGCAAAAAGAACTTGGGTATCTCTGAAAACATCTGTAGCAATTTTTAAAATATTCTTCTTTATTTCAGCTTGTTTCATTTTAGTTCATCGGGTCGAGTCCGCCTGAGGCGGATTCGTGGGAATGACAAAAAGGGGACGTTTTGCAAAGGTCAGTTTTGTTACCCCCACCCTGCCCTCCCCCTTCAATGGGGAGGGTTTGGGAGGGGGTGGAAAAAGGAAATTCCTATACAATAAATTTAATATGCTTATTCGACGATGATGCGGTCTTTATTTGCATCCAGGGTTTTTGGCCCAATCCCCTTAACCTTCACAATCTCTTCCGGCGTCTTGAAAGGTTCCACGTTCTCGCGATAGTCAATGATCCGCTGAGCGTATTTGGGCCCGATCCTGTCAAGCTTTATCAGCTCTTCCAATGGCGCCGTGTTGATGTTAATCTTTTCCCCGTCTTCGGCACATACAACCGGACTCACGGCCAGTATCATTGCAACAGCCATCAGAACTGCGGCAATACTTTTTACTCTTTTCATCGTAATTCCTCCTTTTTAGGTTTTCATTTAGTTTAGATTTTATCTAAATACTAAGGATGTATGATTAATGTCAAGACTAAAGGATGGCAAAGTTATGCTCTTTTGTTTGCAGAAGATACTTTTGACGCGTTTTTTATGTATTCGATGAAAAAGGCAAGAAAGATCATAAAAAACAATCCGACAACCACAGAAAGTAATATTATCTGTTTCTTTTTGGACTTGACAGGGTGCAATGAGACCTCCGGCTCCTGGATGACCTTTATATTACCAATATTTCCTTTTTCAGAAATCAATGTGCTTATTTGTGTTTTAATGTTATTAATTTTGGGTTGCAATCCTTCTGCCTTGAGTAATTTAAGCTCTTCTATTTCCGTTGCAATGTTATCGGTTTTAGATTGCAATCCTTCTGCCTTGAGTAATTTAAGCTCTTCTATTTCCGTTGCAATAAAACCAGTATCAACTTTCAATTCTTCAAAATTTGCCTCTTTAGCCTTTACATTTGCTCTTAAATTATAAATTTGGTTGCCCAATTTGCTTGAATAAGATATATTTTGTTGAATCGTTGTACTGAAAAGAAGAAGAAAAATATCATCCTTGGTTCTGCTATCTTTCATGAGCATGTTTCTTTGTTTTATTATCTTTTCCGTATTATCTTCAATCTTCTTTGACTCTATCTCCAATTCCTTTATCCTTTGCCTGGTGATCTTCATGATTTCTTGTTGCAATTTTATCTGATTCCTTTTCCTCTCGATTTTGTTCAATTTAAGAGCAACTTGTTTGTCAGTATCTCTTCTCCATTCTATTTCAGTTTTTCTGATTTCGTTTTGCTTTAAAAGAATTTGCTCATTAATATCTTTTTTTTCTTGTGTTTCGATCTCGCTGATTTGATTTTGTTTCGTAGCAATCTGTTTATCATAAGCATCTCTTTTTTGTTCAATAACTTTTTCACCATCATTAGATACAATGACAATCATTTGCTTAAAAGCCTTCAACCCAAGATTTATATCTTTTTCCTTACATTCTGCGCTGATTTTTATCTGATTAGTAAACTTCCCAACATCTGCCTTGAACTCAAGATTTGTTTTCGAAAGATTTATATTCAACAGTTTTTTTATGCTTTTATTGTATACCCCTTCATTTATTTTTCCGCTGATATTTTTAGAATTCATATACTTATAGTTTCCGCTATTGTCCACACCGATAATACCTGGTTCAATGGCTGTGGAGATCTCGTAAATCTTAGACATTTGGAGACTTATAACAGCCGCGACTATACCACAGATCAGGGCACCGGCTATGATGAGCCATTTCCATTTCCAGAGAACACGCAGATAATCGATAAGGTTTATTTCATCTTCGTATGGCGGGTAGTTCTGGGGATATTGCTGCTGATTGGGTTCATTGCTAGTCATTGTTTTTCTCCATTAATTAGGATTAGGAAACATTTTACCACGAAAATCACGAAGGATTTTAAAACTTAATGTTTTGTCTTCGTGTGCTTCGTGGTAAAAAAAGTTTTATGCAAATAAACTAAAAATTATAATATGCTGTCAAAATATTTTATGGTTTTTTTCAGGCCTTCATCCAGTTTTACTGTTGGCTGCCATTTTAGTTTTTTTCTGGCAAGGCTTATGTCTGGTTTTCGCTGCATGGGATCATCCTGGGGCAGAGGCTTGAAAGTTATTTTTGATTTTGAATTTGTAGTTTTTATAATTTTTTCAGCCAGCTCAAGTATGGTAAATTCATCTGGATTGCCCATGTTTACCGGGCCTGTAAAACTATCCGGGCTGTTCATTAAGAGAATAAGGCCTTCTATTAAGTCGTCCACATAACAAAATGAGCGGGTCTGGGTTCCATCTCCAAAAACTGTTATGTCCTTGTTTTTCAATGCCTGGACAATGAAGTTGGAAACCACTCGACCGTCATTCGGGTGCATGCGGGGGCCATAGGTGTTGAATAGTCTCGCAACTTTTATTTTAAGATTATGTTGACGATAATAGTCAAAAAAAAGTGTTTCAGCGCACCTTTTACCTTCATCATAACAGGATCTTGGGCCTATGGGATTTACCCTGCCCCAGTATGTTTCAGGCTGGGGGTGAACATCCGGGTCTCCGTAAACTTCGCTTGTTGATGCCTGCAAAATCTTGGCTTTAACCCGTTTGGCAAGCCCAAGCATATTAATGGCCCCATGTACGCTGGTCTTAGTAGTCTGCACAGGATCAAACTGATAGTGTATGGGTGATGCCGGACATGCAAGATTATAAATCTCATCTGCTTCAATATAAAGAGGAAATGTAATGTCATGACGGATAAATTCAAAGTTCGGCTTGTTTAAAAGATGTGAGATGTTTTGCTTTGTGCCTGTAAAACAGTTGTCCACACATAACACCTCATAACCTTTGGAAACAAGGCGTTCGCAAAGATGAGAGCCAAGAAACCCTGCACCACCGGTGATTAATACGCGTTTATTTTGATAATATTTCATAAGAGTCCTTTTTTTATTAGCCACAGACGGACACAGACGGACACAGACTTTTGTCCAGCGGACATCGCTGGACAAAAATAGTCATCGCTTCGCGAGAGAAACTAATGCTATTTTATACATGTATGTTTATGTGATTCTGTAGCTAAAAAATAAATCTTTTAATCACTGCTTTTGGAAATGTAAAATTTACATAATTATTCAGCCACAGATTTACGCTGATTATCACTGATATTTTTTCTTTTATTATCATATATAAATCTTTTGAATTCTGGTTTTTTGCCAAAATTTAATAATAGGCCGACTTCAATATTTGTTGCCTTCAAGTAATTGATTAATTGAGCTTCATGTGTAGGATTAATGGTACGAACTGCTTTTAGTTCAAGGATTACTTTTTCGTTTACAATCAAGTCAGCCTTAAAATCTCCGATTACTTTACCTCGAAAAAATACAGCAATATCTTTTTGCCTTTCTACACATAGTCCATCCCCAGTCAGGACAATATATAAGGCATTTTCATAGACAGATTCCAGAAATCCATCACCAAGCTCATTATAGACTTCATAAAAACTTCTAAGAATAATGTCTGTGATTTCTTTGTATTTAAAACTATCTGCGTTCATCTGTGTGAATCTGTGGCTAATTTATTTAAAATTTATTTAAAATGAGTCAACGCTGGTTTTCCTATTGAATAAACATTGAATCCGATTTTAAAAAGTTTATTCCTGTCGATGATATTTCTCCCGTCAAATATAAAGGCCGGTTTTATCATTGATTTGAATATTTTTTCATAATCAAGATCTCCATATAAATCCCATTCAGTCATTATTGCAATTGCATGGCTTTTGGAGGCTGCTTCATAGGGATCATCAACATAGCTTATATTTGCGTCGATTCCTTTTAAATCAATTTTCGCATTTTTTAATGCCTTTGGATCGGTTATTGTTAAATGCGCTTTTTCTTCAATAAGTTTTTTTGCAATATAAATAGCCGGGCTTTCTCTGGTATCTCCGGTATTGGCTTTAAACGCAAAGCCAAAAAGACATATTTTTTTATCAGCCATTGTATTGAACATGGCTGTAAGCATGTTTATAACAAAACGATTTTTTTGAAAATCATTTATCTTGAGAACATGCTCCCAGTAGTCAGCTACTTCATTAAGACCATAATGGCGACAGAGATAAACCAGATTCAAAATATCCTTTTTAAAACACGATCCCCCGAAACCAATGCTTGCATTAAGAAATTTATCACCAATCCGGCTGTCAAACCCAATTGCGCTGGCTACATTAACAACATCTGCGTCGGTTTTTTCACACAAGGAGGATATGGCATTGATTGATGATATTCTCTGGGCTAAAAAAGCATTTGATACAAGCTTTGAAAGTTCACTGCTCCAGATATCTGTTTTAATTATTCTGCTCTTATCCACCCAGTTAGCATATATTTCAACCAGCTCAGCTCTTGCCTTTAAACCGCTTTTAGTCTGCTGAGAACCTATAAGCACACGATTAGGACATTCCAGATCTTTTATTGCCGTGCCTTCAGATAGAAATTCAGGGTTGGAAAGAACTTCAAATTTTATTTTTTTATTATTTGTGGTAAGTATCCTCTCCATTGCCTGTGCTGTTTTAACCGGAAGCGTGCTTTTCTCAACTATGATTTTTGAAGACCGGGAATGCTGAAGTATCTGCCTGGCAGTTTTTTCCCAATACTGCAAATCTGCGGCCATGCCGGCCCCTACTCCAAAAGTTTTTGTCGGGGTATTTACGCTGACAAAAATAATATCAGAATCTTTAATTCCCTTTTTAACGTCCGTGCTGAAAAAAAGGTTTTTTCCTCTGACATTTTTCACGATTTCATCAAGGCCGGGTTCATAAACAGGCAGATCGTCGGAGTTCCATTCGTTAATACGAACCGGATTAATATCTACGACTGTAATCTTATATTCCGGACATTTGCGGGCAATAACAGCCATGGTCGGACCACCCACATAACCTGCACCAATACAAAGTATGTTTTTTTTAAATTTTTTCATTTTTCCTCAATACTAATAGTAATAATTCACCGCAGAGCCGCTGAGGACGCTGAGATTAAATTTTTCATTGTTTTCCGTTGAGATGACGGAAAACAATAAGAATCATCTGAAAAGAGGATTACTCATCTAATTAGTTCACTATTCTTACTATGCTATCTCGCATAAGGGGCACATTGAATTTACGGAAAATAAAAATAAACGCATTATCAAAATTATCATATCGAGTATATTTCATTTAGATTGAACAGCTTGCTTTTTAAATTGTCGCCTCTCACGACAATTTAAAAAAATAAACTTCTTTGCGAACTCTGCGGCTCTGCGGTGAATAAAAAAGCGGCTTGGCCGAGTTAAATATTAAAAGTTAAGATAGTTTTCGTAAGTGCTGCGGATTCCGTGTTTAAGTGAAATTTTTGGTTTCCAACCAAGGTCAGTAAGCCTCGAGACATCCAGCAGTTTCCGCGGCATACCGTCAGGCATGGTTTTATCAAAAGCAATTTCTCCTTTAAATTCAATTGTATCTCTTATAAGTCCTGCCAGCTCATTTATAGAGCTGTCCTTTCCTGAACCTATATTTATCAGCGCTGGAATTCGATATGAAAGCAGGGAAGCAAAATCTTCATCATTTAGATTCATTATAAAAACGCAGGCATCCGCAAGATCGTCCACATGAAGAAACTCTCTTTTAGGTTCTCCGCTGCCCCAGAGGATTAAACTGGAAGAGTCTAAAGAAACTTTGGAATCAAAGGCAAAAGAACTCAAAAAATCCGGCAGTTCGTGGCCATGGAATCTGGAAATCAAAACAAGATTATCCATAATATCTCTCGGAATAAAGCCAAAACGAATCTGATCCTTTTTTATTTCTTCCCATCTGCCCTGAGCCGCAAGTTTAGCAAGATGAAGCTTGCGCATCATGGCTGGAAACACATGGCTGGTTTCCAGATCAAAGTTGTCATTTGGCCCGTAAAGATTTGTCGGCATGACCGCAATATAGTTTGTGTTGTACTGACGATTATATGACTCGCACATCTTTATGCCGGCAATCTTAGCCACCGCATAAGGCTCATTTGTTGGTTCAAGCGGACCAGTGAGGAGGTATTCTTCCTTCATTGGCTGAGGACACTCTCTGGGATAAATGCATGAAGATCCCAAAAAGAGCAGACGCTTTACCCCTGTCTTCCATGCCGCATGAATAATATTGGTCTGAATGATAAGGTTGTTATATATGAACTCAGCCTGATAGGTGCTGTTGGCAAGTATTCCACCAACCTTTGCGGCAGCTAAAAACACGTGTTCAGGCTTTTCCGCCTGCATAAAGGCTTCTACCTCTGATTGCCGTGTGAGATCCAGCTCAGCATGAGTACTGGTAATTAAATTAGAATAACCTTTGGCTTTGAGTTTACGCAAAAGCGCAGAACCCACCATGCCGTTATGGCCTGCGATGTATATTAAGGAATTTGGGTTCATTGGTTTAAAATTCACGGTTCAAGGTTCAGGTTCTAAATTTAAGTGCCTAAAGTATATTAAAGTGCCTAAAATGCCTAAAGTTAAGGATTCGCTTCGCTCAGTTATATATAAGTTCCCCGGTTTTCCAAAATTCTAATTTCCAGTTTCTAATCCCTATCCTCACAGCCTTCAGCCTGATCCGCCAAAGTGCTTTGCCTGATGAATTCGGTTTTTTTACGAATTCATCAGACTACATATTCGCTTCGCAACTTGATGGAAGCGGAAATCCGTTTTTACGACAGATGGCTTCCCGCGCTGCCTCGTCAAGATCGTGTTCCACCATTTCATCTATCATATTTTTAAATGAAATCTCCGGCTTCCAGCCAAGCTTTTTACGCGCTTTTGATGGATCGCCAAGCAGTGTTTCTACCTCAGTAGGACGAAAGTAATTAGGATCAACTGAAACTGCAAGCCGCCCTTTTTTAAGGTTTTGGAGCATGGTGTATGCCTTATATCTTTCCATCATATCGCTGGGAACTATTCCAGCTATAATACCTTTTTCATCAACGCCATGGCCTTTCCATGCCAGGTTAATGCCGATTCTCTCAAAAGCCAGGCTGCAGAATTCTTTTACAGAATGCTGCTCTCCTGTTGCAATAACAAAATCTTCGGGTTCATCCTGCTGCAAAATAAGCCATTGCAAACGCACAAAATCACTGGCATGCCCCCAATCACGCTTTGCATTAATATTGCCAAGATATAAAGAATCCTGAAGACCAAAAGCTATGCGCGCAACCGCCCGGGTTATCTTGCGTGTCACAAAGGTTTCACCCCGTATGGGTGATTCGTGATTAAAAAGAATGCCGTTGCAGGCATAAATGTTGTATGCCTCCCTGTAATTTACCGTACACCAGTAAGCATATAGTTTTGCACATGCATAAGGAGAACGTGGATAGAACGGGGTATTCTCGTTTTGAGGAGTTTCTCTTACCTTGCCGTAGAGTTCAGATGTAGATGCCTGGTAAAACCTGGTTTTTTTTTCAAGCCCAAGCATTCTGATAGCTTCCAGAATTCGCAATGCCCCAAGCGCGTTTGTATTTGCCGTATATTCAGGCGTCTCAAACGAAACCTGAACATGACTCTGCGCTGCGAGATTATAGATTTCATCAGGCTGGATTTTCTGTATTATACTGATAAGGTTGGCTGCATCTGTTAAATCTCCATAGTGAAGGACAAATCTGCGGCCTTTTTCATGAGGATCCTTGTAAAGATGATCAACCCTTTGAGTATTAAAAAGAGAAGAACGACGTTTTATTCCATGGACCTCGTATCCTTTAGTTAAAAGAAGTTCAGCCAGATAAGCGCCATCCTGCCCGGTTATTCCTGTAATTAATGCTTTTTTCATATTTGATCCATTGTATGTACGAAAAAGTTTAAATCTCACCACAGAGGCGCAGAGGAAAACGTCTCACACAAAGGCAGTGGTATAATGGGTGAGTAAAGAATCCTTGAGCTTTGAACCGTTGAACCTTGAACCGTGAGACTTAAACCTAATTTACGCTAATATAGTATTTGATGGCATTAAATGTGCCTAAACCGATTCCTTCTACTTTTTTTATCTGTTCTATAGTTTCAAACATGGAAATACTTGTCCTGTATTCAACAATCTTCACAGCGAGAACAGGCCCTATATGGGGAAGAGCTACCAGTTCGGCAAGTTTTGCCTTGTTGATATTCACAGGATTATGCAACCCTTTTTTCATTATCCCTGCCATAACCTTATCATAATGGCTCTCGAGATGCTTTCTGGCAATTTGTTCATTATCCGAATGCAGCCATTTTTCGTCATCAAACTTCCCCAAAACATATATCAACTGTTCTTCATCCAGCCTGCCGTTCATATCGTGATGAGGGCAATGTCTTATTTTCTTCCCTGTCTCTGCTTCTACTGACGCAAAGCTGGAATCAGGGAGAAGACGTATTGTGATATTAGACCATTCCTTACATATACCAGGACTCTGACCGAGTATAAATAAAACAAAAACGCTGAAAAGAAACAAGTAATTTCGCCTCATAATAACTCCTGCAAAGTGTTAGGTGTTAAATGTTAGGTGTTATATCTATCATTCCGATTTTCCAAATTTCAAACACTTAACACTATTTCATATTTGTGAGACCTTTGAAAAACCTCCCCTTTTGCCCAATTACTACGTCAGGCCCCAGTACCATCTGCCGGAGCTACGGGGTAAACTCAAATTTTAAGCCTCGAAATACTCAATGTATTCCTACGTTTAAAATTTTTGCCTTCCTTGAACTTGAACAAAATTGAACATTTTTCAAAGGTCTCATTTGTTTCACCACGAAGAACACGAAGGATTTTTTCTTTATCTTCGATTGCTTCGTGCTCTTCGTGGTGAAAATGTGAAATTTCGGATTTTTTTATAAATTTACTTATTTTACTCCAATATGGTATTTAAAGTCAAGATTAATGCCTTTGATTACAAAAAACCTGAGAAATATCAGATAAACGTCTTTGTCTAAAAAATCTTGATATTATTTATCATGTCATTTATAAATCAGCACCATTAACTTAAGAAAATCTTAAGGAGCGTACCGCGATGTTTTTACCACGAAGAGCAAGAAGCAAGCGAAGATAAAAAAACCTTTCGCGGGAATGAAGTATAGAAAAGGAATGATAAACGCAAAAGGAGTGATTAACAACATGACCGAAACAAACAACACCATCAGGATTAATGTTAATGTAGAAATAACAGTTGCCGCTCTTGAAACAATTGTTGCAAAAGCAAAAGAAGAAGCCGGTACTGACGAAAAGGGTGTTTATCATGTTGACACAGCAGACAAGGTAAGTGAAACGATCTCTTGTTTTCTTATGGAAAAAGACTTTGAGGGTTACGTGGAAAAATTATGAATAAAGCTCCTTTAAGATTTTATTGCTTTCTTTAAGGCCCTCCGGACAAAACTTTTCAAAAAAATCGCGGATATCATTCAGATAGGCAGTTGCCTCGCCCTCCTTATCCGAAAAAAGTGATTCCTTTGCTTCATACATAGCAGACATAAAAATCGCCATTACATCTTTAACATGCCTGTTTGATCCAACAATGCTTGCATAAAGGTCAGGATCCTGTGAAAAAAGACGTCCGATCAGATCGATGTTCAGCCTGAAAACAGGGGTTGAACAAGATTTTGCTTCATCAGGAACCATGTTCATTTTTTGAAGAGTTCTTCCCATACAAACAGTTAAAAAATGGGTAAGTCCCTGGACAACAGCCATGTTCCTGTCATGTGAGATCGGATCCATACGCTTGACAACAGCGCCTTTTGACTGAAATTCTTCTTCAACCCATTTAAGCCAGGCTGTTCCCCTGCCCGGGCATATAATAACATTCTGTCCTTTTATGGAGTCTGTAAAAGGTCCAAACAGAGGATGTGTGCCAACAACCTGTGCCTGTGTAGAACTAAGCATTTTCTTTAAAATGGTTTCTTTAAGAGAGCATAAATCCATTAAAAGCTGGTCGTGGCTCAGTAGCGGACCAATATCTTCGCAAATAGACATGGCCGCATCAATCGGCACGCTCAGCATTATGATATTACTTTTTTTTGCCATATCTGCCGGCGTAAGTGACGTTTTTCTGCCTGAAACAAGAACCTTGTGGCCTGCCTTTGAAAAAAAGTCCTCAAACCAGCGTCCCATGTTGCCTGTACCGCCTATAATACCGATTACAGTATTTTTCATTGAACAGCTCTTTGTCTTAAAAAATGATCAGTAATAACAAGGCTTGCCATTGCCTCACATACAACATTGATGCGTGGAATTGCTGAAATATCGTGGCGCCCCTTGATTGATATGGTTTTTGGATTTCCTGACAAATCAATTGTATTCTGCTCAATTTTGATAGAAGGTATTGGTTTTACAGCCACGCGTATAATTATATCATCTCCATTGGATATGCCGGCAAGGATACCGCCGGCATTATTTGTGCAAAAGCCTTGGGAAGTTATAGCATCATTATTTTCAGAACCTTTCATTGCAGCAGATTTAAACCCTGAACCTATTTCCACGCCTTTAACAGCTCCGATACTCATTAAAGCCTTAGCCAGATCTGCATCAAGTTTGTCAAACACCGGCTCTCCCAAACCACGTGGGACTCCTTTTATAAGGATTTCCACGATGCCGCCTGTTGAATCACCCTCTTTTTTTACACTTGCAATCCGCTTTTCCATTTTTTCAACAGCAGCCATATCAGGACAGCAAAACATATTTTTGTCAATCATGCCCAAATCACGTTTTTCCGCCTTTACGCCGCCAAGCTCAACAGTATATGCAAAAACCTTAATTTTCTCCCTGTCAAGAACAGCCTTTGCGACAGCCCCTGCAGCCACCCTTGCAGCTGTTTCCCTCGCAGATGCACGGCCTCCGCCGCGCCAGTCACGTATCCCGTATTTTGCCATATATGTTATATCACCGTGACCGGGCCTGAAAATTTTTGAGTATTTTTCATAAGCACTTGAATCTGCGTCTTTGTTGTAAATCATTATCATTAAAGAAGTCCCGGTTGTTAAACCTTCAAAAACTCCCGACATAATAACAGCTTTGTCTGGTTCTTTTCTGCTGGTGCTTGCCGGCGAATTGCCGGGCCGCCTGCGGTCAAGCATATTCTGAACAATATCCTCATCAAGCTGTATCTTCGGCGGACATCCATCAATGACAACGCCAACGCCTTTACCATGAGATTCGCCCCATGTGGTTATTCTGAATAATGTTCCAAAACTGTTTCCAGGCATATTTACTCCCTATAAAGTTACAAGTGACTAAAGTTACAAGTGACTAAAGTTACAAGTGACTAAAGTTACAAGTGACTAAAGTTGAGGAATGCGCCTTTGGCGCAACCAATTTTATATAAAAAAAATGGAGTAAAACGATTCATTAACTTTAGCTCACTTTAGGCACTTTAGTCACTTGTAACTTTCTAATAATCTTCCCGCATATATCATCTATGCTGCGATCGTCAGTATTAACAGAAAAATTCATTGCGTTTTCATATAGTGGCTTCCGGTCCAGAAGAGTCTCTTCAATCTCTTCGATCAGGCCCTTTGATGTTAAGGATGGACGCAGTTCTTCAGTGTTCTTATCCTGCAAAATCCTCTCTTTAATGGTTTCAGGTATTGCCTTCAACCAGATAATTGTTCCGCTTTTTTTCATCTGCTCCACGTTCTCAATATCGAGGACTACGCCTCCCCCTGTTGCTACTACGTGTCTATCAAGAGTACTCAGCCTCTTTACGATAGCCTTTTCCTTTTCTCGAAATGAGCTCCATCCCTCTTTTAATACAATTTCAGAAATTGTCATACCGTGCCTGTCAACCAGCTCCAGATCAGCGTCAATAAAGCGCCAGCTAAGAATCCTGGCAAGAGATTTTCCCACAGAAGTTTTGCCGGTGCATCTATATCCTGTTAAATATATGTTGTTCATAGTTTACGGTTCAACGGTTCACGGTTTCTGATAACAGACAACTGATAACTAATCACCGACCACTAATCTCTGATCTTCGGTATTTATTTTGTCCTGAAAAACCTGGTCCTTTGGGCCAGGGCAGAGATAGATGGCACTGCCTTTGATTTTTGTGTTTAAAAAAAGAACATCCAATATCGAACCCTGGTCGCCTCAGGGCCAGGATTCTTTATTGTTTTCGTGTCTTCGTACTTTCGTGTTTTCGTGATTGTTATTTAATTCTTTTTTCAATTATACAATTTTTCAAATACATTCCAGAAATCAGGAAATG
>Ga0222639_1000661_pt1 | contig 15266 bp, 12 predicted proteins | sample AntAcemetagen185_FD_179863 | JGI IMG/M metagenome (GOLD analysis project Ga0222639, IMG submission 179863) | Saline water microbial communities from Ace Lake, Antarctica - #185 | ecosystem: Environmental > Aquatic > Non-marine Saline and Alkaline > Saline | place: Antarctica: Ace Lake...
TAACACCGAGACAAGAGCAGTTGATACACCGCAAGAGAGAGACATCACAAGGGAACCTTCGAGGATAGGGGTTTTTGTTTGCAACTGCGGGATAAATATCGGAGGTGTGGTAAGGGTTCCGGAGGTGGCGGAATTTGCAAAGACTCTACCCAATGTCGTTTATGTTGAGGAAAACCTGTTTACCTGCTCACAGGATACCCAGGATAAGATGACAGAGGTCATCAGGGAGAAGGGCTTGAACCGCGTGGTCGTTGCAGCTTGCACACCCAGGACCCATGAGGGGTTGTTCCAGGATACCCTGATTAATGCAGGCCTGAATAAATATCTCTTTGAGATGGCGAATATCAGAAATCATGATTCCTGGGTTCATGCTGATGATCCGGATGCGGCCACGGAAAAGGCCAAAGATCTCGTGCGTATGGCCGTGGCTAAAACCGATCTTTTGAGCCCATTGCAGCAGACGGATCTATCCGTAACACAGTCCGCCCTCGTGGTTGGCGGTGGTGTCTCCGGAATGACGGCAGCTCTTTCGTTGGCTCATCAAGGCTACCCGGTGCATCTTATTGAAAAATCAGATTCATTTGGTGGTAATGCCTTGACCCTTTACAGGGCGCACAAGGGTGAAGAGGTGGCGACCTTTGTAAAGGACTTGGTCAATGAACTTAAGTCTGAAGATTTAATAACCGTTCACGAGAATTCGACCATTACCGGCGTGGATGGGTTTATCGGTAATTTTAAATCGCAGGTGACGAACGGCTCATCGAAAGAGGAGATAGAGCACGGGGTTGCCATTTTTGCAACCGGTGCCAAGGAATATAAGCCTGACGAATATCTGTACGGAAAACATAGGGCCGTTCTGACTCATTCAGAGATGGATCAGCTTTTCCAGAATAATGACCCTCGGCTGATTGAGGCCAGGAATGTGGCTTTTATTCAATGCGTTGGATCGAGGAATGAAGAGCACCCCTATTGTTCAAAGGTTTGTTGCACACATACCGTTGAAAGTGCACTGGAGGTCAAGCGGAGGAATCCGGATGCGGATATCTATGTCTTTTACCGGGACATGAGGACCTATGGCGCCCGGGAAGATCTCTACAGAAAGGCAAGGGCCGAGGGGGTCCTTTTTGTGCGCTATTCCAAAGACGAAAAGCCTGTGGTAAGCGCAGATGGGGACGAGGTGACCGTTGAATTCAGAGACCCTATTCTTGACCGTAAATTGGCTGTTTATGCAGATATCCTTTGCCTTGCCACCGCGATTGTTTCCCACAGGGACCATGCCATGGCCCAGTTTTTTAAGGTTCCAATGGACGCAGACGGATGGTTCTTAGAAGCCCATCAGAAATTAAGACCGGTTGATTTTGCCAATGATGGTGTCTTCCTCTGTGGCATGGCCCACTACCCAAAGCCAATTGACGAGAGTATCGCACAGGCCCAGGCCGCCGCATCCAGGGCATTGACGGTCCTTGCCATGGACACCATTAAGGTAGGCGGCATTGTTTGCTCTATTGAACCCGAACTCTGTTCCGGATGTCTTGCATGCATCAATGTCTGTCCCTACGGCGCAATATCTTTCAACGATGATAAACAGATCGCCGAAATAAACGAGGCCTTGTGTAAAGGCTGCGGCGCCTGTGCGGCCACCTGTCCCTCCGAGGCGCCGGTCTTGATGGGATTTAATAATAAGGAGCTTTATGCTCAGATCAAGGGGGCGTTGGTCGCCTGATCGCTTCAATCTTTCAATTCGCAGGAGTTGTAACAGAATTTTATCCTGTTCATCCTGTTTATCCTGTCTAAGATTATAAGGAGAACAATGTGAAAAAAGACGGATTTGAACCGAGAATAATCGCTTTTATGTGTAACTGGTGTGCCTATGGGGCAGCAGATTTGGCGGGTGTCAGCCGGTTGTCATACCCCCCAAATATCAGGCCGGTGCGTGTTATGTGCTCGGCAACTGTATCGCCGCATCATATATTGAGGGCCTTGCAGGATGGTGCCGACGGCGTTCTGGTCGGGGGCTGACACGTTGGCGACTGCCATTACCTGTATGGTAATTACATGACTGTGAAAAGGATTACATTTTTACAGGAGCTGTTGGGTCTTCTGGGTCTTGAAGGGCGGCTGGATCTGTCATGGATCTCTTCGGCTGAAGCCCAGAAATTCGTTCAGGTGGTTACAGATTTTACGGAAAAGATAAAATCATTGGGGCCCAACCCCCTTTCGGGGTTTTCTGAAAAAAGAAAGGTTGCTGCTGCAGACCTGCTACTCGAACAGCCTTCGGTCATGCCTGCTTGACCGCAGAATTTGATTGCTGATTTTCGCTTCGCTACAACCAGTATCCAGCATCCCCGCTGAAACGGGATCTTCGACCAGCATCGCGAAGCTTCACTATTAAGGAGATTATTTATGAACAGCAAGGTCAAAGCCTGGCTTGAAGACGGTACTATCGATATTTTTTTGGGGTATAAAGAGATTGATCATCATCCGTTGCCCTACTGTTTTACCAAAGAGCGGCTTGATGAGGTGGAGGATCTCGTGCTCAGTCCAGTGCGCTACTCTTTAGAAAAAATCGCCACGCATATGGCCGCAGTGGAACCGGGCATAAAAATCGGAATGCTTGCCCGTGATTGCAACAGCCGGGCGCTAAATGTCTTGTATCTCTGGAATCAGCTCAATCCGGACAATGTGCGGACGGTGAATGTTAATTGTTGTCCTTCAAGGCTGAAGGAACACGGAGATTGCTCTTATTTAGAACCTGAAACCATTGGCGCCTACAAAAAGCAGGTGGGTGTAGACAACAACCTGGCGTTGGAAGATGTGGAGGCCTATGGCGAGACAGAGCGTCTCGACAGGTGGATGTACGAATTTCAAAAATGCATCAAATGTTACGGGTGCCGGAATATCTGCCCGGTTTGTTTCTGTAAGGAGTGCAGCCTGGAACATGATGAACTTGTCAGAACCGGACCGCTTTTGCCGGATGTGCCTGTCTTTCATATGGTAAGGGCAGTGCATATGGCCGGCCGTTGCATCGATTGTGGGTTATGCGAGGCTGCCTGCCCAATGGATATCCCGCTGCGATTGCTCTACCAGAAGGTCAATCAAATTGTTATGGATCTGTTCGACTATGAGACCGGGACCAGCGTGGAACAGCCCCCATTCAGCATCTTGGGCGATACAGTAACACTGGAACCTAAACCGATTGAGCCCTTAAAAGTAATAAACAATGAATAATGTGACTGGGGCTTCCCTGATGAAGTATGGCCTTTCTCGGGGTGCGAATAGGCTGTAGGTTTTCTTTGCGCCTTTGCGCCTTTGCGTGAGACCTTTTCTGTTCCGGCTTATCCGGGTTAAGGAGTTAGAAATGGAGTGTAAGTTAGTACCATCGGTCTGTTCATACTGCGGAACAGGCTGTGGTGTCCTTTTTGAAGTTATCAATGGAAAAATCGTCAGCACATTACCGATGAAAACCCATCCGGTCAATGAGGGAAAGCTGTGCATCAAGGGCTGGAACCTTCATGAACATGTAAACAGCTTTATGCGACTGAAGCAACCCTTAGTCAAAACCTTTGGTAGATTTATCAAAACTGACTGGGATGAGGCTATTCAGCTCACTGCGGATCGTTTCCGGGAAATTATCGAAAAATATGGTCCTGATAGTATCGGTGTGCTGGTCTCGGCCAAGATCACCAATGAAGAAAATTATCTGGCCCAGAAATTTACCCGTGCAGTGATAGGCACCAATAACGTGGATCACTGCGCCCGTCTCTGACATTCCTCCACGGTGGCCGGTCTGGCCGCCGCCTTTGGCAGTGGAGCTATGACCAACTCCATTGCGGAAATCGAGGATTCCGGCTGCATCTTTGTCATCGGTTCCAATACCACGGCCTGTCACCCCTTAATTGCAAGACGTATCCTGAGGGCCAAGGAAAAGGGGGCCAAACTGATTGTGGCGGATCCGAGAAATATTCAGCTCTCCCGCTTTGCAGATGTGGCAGTCAATCAACGCCTGGGGAGTGATGTGGCCCTGCTGAACGGGATGATGCATATCATCATCCAAAACGGCTGGCATTCTAAGGAATACATCGCACAACGAACCGAAGACTACGATGCCCTTGAAAAGAAGGTTAAGGATTATACACCTGACAAGGTCCAGGCCATTACCGGTGTTAGTCCTGATGATCTAAAGGAGATGACGGAACTTTATGCCACCTATCCACCGGCGAGCCTGCTTTACGCCATGGGCATAACCCAGCACACCACCGGCGTGGACAATGTTAAGTCCTGCTGTAACCTGGCGATGCTATGCGGTAATGTGGGGGTGCGTGGAGGCGGCGTTAATCCATTGAGGGGGCAGAATAATGTCCAGGGTGCCTGTGATATGGGCGGTCTGCCCAATGTAATGACAGGTTATCAGCCGGTTGCTGACCCAAAGGTACTGGAGAAGTTCTCCAAGGCCTGGGGGGCCGACCTTTCAGCCAAGCCCGGGCTGACCATCACCGATATGATCCCTGCCATGTTAGAAGGTAAGTTAAAAGGTTTGTATGTAATCGGCGAAAACCCAAAACTGAGCGATCCGGACTGGAATCACTTGAATCATGCCATGAAGGAGTTGGAATTTTTAGTTGTCCAGGAACTCTTTCTATCGGAAACCGCCCAGGTGGCGGATGTGGTTTTTTCCGCGGCATCAGTGGCCGAAAAAGAGGGTACGGTTACAAATACCGAACGTCGCTGTATGCAAATCCGAAAGGCGATCGACCCCATTGGAAACACATTGGCCGACTGGGAAATCGTCTGCAGGCTTTCAACCGCAATGGGATATGAGATGAGCTATGAGTCTCCGGAGCAAATATTTGATGAAATGGCCTCGTTGACGCCAAAGAGTTATGCAGGTATGACCTATGAACGTATGGGGCTGGACGGCCTTCAGTGGCCATGCCCGGATATCGAACACCCGGGAACCCCATACCTGCACAAGGATCAATTTGCCCGTGGTAAGGGGAAGTTCTTTGCCATTGATTACAAGGATCCTGCCGAAATGCCGGACGAGGAGTACCCATACTTCCTGACCACCGGACGGATGTTCGCCCACTTCCACACAGGCACGATGACAAGAATCTCTCCGCACCTCGATGTTGAGCAGAAAACGGCTTATGTAGATATTAATCCCAAAGATGCTGAAGGGTTGGCTGTAAAGAATGGCGACATAGTCATTCTTTCCTCTCGGAGAGGCCAGATAGAGGCCCCCGCAAGACTAACTGATTCGGTGGAATCCGGCACCATTTTTCTGCCCATTCACTTTGGGGAAACTCCCACCAATGTGCTGACCGATGCGGAGGCCGTTGATCCCCTGGCCAAGATCCCGGAATTTAAGGTAAGCGCTGTAAAAATTGAAAAATTCATTGGATAAAAGAGGGCACGTATTCAGAGGATAGGGGCCAGTATTCAGTATCGCTTTGAAATAATCGCCACCAATTGTATAATTGTTATGAGCGTATCATAATCGGACTCTTAATCATAATCGTGTTGAGTAAGATTAGGATTATGATTAAGATTATGAAATAGGGAAACTATCTCATCCCTTAAACTCTGAACCCTGTCGAAGATCCCCGCCACAGGTGGAGGAACCTTTGAACCCGTGAACGCCTACAACATGGCTAATGATTGGTGGTTTCCCCGGAAAGAAGAATTGCTGAGTGTTGCTGGAAAGGGATGTCCCATTTATGTGTACAACGAGGAAACATTGAATGAGACATTCTTTGACCTGTTGTCCATCGATGCCCTTGATCTTCTCTTTTACCCTGTCCATGCAAATCCTCATCCCAAGATACTTAGAAAAGCCTTTGAGTTGGATGTGGGTTTTAAGTGCCTTTCAATTGACGAAATCACCCGTATATTAAAAAACTTCCCAAAGCTTGTACCCCAACAAATATTATTTGTGCCTGAGCATGCTCATAAAGAAGATTTTGAGCGTGCTTTTCATTATGGCGCTCACGTTGCAGTAAACGATCTCTATACCCTCAAAAGATGGCCGTATATCTTTCAAGACAGGGAAATCTTCATCTGTATGGATATGGGCCATGAGCAGGGGAACAGTGGGTTGCTTGAAACATCTGTAAGGGGATTTTATATTCGACCACAAGTCAATTTCCATACTTTGCAGGACCTAAATGAAACCATAATATTCTTGACCGAGACATCCGGGCATTTCCCTGAAGTTTCCACTTTAATATTCGGTAACACTATGGACGTAAATGTAAATCACGAAAAAGACATGATGGATATCCCGGACCTGCGAGACCATCTCGAAGCCATTAAGGATGCCTGCCCTCAATACAAATTGTGGCTTGAATTGCCTGATCTTATGGTTTCCCATGCTGGGGCGCTTCTAACTGAGGTAACAGAGACCGGTGAGGAAGGGGGAACCCGTTATATTAGGATCAATATGGATATGAAGGGTCCCATATATGATGGATTACATGGAGCCTCCCATCAAATTATAAACCTATCAAAATGCGATTATGAAGAAATGGTCATTAAGACCCGAATCATCGCACAGAACAAGGGACCGGAAAATACCATAGATTTCATGAAGGTTCCTGCTTCAGTGGAAAAGGGCGATATCCTGCTCTTTTCAAATATGGGAGCATATGGGCCAGGCATGGATTTCGACGAAAAAGGGCTGCATTCAGTGCCTGAACACTATATACATGCGCGAAACATGTGCCAGGTCAAGATTTGAAATGCTAATTGGACCAAGGCAGGAAATAGAGGAGGTTTTTTTTGACACAGCAGACTGGGACCAGCATTGAAGCTAAACCGGGCTCTTGCAGCCGGTTGGCCCTAATTTCCACACCGTGGCCGTTCTTTGACCGTCCATCAGTTCAGATCGGAACCCTCAAGGCCTTTCTCATTCAGCGACATCCAGATATTGGTGTAGATACGCATCATGTTTATCTGAAAGTTGCCGCTGCCTTAGGATATCCGCTCTACCGGATAATCAGCGAACGGTCATGGATTGCGGAATGCCCCTACGCAGCCCTTCTCCATACTGACCGAATGGAAAACGTGGCCCGGTTTTGGAACCGAAAGGTGCAGGGGAATTCTTTGCTTGCGTCCCACAATTTCAGAGAACTCTGCTCCCGAATTGAGGCAGTTTCCCTTTCCATTGTGGACAAAGAACCCTGGGACCGGTATTCCCTGCTCGGGTTCTCCATATGTTTAGCCCAATTAACCAGTTCCCTCTATTTCATCCGGGAGATTAAACGTCGCGCCCCAGGAGTCCCGATTGTTGTCGGGGGTTCCGCATGTGCCGGGGCCTTGGGAGAAAGCCTTCTCAGAACCGTGCCTCAGATCGACTACGTCATTCGCGGCGAGGGAGAATTGCCCTTGCTACAATTGATGGAGGCAATCATGGCCCACCGTGAGCAATCTCAATTCATGGACATACCAGGTCTTGTTTGCAGAGATAACTCACAGGCTGTAGATGCACATCAACAGATCCCCGACCTGGACGAACTCGCCATACCCGACTACTCCGATTACTTCCGTGACCTGGAATCCCTGGGACCCCGAAACGCCTTCCTGCCCAGACTTCCCATGGAAATATCACGGGGATGCTGGTGGAGCAAAGGGGCACAATCGAAGGGCGGAGGAGGATGTACTTTCTGCAATCTCAACCTCCAGTGGAGCGGGTACCGTCAAAAAAGCAGGGAGAGGACGGTGCTGGAAATCGACACATTGATCAAACGCCATCAACTTCTCTCCATATCCTTCATGGACAATCTCCTGCCAGCTAAGGGGCTGGAAAGCCTCTTCCACTCCATACAAAGATTAGGAAGAGATCTGCGCATGTTTGCCGAAATCCGGGCGAAAACCAGCGCTTCTGTTCTTGAGGCCATGGCAGCAGCCGGTATGGACAAAATCCAGGTGGGAGTGGAGGCCTTGAGTACTACTCTCCTCAAAAAGTTCAACAAGGGAACCACGGCCATGGATAATTTTGAAATAATGAAGAACTGCGAGCACCCCCGTCTTCCGGACCTCACAGGGAACCTCATCTTGAATTTCCCGACCAGCGATTCCCAGGACGTGGCCGAGACCCTCAAAAACCTCGCCTTTGTGTTCCCATTTCGCCCCCTGAAAGGGATTCCCCTCTGGCTCGGGTATGGCAGCCCGCTGTGGCGAGACCCTGCGCAATATCAAATCCGCCTGAAGGGCAACCATCCCAACTATCGACACCTCTTGCCATCAGAGGAGATTCAAAGTTTCCGGTTTATGATCCAGGGGTATCATGGAGGAGTCCGGCATCAGCAACGAATGTGGGAACCCGTCCGGCAAAAACTGAGGGAATGGCGCGATTTCTATGAGCATGTACACCAGGGACCGGGGTTCAGGCCGATTCTTTCTTATAAAGATGGGAAAGATTTCCTTATTATCCATGAACGCCGCTTGAATGAAGATGATATGACACATCGTCTGACAGGTAATTCCCGGGTGATTTACCTTTTTTGCGAGGTCCAGCGGCCCATGGCCGAGATCCTTGCCCGGTTCTCTCGGTTCAGTGAAGAACAAATTCAAGCCTTCCTCCGCATGATGGTGGACAAACGGTTGATGTTCAACGAGGGGGACCGATATCTCAGCCTGGCGGTTCCCTTTAAAAGATGAATGCACAAGAGATATTGCCGGGGTTGAAGACCTGGTTTAAGGACTACACTCGGAGGTTCTTTTCTGATGATCCGGTCGTTCAGGAAAGCATGGATTTGAAAACAGATCATACCATGCGGGTTTGCGAGGCGATCGTAAATATCGGAGAAAGTCTCGATTTATCCCGGGAAGATCTCTGCCTGGCTGAAGCAGTTGCGCTGCTGCACGATATTGGCCGATTCGAGCAATACAGCCGTTACAGGACATTTTCGGATTACAGATCAGAAGACCATGCCGCGCTTGGAGTAAAGGTCATCAAAGCCAACCGGGTCCTGCATGACCTTGAACCTGCCATGGCTGAGATCATCGTGCGGGTGGTAAGATACCATAACCGTGCCGCTCTCCCTGCCGGAGAAGAAGAGCGCTGCCTCTTTTTCCTGAAGCTGCTCAGGGATGCGGACAAGGTAGATATCTGGCGCGTGGTGACCGACTACTACCAAAATGCCGGGCATAAGCGGAACCATACCCTTGAATTGGACCTGCCGGATGGACCCCGGATTTCAGATTCGGTATACAAGGCTCTTATGAACGGGAAACTTGTGCAGATGGCCGACGTCAAGACACTCAACGATTTCAAGTTGCTCCAGATCGGATGGATCTACGACATAAACTTCCCCCGTGCATTTCAAATTGTCCGGGAGAATGAATATCTTGAAATGATTCGAGATGCCCTTCCCGAGATATCCGTTCGCGTAGCAGAGATCTATGAGCGGGCTCGCGCACACCTGGGCCGGAACTCTTCTGCCGTTAATTCATAATTCAAGCCGTGATCCCATTTTCCAGTTCAGGATCGGTAAAATACCCTTTGGCATTTTACACATAAGGATATTGTGCCGATCCCCTACCTGTGATTTGCTTTGGGAAACATGCCAAGATTATGAGGGCTTTTTGGTCGCTTCGCTCAAAGGAACACTCACGGGAAACCATTCAAAGGGGCCCTTTTTCACTTCTTGATGTTTTCGCCTTTCTCATCGACTTTAAGATATCAATTGCTTCTTTTTGCCCCTGATATAGTCTGCTCATCTCTATAGCCATGCCGGCGATTTGAGCCAGCGCCTGGACGAAATTCACATCTTCCAACGTAAATTCCCACGTTTCGGAAGTATACACGCGCAGGACCCCCGTCAACTTAGTACGCATTATTATAGGTACGGAAAGCATAGAGGCAATTCCCTCCTTTTTCGCCTCTTCGGGGTACTGAATTCTCGGGTCATCTCCAACATCGTGGATTGCTACAGGCCCATCCTCTGCGGACTGGGTAATGGATTTAAGGGCACTCAAAGGACCTTTATTGATATAATCTTCGCTCAGGCCATATGAGGCAGCTATTTCCAGTTCACGGGTTTTGCGATTGATAAGAAACAAGGCACACCCTTTGGCATCTAAAGCCGTTTTGATCCCTTCCACTGTTATGAGCACAACCTCTTCCGGGTCTCTGGAATGGGAGATGCCTTTGGTAATCCTAATCATTGTTTCATAATTTATGAGTTGCTTTTTCATGGCGCCCTCCTTTTCTTAAATGGTTGTTAAAGTGGACCGGTAGCTTTTTTATAAAGCAGCCGGGGAAACGACAGTCAACTTTAGACGCTTTCATTCTTCAAGATGTGGCATATCTATCACTAATCCTGCTGCACAGGTAATATAATTATCTCCGTAATATTGCCTGAAAAACCCTCTTGCAGTGTCTCCGCTGCAATGACAGGGAGCGATTCTTTCTACCTTCAATTCATCCAGCTTTTTTGCAATCTTCCTTAGCTCTTTTGGAGATTTACCCATAAGATGAAACCCTCCAATAAGGAGGTAGACATTTTCCTCGAAAAGCCCTCTAACATGTTCCACGATCTCTACGATGCCGGGGTGGGCGCACCCGGTAATGATGACAAGGCCTTGACAGGTTTTCAGGACAAGCGACTGCTCTTTTAAGCCCCCTCCAAGTTCCCCGCTCGTATAAACACTCGGATGGATCATCACGGACCCTCCCACCTCCTCAACATCCGCCCCCATAAGCCCTACCCCTTCCTTGAATCTCTTTGGGAAAGAGCGCGGGAGATAGACGGTGACACGATGTTGATATCTAAGGAATTCCTCAAGACCACCCACATGGTCTCCATGTCCATGGGATAAGACCACGGTATCTATCTTTTCGGGGTCAATATCCATTTCGTGCATATTCTTGAGCAGAATCGAAGGATCACCACCTGTATCAAAGAGGATTTGATATGGGGGAAGGATTATCAGACAGGAAAAGCCCCAGGCAGGGGTTAAATCCCCTTTTAATGTATTGTTGTCATAGATGATCAGGATCTGGTGTGCGGTATCATTCATGGGGTGCCTCCACGACGCATAGGCGCCTGTGCAATGAACAAGTGCTCAATATTATTGCAATTATACAGCAGCATATCCGTCCTTCTATGAAACCCAATGCCCTGTCAAAGACATCTTTAAAGATATCCATAATAACCTTCCCCGTCAAGTTTTTCCTCGATCGAAGGCATTACCAAACATCTGAAAGGAATTACTTGAGATGATTAGCTGGTTTTTCCTTTACCAAGACGTCAACGCAGTATCCAACCCCGATAGATCCCAAGATGGTAAAGACCACCAGAATCAGCACATAGGTCCAGCCGAAATATGAAATCATTATGGGTAGGAGGAATGGCTTAACAGCCCTGTTGCCCAGAAAAACAGCTATTAGAGAGCTGTCAACCCCTTTTTCTTGAAGCGTCTTCAGCATCGGATACCAGGCATAAATTGGTCCCATTGAGATGACCCCTGCTGTGGCTGAAAGTATGATACCTTTGATACCGGTTCCTTTGCCTAAGCACTGGGCGATGTGAGTGGGTTTTAAAAAGAGATTCAGAATCACCATGAGAATGAAAACCAAGGACAATGGCATGAGTATGATGAGAAAGAGCTTGCCACTACTCCTGATAGCCAACAAAGCCCTGTCTGGCATTATAACGAAGAGAATCCCGTAGATGAGCAATACTGAAACCGGAAAGACAAAAAGGCGCACTATCCGTTTTTTCCATATTGAACCGAGATGTTTATCGCTGTTCAAAAAAATAACCCCTTGATGAAGTTTAAAGCACCGACTGTAGTAAAGGCTATGGCTATGGACATGAGAAACGATGCAGCATTTCGCACAAGGGCGAATCTAAAGCCCAGAGCGCTTATCTCGGCAGGTAACTGCACCAGGCCAACGGTCACCCAGGCAATAATGAAGGCAGTGACCGCAAGCAGGCTCACCCCGTATTCCAGCAACTCTCCCCCAATGATATAACTATTGATGGGGTTTCCCGCAAATAGAGTACCAAAGCAGGCTCCCAACAGGGTATCCAGTACCCGGTTCCCGGAAAAAAGAGAGGATATGAACCCTTTTGAAACGAATGCATTGAAGAGACCTATGAGTAGAAAGACTCCGACCAGTATTGGCAGCAGGTTGACAAACTGATTGAAAGAAGTTTTTAGTGCGTGAAACAAGGCAGGCCTGTCAAACTTGGTCCTTCTTGATTCAGATTTATGCTCAACTCCCATATCTTTCAGTAAATCACCATTCTTGTATTGCTCCACAACCTCTGACACCGTGCCACTGACTCCGGTAAGGACCTTTATTCCGCTGGCCGAGAGATACTTTTCGGCAGTTGGACTACAGTACCCTGTCAAAACTGCATTGACTTTCTTGCTGATGGCCAGCACTACAACCTCTATTCCGCTTATGCTTTGCCCTGATGCCGCGGGGCTGGTCACAGCTTCAAAGGCCATTGTCTTTAAATCAACGACCACTAAATATTGAGAGGTCCCTAACCGGGTTCCTACTTTGGCTTCTAAATCCGGCTTGTCAGCCGGGATAGCAATTTTCATGGCTCTTTACCACCTAAGTCCAGATTGTCGCTCGATTTTTCTTTCGAGCGCACTATTTAAACCCGATTCCGTTCCATAGATAATTAACCGTCTTTTAGCCCTCGTTATACCGGTATAAACGATCTCCCTGGTCAGGAGTCTATGGGTTTCATCTTCAGGCAGGACAAGGAGCACATCATCAAATTCCGAGCCCTGGCTTTTGTGAACGGTCATTGCAAACGCAAGTTCCCAGGGAGGTAACAGATCCATAGAAAAGGTGATGTAAGATCCAAAGCGCGGGAAAAACGCCCTGTATGCTCCCCGCCCCTCCCTGATAACAACGCCTACGTCTCCGTTAAAAAGTTCCTTTGAATAGTCATTTCGCGTAATCATGATTACTGCGCCGGAGAAATAGCCTTTCTTTATCCACGCCGAAGACTCAAAACTTAAGTAATCCGCAACCTCGCTATTTATCCCGGTACACCCATAAATTCCATTACGAACCAGGGAAAGAACTCTCGCACTTTCCACCCCGTTAAAGATCTGCCCTAAGATCTCCTGTCCTGGATCAGAATTAAGAAGCCTGGCGTGGTCCATATCACAGGCCTCCCCAATAAGGTCGCTAAAGCTTCTGTTAGCTCCATGCAATGGCCTTAGATAATGATATTCCGTCCAGAGACGAATGTGGCCCATCCATGCTCTTATCCCATCGTTTTGGACAAATGCCCATTTATCCGGTTTGAGTTGAAGGGCTGATTTAAACGGGAGGGTCGAATATTCAGGGGCTATTCCTCTATTAATCTGTCTCGCCAATCCTAAAAGGTTGGCTCCGGAGCGGTACACTTTTTCCAGCACTGTCAACCGGCCTTTAAACCTCTCGGCCCTGATTCCATCAGGAATCATTTCAGCAAAAACAGCCCCCGCTTCCACAGACGGCAACTGATCCTTGTCTCCTAAAAAGATAAGCTTTGTCCTTGAAGGATCCACCGCGCGCAGGAATTTCTCCATCATGACCACATCGACCATTGAGACCTCGTCAAGGATAATAACAGATGCCGGAAGAGGGTTTGTTTCGCGATAATAGAAGTCGTGGTTATAGCTCTGATATCGCAGGATCTTGTGGAGAGTGCTTCCCTTTAGGCTTAACAATTCTTCGTCACCTTCGGAAGGCTCCTTGATGGTGTTAATGTTGTATTGGACCGCTTCAGTCATCCTCTGTGCAGCCCGTCCGGTCGGAGCTCCCAAGAGGATCTCTTCTGTCCGTACCCCCGCTCTCTTAAGACAGCGAATAATATTAACCGTCAGAGAAGTCTTGCCTGTACCCGGACCGCCGGAAATAATAGAGAACTGTGACCTGAGCGAAAGCCTTATTGCCTCAGCCTGGTATTTGTCCCGCTCGACAGGCAGGCCGCCCTTTGAAACACGGATGGAAAGCTGAGGAGAGTATATCTCCTTTAGATATGCTTCAATCGTGCTCTCGGGTATCTTGAGGGAAGGCTCCGCCCTTAACAGGGCCTCCATTCGGAGCCTCAGCAGGTTCTCATGGAGGTAGAATTTCTGAAAATAGAGGAGTTTTCCCCCTTTGGTTTCAGAGAGAATCAGCGGTAGATATTCATTGCCGTTGCTCGTGATAAGCCCTTTGTACCTACCCCTTGAAAGTCCTGACAGAAACTCCCTCGCTATTTCTCCAGCCTTTTGCTCTTCAATAAAGGAAAGCAATCCGGTATATAGCCTCTCCTTGTTGATATCCAAGCAGAGACTCCCTTCCTGCAAGACCCCGAACATGGTCATCAGCACCGCAATGAGTGGAGCATCATCCTCATATCCACTCATCTCAACCAGATCACGAACAGTCATATAATCTAAGAATGGGAGCTCCAGTTTTTGGGAACAGAGGTAGGTATATCTTATATCCTCCCCCATCTCTTCCCGGAGGATTCCAAGATCCAGAAGTTTGTCTATGAACTGAGTTTGTTCCCTATCTACTTCCGGCATTTCAAAAAGACTTCCTTTTTATCTATACATTCCAGGACAAAACAATATCACGCAAAGGCGCAAAGCCCGCAAAGAAAGCCAATAACTAAATATTGACAAACTCGTAAAAAGTCACTGACCCGTTTTCGTCATTCCCGCGAACGCGGGAATCCAGGGGAATCATCCCGCCGCGGGAGTGACAGCCTTTGAGACTTTTTACAGGCACATCATTATTAATCCTGAATATCTGCGTTTATCTGCGTCCCATTCTAAGTATCATTGCAATTTCTTCTTCAAGTTGCTCTAAAGTCCCCAACTCATCGGGTGGAACATGGTAAATACCAGCTCCCTCACCCCTACCCATCCCTCGCAAGTAAAAGTAAAAGACTCCCCCAAAATCCCTTTCCGGATCAAACCGATCACCCATGGCCTGTTTCAACCAGCGCAGGACCGCGACTGCATATAGCTTGTACTGGAGATGGTAGTCCGCATGATCCATACTCTTGCCCATTGATTCAAGGTCATAACCGGTCTCAAGGTAGTTTGATTTCCAGTCTGCTATATAAAACTTCCGGTCCTTTCTAAATACCAAGTCCACAAAGCCTCTTATAAAGCGATTGGAGATTTCGCAGTCCGGAATTCTGTCAGGTCTAATGACGCGAGATGGAAAAGAATAGTAAAACTCGACCTCATGTAGCCGGTCTTCCTCTTTAAGGTGAGCAAGGATAAAATCATCAGCAACAGGGGCGACA
>Ga0222639_1000663_pt1 | contig 15240 bp, 12 predicted proteins | sample AntAcemetagen185_FD_179863 | JGI IMG/M metagenome (GOLD analysis project Ga0222639, IMG submission 179863) | Saline water microbial communities from Ace Lake, Antarctica - #185 | ecosystem: Environmental > Aquatic > Non-marine Saline and Alkaline > Saline | place: Antarctica: Ace Lake...
GCTGAGCGCCAAGAACGAGGATATCGTCCCATGAGACGACGGGAAGGGCGGTTCTCATCGGTTCAGGCACTGACTTGCCCGTCTCGGCCATCTGTTGGATGGTTTTTATGTGGTGGAGATATTCAGCCTCAGACTCTGTTGTCCACGGCGCCGGACTTGCCCCGTTTTCACAACTGGCAATGGGCTTTAAGTGGGTATTGTCGGAGTCACAGACCGGGCAGACCCACCCTGTTGGAAACGCCTCGGGCAGGGTACCGGGAGGGATGTCCATCTTCATAGCCCCTTCGTCTGAGTCGTATTCGAACATCTCACAGATCTCACAGCGGTAGCGTGTCATGGTTTTTGGCTCCTTTTCTTTCTTAGTAATTGTAAGATATGGTCAGTGTGGTGCCGGGTCATGTACGTTATCCTATGAAGGGAGAGAGGAAAATGCTATCTGAGGACTGGGTAAGAATTGGTGAGTGATGCTGGTGGCAGGCAGTGTCTTCTGAAATACCATTTTTCTGTTTGCAATAAAATTAGCAATCTTGGTGACGTCCATGAATGCCATCTTATGTGCTATCGCGTCAATATTCTTTTAGGAATGAAAAGATCTGCCGATCTCCCGAAAACAGACAGCTGCACCGAGGAAGCCGACCGCATCCAGCGGTTCTTTGGCCGGCCCTTCTTTTTGAGCCTCACTATCGGCATCCCATTCTGTATATTCAAACTACTCTTTGGCGTCACCGCTGTCCGCATCGGGATGGAAACATCGCCCGCACTCGTCTGGTTTGGCTGGTTTGTTATCATATGGGCAACCGCGGACCTGCTCATGAATGCCGGAAGAAGTGTGCTCGACTTTCTTGGACTCCCGGCACCGTTTGAGTACTGCACGATTGCACAGATTGGTCACGTTGCCGGACGACCACTTGCTTTTCTTGCCGTTGATACCGTTCTCTCTTTTTCTATCATCTGCTTCATGCTCTGGTCCCGGTGGATTGTTGAGCTTTCCACTGTTGAGGGGTACATCTGGTTTGCTGCCACCACTATGAACCTGATCAGTATCTCAATAGTGTCTCTCTATAATGAGATGAGGAGAGAGTGAGTACGGTGCCAGCGTTCAAACGTGGCCCATACATTCAAAATCGACAAATCCCCTGCGTGGATCGGTGTGAATGAGGCGCACTTCTACTTTCTGGCCCACTTTCAGGCACTTTGTGCCCCGCATGACTTTGCCCTCCGCCGGCGGGGTGCTGAGCCGGACATACGTGCCTTTCTCCGAGGCGCCGGTGACAAATCCCTCAAATATTTCTCCCACTCTGTCATGGAGGAGTACTGCCGCTGCTGCTTTGCGCATGAACCGCTCAACTTTCTTCGACTTTTTTTCCCGGTCCGAGAGCCAGGCGGACTCTTCCTGTAAATCTTCGTAGGTATATGGGCAGTGTTGTTTGTCAAGGACTGATTTCACCAGTCGCTGGATGATGAGATCGGTGTACCGCCGATTTGGTGCGGTGGAATGCGTATAGTCAGTAACTGCAAGAGCAAAGTGACCAACCGGTTTTCGGTGGGGGTCACGGGCGATATATTCCCCCGGCCCCATCAGTTTAACTATCGTAAGAGAAAGATCAGGAAAGGTCTCCGGGTCTCTCTCCCGTTCACTGTCAAGGAACAGGGAGAGTTCTTTTGCATCCGGCTTTTTTGGCAGTTTCCAGCCGTATTTCGCCGCAGTCTCAACGATTCCATCCCAGTATTTTGGGGTCACGACAACCCGTTCGATCATCGGTAATCCGGCATCTTCCAGATAGGCAACTGTTGTTCCGTTGGCGGCGACCATGAACTCCTCGATCACCTGCCGGGCCAGATCCTGGCGTTGCACCACAAGATCCCGTACCCGGCCTTCTTCCACCACCGGCTCTGCTTCGATAGTCCTGAGATCAAGGGCGCCATGCTTCATGCGGTGGCGTCGTAAGCGCTGTGCTGCTTCGTGCTGAATACGGATTTGTCCTTCAAGTCCCGGCAGGGAACTGACAGGTGGGGGAATCTCACGGGTCCCTTCCAGCCATTCTCCGACCTCTTCGTAGATGAGTTTCGCCTTGTTTGCGACAATGGCCCGGTACAGACTTCCGGGGCGGGTGCTTCCGTCCGGGAGAACGGAATACTCGATGACAACAGCCATGCAGTCCTGTCCCGGTAACAGGGAGGTGATCCCTTTGGACAGGTGGTCGGGAAGCATGGGGAATGTCACAATCCCGGTATAGACCGATGTGCCGTTATGTGCGGCGTACTGGTCAGCAAAAGAATGTTTTGGGACATAAGCATCGACATCAGCGATAGCAATTTTCACGTGTACCTCTCCGTCGTTCCCTTCTTCACAGTATTCAATCTGGTCAAGGTCCATGGAGTCAAAATTGTCTATGGACGACCAGAGGAGAGAACGAAGATCACGGGTATCTGTTCCTCTGTCCCGTAATGCCGGTTGAATGGTATTGACTTCGTGAAGGAGCGATTTGGGAAATTCGGGATTAAATCCGAATCGCTCCATGGCCTCCCATGCGATGGCAATAAGGTCAACATGCTGATGTCGTTTCATGCGTATGTGATATCATGCCTGTTATGGCTTATATATATCTGGGTTTTTACTGATCCTCTGCTCTCCTGAGGCGGAGTGTGGGTGGAAGCCGGGGCTGTTCAGGGGTTTTACAGGAGAGTCGGATACGGTGTGGTCAGATAAATCACACCCTCTCCTGACATCGTCTCTCAAGACTGAAAGGACATATGTACCTAAGGAGAAGAATCAGAGAGATGGAGAAACTATGACCCGACCGGACGACTGTGACGTATTGATCATTGGTGAGGTGCTCGATATCGACGGCGACACTGGGGCTATAACCTCCAGGCCGCATTTTCGACCGGATTTGCGGCGCCGAAACATATCGGTGGTAGTGCCGGGATGACGAAGTGCAACGGAGCTTTGCGGCTGGAGAGGGGGGTCCGTAATGTGAGGGAAGATTGGGGGGAAGAGGTAACAAGAGTCAGTGGTTCACTCATCCACTCCTCTTTTATCTGACCTTATATGATCCCCACCCAGATGTGAATCGGTACCTTTAATGTACCCAAAATCGTTCCAACAAAACGTCATGTTACTGAGATGAAGAGAATCTTATCACGTACATCTTCAGGATTTGAAAATTATACGATGAAAAGCGGGAAAAAAGTCAGTGGATCTGACTGTTGCCATCGCTGGCATTAACCAGATGGGAAGAAGAAAGAAAAAAGGTCGTTTGGTACGGGGATACATCATACACGGGGAAAATAAAAGTCCAAAACAGATTATGAAAACCTACAAACACACGTTTGGAATCGAATCTTCATATCGCATCCGAAATTATGTTTGGGCTAAGACGACTACACGAAATCCGGTCATCAGATATTTGTATGCGCTGGTCTCATTTCTGCAAAAAAGGTATGGATGGCTATCCAGTGGCATTTCTGTTCAGAGACAAAACGTGGACCTAAGGTAATAGAGAGACTGGTTCGGTTTTGATTATTTTAGGCTGATGTTGTGGGATGCGGCAAAATGCAGAACTGGGACCGTTGGTGTATTGAGGAGATTTAGGTGTGTATCCTAACGTTGATCACAAGAGACTTTACACCTTGGCCATGGGAGATAACATGTGCCTTTTTTTAAGGCAGTAATTCGTCAATGAGCTCACCAATTCCAAGTTTATCAAATGCTCCCGCAATAATCCCATAGTGTGCAAGAGATATATTTGAACCTTCAATGAAGCCATCAATTGAAGACATATAATATGTTCTTTCTTCAAATTACAAATATTTTGCGGTTTAAAATGAAATGTGTGGGTTAAAATGCTGCGGAATGTCAGGGTATTATTCCGAACTTTTCAAAAACATAGCCCCATCCCCCAAAAGGTTCGAACCCATAGTTCGCGGGCGCCTGGAGTGCAGCCTGCTGGTTCGGGAGTTCAACCGCGAAATACAAGGCCAGTGCGAGGATTGTTCCCATGATCGCCAGACCTATGATGAACATGAAATATTTTTTTGTTGCGTCGGATTGTTGTGCTTCGGTCATGTAATCAATTATTTACTTATTTTTTTGGGACAATATATCTTCCTACAGATTCGTAAAAAGTTTTTTTTTGAAATATCAGAAACAAAAAACCGCCCAAAGAGACCGCCCGGCTGGTGAATCCCTAAACCCATACATCAGCCCGGTATAACCTGAATACGTGAGTGATATGCAATCACTGGTGCCGGATAACAATCCTGATCAGATTGATGACACAACGATTCCTGATACAAACCGGACGTTTCATGCCCTTGTCTGCACCGTCTTTGCAGAACGTGCAAAAGACGTCCTGCCCTCAGTAGTTCACTAATTCACCCCTCTTTTTCGTATCCCATTTGACCCCCATCCAGATGTGAATCGGTACCTTTAATACACCCGAAAGCGGCGGAGAAGATCGAGAAAAAGCGTGAGAGGGAACAGAAGAAACGCCAGAAAAAACGGTCGTAAGAGGGGGGAAAAGAGAAAGTCGTGACCATCGTTGTCAGTCTCATTCGTTTGTCCCTCTCATCATCAGGTATTTTTCAACTTTTTCCGGTTTTTCACGACATGCTGGAATTCCTTGCCGATCACTATCTTCTACGGAGGAAAAAATCCAATCCAATATCAGTATATAGTTCAATCACAAATCTGAGTACCATTAGGTGTCCTATGATAATCCGCCGACGAACTTCTCTGACAGTCCTGTTTATTGTGGCTGTCACCATACTATGCTGCTTTCAGCCGGCTCTGGCTGATACGCCAGCAAATGCCACACCAACCGCAACAGCAACAACGGGGCTAACGGCGGAACCCACCGCCACACCAACACCAATTGTTGTATTAGCAGCGGAAGCAGATCCGGAACCACAAACAAATAGGACCACCTGGTTTGTTGACAACAGCGCTCCGGCGGGCGGCAACGGATCCGAATCAGCCCCGTTCCAGCAGATCCAGACAGCACTTGATACCGGTCAGCCAAACACAAAAAACATTATTATGGTCGCCTACGCCGGTGGAAATCCATACAATAGCATCACTATCACCACCCCGGATGTCCATATCCGGCCGGTCATAAACAAAACAAACGACTTCCCCATCATCACAAGTCCCGATACAAATGGTATTGTCATCCGTGCCGACAATGTCACCCTGTGCCGTCTTGCCGTCACCGGTTGTAAAGCCTCATTTGAAGATGACTTTCTGGGTGCTGTCGGTGGCGGAATTCTCGTCTACGAATGTAAAAACACCACCCTCAAACGCTGCACTATGACTGACAACCACGCATTCACCGGCGGAGGCATCGCCTTTGTCAGAGCAGATGGTTCTTTAAGAGGACCGGTTATCACGGGCAACACCGCTGACAACGGCGGCGGTATCAGTATATACAGTGCAGATCTTTCCTTGTACAACGCCACAACCAGAGAAAACAGTGCTCTCAATGGTGGAGGACTCATGTCCGGCGGAAGTAAAATCAATATTCATAACAGTAATTTTTCTGAAAACAATGCCTCAAACGGCGGAGGTATCTATCTTCTGAGCTCCACCAAAGGAAATATCTCCTGTTCTGTTGTCTACGACAATTACGCAGACAATTCCGGTGGTGGCATCTATGCCATGATGAGCAAAATAGCAATTAAAAATACCACCATCCTCAAAAACAACGCAAAAAACGGTGGTGGCATGTACAATTTTTTTACAAACGCCAGCTTAAAGGGCGTTAAAATCAAAAATAATCGCGCAAAACGCGGTGGCGGTTACGAAGGATATCACGCATACACCGACTTCTACAACTGTGACTTCACCAACAATACCGCAGAAAACGGTGGCAGTATATACTCTGACACTTCCACGTCCACTTTCCACAGCTCAGAGTTCAACAACAATACCGCAGAAAACGGTGGCGGTATATACTCTGACAATTCCACGTCCACTTTCCACAGCTCGGAGTTCACCAACAATACCGCAGAAAACGGTGGCGGTATATACTCTAGCACTTCCACGTCCATTTTCCACTGGTGTAACTTCATCAACAACAGCGCGGAACACGGTGGCGGTTACGAAGGATATCACGTATACACCGACTTCCACTCGTGTAACTTCATCAACAACACCGCCCTACAGGGTGCCGGTATCAGCATCAGGGATCCGTATAGACTGGCACTCATGGATAATATTTTCCGGAATACCGAAAATCTCCGGGTAGTTACAGAAGAGATCAGCCCTGAAGACTGCGATATCTGTCTCAACGGATCCTATCACCTGAAAGGAAGTATCACCGGTAGTCCATACTTCGGCGGAAACGTCTGGGCCTATCCAAACGGTACCGGATTCTCAGTGACACAGAATGACACAAACGTTGACGGCATCTGCGATGATAGCTATACCGTTACCAACAGTGACGGAACGGTTATCGGTACTGACTACCTGCCGCTTTATTATAACAATTCACGCGGCACAGTTAATTTCTGGACATTCCCAAAGAAAGCCGATGTCCTCATTAATGGTATCTCATACAACCGTTCGACACAGTCCGGATATTATCTCCCGCCGGACACATACTCAGTCAAAATGACCAATCCCGGGTACTTTAACAGGCTCGTTGTCACCACCACAATAGCACCCGAAAGCAGAGAATGGATATCCTATATGTTTAACGAGACAGCAACTGGCGTTTCGGCCTGGACCTGGCATATCACCGGCCCGGATGGCAGCATTACGGAAAAGACAGGCAGAAACCTCACAACGGTTCTGAGCGCAAACGGCGCCTATACCGGCGCCCTGAACGCAACCTGGACGAACAAGACCACCCAGTCAGAACCACAGGTAACTGGAACCGGCACCCAATCCAAAAGCCAAAGAGGACACTTCAGCGGGGATCAACAGCACAACTGTGGAGACAGCACCCGATGGAACCCAGACAATTATAATTAATTCTTCACTTATTTTTTTGGGACGATAAATATTCCTACAGATTCGTAAAAAGGTTTTTTTTGAAATATCAGAAACAAAAAACCGCCCAAAGAGACCGCCCGGCTGGCGAATCCCTAAACCCATACATCAGCCCGGTATAACCTGAATACGTGAGTGATATGCAATCACTGGTGTCGGATAACAATCCTTATCGTATTGATGACACAAGGATTCATGATACAAACCGGACGTTTCATGCCCTTGTCTGCACCGTCTTTGCAGAACGTGCAAAAGACGTCCTACCCGGGTGAGATAAATCGACAGAAAAAAGTTTGGGCTTATCGTCCTTATCGTCATACTTGTTGCCGCCGGAACCTGGGCCGGGTATACGGTCATCCATGCGAACACTCCGGTCCGGATAGGCGTCCTCCTCCCCCTGACCGGCGATGTGGATCTTAAAGAACCTCTCGAATGGGCAAAAGACAATATTAACAGTGAGGGTGGCATTGACGGCCGGACGGTCGAACTCGTGTACAAGGATTCCAACACGGGAAATGTTACGCAGAAGGCACAAGAGCTGCTGGACGACCCCACCATCCGTATCATCATCGGACCCGACACAAGCGACCAGGTCTACGAGCTGGCACCGGAGTTTTTTGAAAAGAAAAAACTCTTAATCAGCCCGCTCTCTACCTCCGGGGACATCATCCGGGCATTCGGAAAGACAGGTTATTTCTGGCGGACTTGCCCGGGCGATGTGGCACAGGTGAAGGTCATCCTCTCTATCCTGAATAACAAGGGGGCAAACCGGGTGGCGCTGCTTGCCGAGAACACCATGTACGGCAAAACCTTCTATGACTGGACCGGGTTCTTTGCAATCGAATACGGTCTCGAACTTACTTCGATCCAGCAATTCGACAAGGGATCCGTCACACTCGACGCCGAAGTTGCAGAGGCCTTACAGACGAACCCGGATTACATTGTTGCGGCCTGCGGTGCGTGGGATGCAGCCACAATCAAGCGGGCAATCGACCGGTCCGGGAGCACAACAAAACTTTTCCTCACCGATGCCGGGGGCACGCCGATCCTTACCAGTTCCCTCGGTGCCGCTGCAGAAGGCATTGAGGGCACCAATCCCACGGCAGACCCCACCACCGGGTTCTCCGTCGCGTACCAGAAAACGTTAGGTCATCCCCCGGCGTATTTTGCTGCACCCACCTATGATGCCTTCCTCCTTGCTGCCTATACAACCGCCCGCCAGGAAGCATCCCCCTTCGAATCTCTTGCTGACTCGTTCAGGACGGTTGTGTATGGGACCGGCACCCCCCATGGCTGGGACGCGCAGGAATCGCACGAAGCAATTACCGCCTTCAGTAGCGGGAACACCCCCTCGATCTCCGGTGCAAGCGGACCGCTTGATTTCGACACGGTGTTCGGGGTCGACCCGCTGTTCACCTACTACTCTCACTGGATTGTTGAAGAAGGGGAGTTCCGAACGGTCCGGATACTGAACCTGGCAAAGAGCAGGATTGTCGGGGAATCGGTCGGGCTCTCAAAGGCTTCGGAGAGTTTCATCTCCGCGCTCTCTCCCAAGACGGAAAGTTACACCCCCGTGGTACAAAAAGAAGATTTCCAGGCTGTCATTGTCGGACCATCGAGTGGGTGGGACAATTACCGGCACCAGTCGGATGCGCTCGCGGTCTATACCATGCTCCGCATGAATGGGATCGATGACGACCATATTATCCTCATGCTCTATGACGATGTCGCCACTACCCCGCAGAACCCCCTGCCCGGGGATGTCCATAATATCCCCATGGGTGATAACCTCCGGTCCGGTGCCGTTGCCGATTATACCGGCAAAGCCGTGAATGCAGAGACATTAAATGCCGTGCTGCTGGGCGACCGGTCCGCGTCAGTCCCGGTTGTCCTCGAAAGCAACGGAACCACCGATGTATTCGTGTATATTGTAAGCCACGGGAGTCCGAATGCGATCTGCTTTGGGCAGACCTGCCCCTTTACCACGGATGATTTCACAACCCTAACGGATACCATGAACCGTGATGGGAAATACCGCCAGTTGGTCTTTTTCGTTGATACCTGCTTTGGCGAGAGTGTTGCTACCAATGTAACGGCCCCGGGCATTCTCTACCTTACCGGGGCTGCAAAGAACGAGCCCTCGCTCGGGGCAGTCTATGATTTGAATATCCGCCAATGGCTCTCGGATGAATTCACGGCAAGTGTCCTGACCTTTGTCCGGTTGAATCCTGATATCACGTTCCGGGAACTCTACATCAGAGCCTATGAGAAAGTGACCGGCTCGCATGTGCGGATAAAAACAACGGGGAATTTCAGCATCGATCAACCCGTTATGGAGTACCTGCAACCATGAACCGGAATTATCTGTACCTGGGAAGAAGAAGCGAAGTACCTTGCCCCCCGTGTCCTTCCAGCTCCAGGATGATTTTTGGCATCCACTCTTTTTGCTCTGGAGAAATGCCAGATCAATGAGAATTTTGAAAATTCCCTATTTTTTTAATTTTTCCACAGTCCACAGTGTGTTATTTTAAAAAAGATTATGCACATCCCCGTATATTCAATAGTTCACTGGCGTGTGGAGTGCAGTAATCGTGCCATGTTTCAACCCCTCACATCAAACTGTTCGACCAACTGTTCGCGGGCGCGTGGAGTGCAGGCAATGCCAATGAGTCGTATTACCTAATTGAACCAACTGTTCGCGGGCGCGTGGAGTGCAGCCTGCTGGATAGGGAGTTCAACCGCGAAATACAAGGCCAGTGCGAGGATTGTTCCCATGATCGCCAGACCTATGATGAACATGAAATATTTTTTTGTTGCGTCGGATTGTTGTGCTTCGGTCATGTAATCAATTCTTTACTTAATTTTTTGGGACGATAAATATTCCTACAGATTCGTAAAAAGGTTTTTTTTGAAATATCAGAAACAAAAAACCGCCCAAAGAGACCGCCCGGCTGGCGAATCCCTAAACCCATACATCAGCCCGGTATAACCTGAATACGTGAGTGATATGCAATCACTGGTGTCGGATAACAATCCTTATCGTATTGATGACACAAGGATTCATGATACAAACCGGACGTTTCATGCCCTTGTCTGCACCGTCTTTGCAGAACGTGCAAAAGACGTCCTACCCGGGTGAGATAAATCGACAGAAAAAAGTTTGGGCTTATCGTCCTTATCGTCATACTTGTTGCCGCCGGAACCTGGGCCGGGTATACGGTCATCCATGCGAACACTCCGGTCCGGATAGGCGTCCTCCTCCCCCTGACCGGCGATGTGGATCTTAAAGAACCTCTCGAATGGGCAAAAGACAATATTAACAGTGAGGGTGGCATTGACGGCCGGACGGTCGAACTCGTGTACAAGGATTCCAACACGGGAAATGTTACGCAGAAGGCACAAGAGCTGCTGGACGACCCCACCATCCGTATCATCATCGGACCCGACACAAGCGACCAGGTCTACGAGCTGGCACCGGAGTTTTTTGAAAAGAAAAAACTCTTAATCAGCCCGCTCTCTACCTCCGGGGACATCATCCGGGCATTCGGAAAGACAGGTTATTTCTGGCGGACTTGCCCGGGCGATGTGGCACAGGTGAAGGTCATCCTCTCTATCCTGAATAACAAGGGGGCAAACCGGGTGGCGCTGCTTGCCGAGAACACCATGTACGGCAAAACCTTCTATGACTGGACCGGGTTCTTTGCAATCGAATACGGTCTCGAACTTACTTCGATCCAGCAATTCGACAAGGGATCCGTCACACTCGACGCCGAAGTTGCAGAGGCCTTACAGACGAACCCGGATTACATTGTTGCGGCCTGCGGTGCGTGGGATGCAGCCACAATCAAGCGGGCAATCGACCGGTCCGGGAGCACAACAAAACTTTTCCTCACCGATGCCGGGGGCACGCCGATCCTTACCAGTTCCCTCGGTGCCGCTGCAGAAGGCATTGAGGGCACCAATCCCACGGCAGACCCCACCACCGGGTTCTCCGTCGCGTACCAGAAAACGTTAGGTCATCCCCCGGCGTATTTTGCTGCACCCACCTATGATGCCTTCCTCCTTGCTGCCTATACAACCGCCCGCCAGGAAGCATCCCCCTTCGAATCTCTTGCTGACTCGTTCAGGACGGTTGTGTATGGGACCGGCACCCCCCATGGCTGGGACGCGCAGGAATCGCACGAAGCAATTACCGCCTTCAGTAGCGGGAACACCCCCTCGATCTCCGGTGCAAGCGGACCGCTTGATTTCGACACGGTGTTCGGGGTCGACCCGCTGTTCACCTACTACTCTCACTGGATTGTTGAAGAAGGGGAGTTCCGAACGGTCCGGATACTGAACCTGGCAAAGAGCAGGATTGTCGGGGAATCGGTCGGGCTCTCAAAGGCTTCGGAGAGTTTCATCTCCGCGCTCTCTCCCAAGACGGAAAGTTACACCCCCGTGGTACAAAAAGAAGATTTCCAGGCTGTCATTGTCGGACCATCGAGTGGGTGGGACAATTACCGGCACCAGTCGGATGCGCTCGCGGTCTATACCATGCTCCGCATGAATGGGATCGATGACGACCATATTATCCTCATGCTCTATGACGATGTCGCCACTACCCCGCAGAACCCCCTGCCCGGGGATGTCCATAATATCCCCATGGGTGATAACCTCCGGTCCGGTGCCGTTGCCGATTATACCGGCAAAGCCGTGAATGCAGAGACATTAAATGCCGTGCTGCTGGGCGACCGGTCCGCGTCAGTCCCGGTTGTCCTCGAAAGCAACGGAACCACCGATGTATTCGTGTATATTGTAAGCCACGGGAGTCCGAATGCGATCTGCTTTGGGCAGACCTGCCCCTTTACCACGGATGATTTCACAACCCTAACGGATACCATGAACCGTGATGGGAAATACCGCCAGTTGGTCTTTTTCGTTGATACCTGCTTTGGCGAGAGTGTTGCTACCAATGTAACGGCCCCGGGCATTCTCTACCTTACCGGGGCTGCAAAGAACGAGCCCTCGCTCGGGGCAGTCTATGATTTGAATATCCGCCAATGGCTCTCGGATGAATTCACGGCAAGTGTCCTGACCTTTGTCCGGTTGAATCCTGATATCACGTTCCGGGAACTCTACATCAGAGCCTATGAGAAAGTGACCGGCTCGCATGTGCGGATAAAAACAACGGGGAATTTCAGCATCGATCAACCCGTTATGGAGTACCTGCAACCATGAACCGGAATTATCTGTACCTGGGAAGAAGAAGCGAAGTACCTTGCCCCCCGTGTCCTTCCAGCTCCAGGATGATTTTTGGCATCCACTCTTTTTGCTCTGGAGAAATGCCAGATCAATGAGAATTTTGAAAATTCCCTATTTTTTTAATTTTTCCACAGTCCACAGTGTGTTATTTTAAAAAAGATTATGCACATCCCCGTATATTCAATAGTTCACTGGCGTGTGGAGTGCAGTAATCGTGCCATGTTTCAACCCCTCACATCAAACTGTTCGACCAACTGTTCGCGGGCGCGTGGAGTGCAGGCAATGCCAATGAGTCGTATTACCTAATTGAACCAACTGTTCGCGGGCGCGTGGAGTGCAGCCTGCTGGATAGGGAGTTCAACCGCGAAATACAAGGCCAGTGCGAGGATTGTTCCCATGATCGCCAGACCTATGATGAACATGAAATATTTTTTTGTTGCGTCGGATTGTTGTGCTTCGGTCATGTAATCAATTATTCACTTAATTTTTTGGGACGATAAATATTCCTACAGATTCGGAAAAAGGTTTTTTTTGAAATATCAGAAACAAAAAACCGCCCAAAGAGACCGCCCGGCTGGTGAATCCCTAAACCCATACATCAGCCTGGTATAACCTGAATACGTGAGCGATATGCAATCACTGGTGCCAGTCTATGATTTGAATATCCGCCAATGGCTCTCGGATGAGTTCACCTCAAGCGTTGCTTCCGTAATCCGGTCGAACCCCGATATTACGTTCCGGGAACTCTATCCTGCAACCTACATGAAAGTGACCGGGTCGCATGTCCGCATGATTGATATGGGAAATTTCAGTCTGGACACGCCGGTAATGGAGTTCCTGGGACCCTGAACCTGATAATAATCTGATAATCGGTCACAGGTATTCCGGCCCGGTTATTCTCCATCTGTCACGATACATCAAAGCCGGTGACCTGCTGAAGATCTCCTTTCTCCCCGGTATGGACCGCGAGACACTCCTGAACGGCCTGATTGAGAAGACGGCCGAGCACGGTAAGCGGCAGCTGAAGACCATCCTTTCAGAATATCATCTTCCCGAACGGTTCGTGAAAGAGCTGCTGACACAGGCAGATATCCCTGTGGATTCTACGTGTGCCCATCTATCAAAAAAAGCCAGAAATACGCTCATCGGGTATCTCACCGCATATCCCTTCGGTGTGAAGTCCTGTGGCGGATTTAACGAGGCGATGGTGACCGCGGGCGGCGTTTCTCCCTCGAGAACGTTAGGCCGAAGACAATGGAATCGAAATTTATGCCCTGCCTCTATTTCATTGGCGAGGTACTCGATATCGACGGCGACACCGGGGGCTATAACCTCCAGGCCGCATTCTCGACCGGATTTGCGGCGGCGAAACATATCGGTGGTAGTGCCGGCACTGCCGCCGGTATCCTTCCATCCAGCCCATCCGGGCCAGATCCTCCGGGTCCAGTCCGGCCGCGTGAATAAACCTATAATATCTCCCTTTTTGGTGTCTTCCGGAAAACCATCCCCTGGAAGATCGCGATCTTTCTCTCCTCGTCGTCCGTGATGACAACTGTGTAGGAGGCAAGCTTCGGGTTCCCGGCAAACTCCTCCGCCTCCGCCGTAAGAGTACCCTCTCTTGCGGCCGTGAGATACGAGATGTGGGCGTTGATGGCCGCCGCTGGAATCCCATGCGAGTTAGAGGCAAGCGCAAATGCAGTGTTTGCGAGCGTAAACAATGCCCCGCCGTGCACCGTCCCATGGCTGTTCCGGTGGCGATCGGAAATCTTCATTGAAACTGTAGCCCGCCCGGAGGAGACCGCTACAAGTTCCACCCTGTTCTCCCGTGCGAAGGAATCAGCGGCAAAGAATTCTTTCGCTTTTTCGATATCATCAGATGAGGTCATACGGAGTGGTTGCAAACAATGATTTAAAAAGATTTTCCATAACCAATTTGCCCTGTATAGAGTTTGTCCAACCAGTTGAGGGAATCGTTGGACAAACGTGTGACAGATTCCGAATCAATTAACAACCCATAAATATCAAGATCACCCACGGTCAGTACTCAATTAATCAGAGAGCGGATCCTGTCATGAATGACACCAATCATGCCCTCTCTGTTCTGTATGTGGATGACGACGTCACACTGCTTAAATCAACCAAACAATACTTAGAACACACCGGAGATTTCGCTGTCGATACGGCATCATCAGACGGAGAAGGACTAAAAAAACTTGGAACGAGAACCTATGACGCCATCGTCTGCGGTTCCCTGATGTCAGATATGGACGTTCTGACATTTCTTTCCACTCTTCGGAGAACAAATAAGGATATTCCATTCATCTTTTTTTCCGGAACTGACCCGGCAACCAATATTCTCCAGAACTTAAATGCCAGTTCTACCTATTCTCTTCAGAAACAAAATCATCCTGCTGATCAGTTTGAGCAGCTGAAACAGCTGATTATACATGCCACAAATATCGCTCCGGGAACCCATGAACCTGGCAATCAGATGGCAGATCTGATCAATCTTCTCCCGGAAGCAGTTTTTGCCGTTGATCTCCGGGGATCGGTTACCGTATGGAATAAAGCACTGGAAGATATGTTTGATATTCCTGCGTCAACGATGCTGGGGAACGGAGACTCTGCCTACAGTATCCCATTCTACGGTGAAAAAAGACCAATGCTGATTGATGCCGTACTGAAGCAGGACCCGGAAATTCTTTCCTATTATGAAAATGTCCAGCAGAATGGTGAGAGGATCACAGCAGAAACATACCTTCCGGGATGGCAAGGTGGTGAAGGAAACTATCTCTCAGTTGTTGCTCTCCCTCTTCGGGACATCAATGGGAACATTACCGGAGCACTTGAGTCAATCCGTGATATTTCCCGCCGCAAAACGGCAGAATTACAGCTCAAATTGAGTGATGAACTGCATAAGAGCATTCTTGACGAACAGACTGAGTTTGTCTGCCGGTTCACGCCGGACTGGAAATATAGCTACGTCAATGAGGCTTTTTGTG
>Ga0222639_1000670_pt1 | contig 15038 bp, 10 predicted proteins | sample AntAcemetagen185_FD_179863 | JGI IMG/M metagenome (GOLD analysis project Ga0222639, IMG submission 179863) | Saline water microbial communities from Ace Lake, Antarctica - #185 | ecosystem: Environmental > Aquatic > Non-marine Saline and Alkaline > Saline | place: Antarctica: Ace Lake...
GTTCGATAAAGTCACTTTACTAATTTTTGTATAATTTTATGGTATAATATTAGTAGTTAAAAGTGCAAAATGTAAAATGAAAAACGTAAAACTAAAAATGAAGAAAGAGTTTTAAATTTTGAATTATGGTTTTTGGCTTTTCGCTTTAAGTTTTTACTTGTTGTACTGTACGCTCTACGCTATACAAAGAAGGAGCTTTGCTTTGTCAGCAAAAAACAAACTAAAAAAACCTTACCATCTTTCTTTATCCAAAAAAATATTATTGGTAATTGCAATTTTTGCCTTGACATTTTCTGTTACTTTTATCGGACTGTCTACTCTTAGCAGTCAAAAGATATTAGAAATGGTACAAGGGAATAATTTTTTAGATGCTATAAATACTAAAGTGTATGATATTAATGGTAAAATTATCACTGAATTTTATCAGGAAAATAGAAATCCAGTTCCTTTATCTAAAATTCCTTCGAATTTAATTGATGCTACTATTTCCATTGAGGATTCAGATTTTTATAAACATAAAGGAATAAGTTTGCGGGGAATCGTGCGTGCTCAATGGGAAAATATCAAAAATTTGATTTTATTCTCTAGTAAAGATTACAAACTTCAAGGAGGCAGCACAATCACTCAACAATTGGCTATAAATACTTTTCTCACTCGAGAAATTAGTTTGAATAGAAAATTAAAAGATGTTTTGTTGGCCTTACAGATAGAACGATCTTTCACTAAAGATGAAATTTTAGAAATGTATTTAAACGAAATATACTTTGGACATGGTGCCTATGGAGTTCAATCTGCTGCTAAAATGTATTTTAATAAAAATGTAGAAGCTTTAAGCCTTGCAGAATGCGCATTACTCGCAGGAATCCCTCGCGGACCCTCTTATTACTCGCCAATTCTTAATCAGGAAGCGTCCTTAAAAAGAAGAAATATAATATTAAGCAGAATGTTTGAATTGGGTTACATATCTAAAGAGGATATGGAAAAAGCCAAACAAAGCCCTTTAGAACTTGATTATAATAATAAAAGGGATAAGTTTACAGCTCCCTATTTTTCCACTTTTATCCTTTCTCAACTTTTAGAAGAATATGGAGCTAATGTAGTTTATAAAGGTGGGTTAAAAATTTATACTACTTTAGACTTAGGGATGCAAAATTTTGCTGAAAAAGCATTTCAAGAATCCGGACATGAAGGAGCAATAATAGCCATTGAGCCTCAGACCGGTTATATTAAGGCAATGGTGGGAGGAAAAAATTTTACAGAAAGTAAATTTAATAGAGCAACTCAAGCTTACCGCCAACCCGGTTCAGCTTTCAAGCCTTTTACTTACCTTACTGCCTTAGATAATGGATTTACTCCCAGTAGTATTATAGAAGATTCTCCGGTTACTTTCGAAAATGGATGGTCTCCTGAAAATTACGAAAAAGAATTTAGCGGACCAGTAACTCTTAGAGAAGCGTTTGAACAATCTATAAATGTAGTAGGAGTAAAATTATTGGAACAAGTAGGAATAAAAAAAGTTATAAATTATTCTCATAAAGCAGGAATAACCAGTGAACTTCGCTCGGATCTTTCTTTAGCTCTTGGTACTTCAGAGATAACTCCTTTGGAAATTGCTTCCGCTTATGCCACTATTGCCAATTTGGGAGTAAGGATTGACCCTGTATCCATAATTCGAATAGAAGATAATAACGGCAAAATTATAAAAAAGAATATTATTCAAAAAAAGGAAGTATTTAAAGAGGAGACTTGCTATGTACTTACAAGCATGATGAAGGGAGTAATAGAAAGAGGAACCGGTTGGAATGCTAAGATAGGTAGACCGGCAGCAGGAAAAACCGGTACTACTAATGATTTTGTAGATGCCTGGTTTATTGGTTTTACTCCAGATTTGGTTACCGCAGTATATATTGGAAATGATGACAGAAAACCTCTGGGTAATAAAATGACTGGTGGGGTGGTTGCTGCTCCAATTTGGGCTAATTTTATGAAAAATGCCCTTAAAAATAATGAAAAAAAAGATTTTTTGCAACCGGATAAAATAACTAAAATACCTGTTTGTAAGGAATCCGGGCTTTTACCTACTGATTCTTGTCCGGAAATATTAACTGTAGCTTTTATAAAAGGTACAGAACCCGTATCTTATTGTACAGTTCATCAAAAATATTTTGAAATTCCAAAAACAGAAGAATATCAGGAAATTAAGAAACCTTATTATAAAGAAATTGAAGAAATTAAGAAAAAAACTGAAGAAAAACACACAGAAACTGAAGAAAAGGAAGAAACTCTTCAATCTTTAATAGAAATGCTTAGAGAAAAATATAAAAAACAAGATTGATAATTACTTTGTAAAATATGCAACTGTAACTCCAATCCCTCCTTCTTTTATATCTCCAGTCCTGAAAGATTTGATATAAGGAATTTTATATAACATTTTTTTTACCTCATCTCTCAAGATACCTTTGCCTTTTCCATGAATTATGTACACCGGTGAAACTCCCAACAGATAGGCATCATCTAAATATTTTTCTAACACAGGCCGTGCTTCTTCAATAGTTAAATGACGAATAGAAATCTCATTTCTAAAAGTTTTTATTTTAGATAAAGAAAAACTATCCCTTCCGTTTAAACTTCTATCAAAACCGTTCCTAATATGGTTATATTTTTCCGGTGTTTTATCGGGTTTATCTATTTTTTCTATATCGAAAATTGAGATTAACATTTTCATATTACCAATCTGAACTTTGCATTTTTTACTTTTAGTAGAAATAGAAAGTATTGTACCTCTCTTGTTTAAGCTTTTCACTAATACATAATCTCCTATTTCAATATTTTGATTTTTAATTAACCCTTTTTCCGGCTTTATCTTTACTATCTCATCTTTTATTTCCTTGCTAATTGCTTGTATTTGCTCTAATAAAGGACCTTTGGATTCTTTACTTAAAAACTTTTTCTTATTCAATCTTTCTATCATATTTTCGGCTCTATTCTGGGTTTCTTTTAGTATCTTTTCTGCTTCTTGGTAAGTTTTTAGAATTATTTCCTTTTTATTCTCCTCAATTTTATTTAATTCCTTTTCTAATTTATCTCTAATTTCGATACTCTCTTCTTTGGCCACTTCTATCAAATTTTTTTCCTTCTCAATTAGTTTTCTGTCTTCTTCAATCTTCTCAATCAAATTGTCTGCTTTAATTTTTTCCTGAGATAAAAAGCTCTGAGCCTGAGAGACAACTTCCGGGGCTAAACCTAATTTTTGGGCAATTATAAAAGCACAGCTCTTGCCGGGTAATCCGATAGAAATCTCAAATGTCGGCTTTAAGGTTTCTTCATCAAATTCAACACGGGCATTACATACTCCTTTGGTTAAATATGCATAAGTCTTTAAAGAATCATGATGAGTAGTTGCTATTACTCTGGATTTTTCTTTACCTAAGAAATCTAAAACTGACATACCTAAAGCTGCTCCCTCTGTAGGATCTGTACCTGCACCCAATTCATCAAGTAATACAAGAGATTCAGAATCAGCTTCTCTTAAAATTTTAACTATATGCTTCATATGAGAAGAAAAGGTGCTTAAATTTTGTTCTATGCTCTGTTCATCTCCAATATCACAGAATATCTTTTTAAAAATAGAAACCTCGCTCCCCTGGGTAGCAGGAATGTGTAATCCGCATTGAGCCATAAGAGTGAGTATGCCTACGGTTTTCAAGGTAACCGTCTTGCCCCCTGTATTGGGGCCGGTGATAACTAAAATATTAAAAGATTTTCCTAAATTTATATTAATGGGAACGGCATAACCCTGTAACAAAGGATGTCTTGCCTGGATAAGATTAATAAAACCATCTTGGTTTATTTTTGGTTCTATTGCTTCCATTTTATCCGCTAATGCTGCTCGGGCATAAATAAAATCAATTTCCCCCAGGTTTAAAACACTATCATTAATCTCCTGTGCTCTTTCTCCAATAAAGGAGGTTATTCTTTGCAGAATTTTTAATACTTCTTTTTCTTCATCCTTAATTAATTGACGGAGTAGGTTATTAAACTCTACTACTCCGAAGGGCTCAATAAATAAAGTAGCACCGCTATCAGATTTATCGTGAACTATTCCGGGAAATTTTGTTCTTTTTTCTTGCTTCACAGGTATAACGTATCTATTTTGTCTTACGGTTATTAAAGATTCTTGAATAATAGTAGCAAAACGGGAAGACCTAATAATAGTTTCCAATTTATTTTTCAGAGCTTGTTCCTTTTTTATTATATTTCTTCTAATCTTCCTTAACTCTAGGCTCGCTCGATCTAAAATTACTCCATCCTCATCGATACATTGGATTATTTCTTTCTCTAATTCAGAAAAAGTTCTTATTTTTTCTGCCCTTTCTCTAATCAAAGGATATTTTTCTTTGGTTTTTAATAGAAACTTTTTAATCAAGCGAGAAGTTTTTAAAACTTTTAATATTTTTATAATTTTTTTTGCATCAAGGATAGATCCCTTAACTGCAGATCTTTTTAATTCACTGCTAATGTCTTCTAATCTGGAAAAAGGAGGGGTTCCGTCGTAAGAAATAATTTCTCGCATCTCGGTAGTTTCTCTTTGAATATTAGTAATTTGCGGTAAATTAATCTTAGGAGTGATATTTTCTACGATTAATTCACCAATAGCAGTAGATGTTTTTTCCTTTAATCGATTTTTTATTTTTGAAAATTCTAAAACTGAAAATGTATGCTCATCCAAAATACATCTCACCTTTTTTAAATACTAACAAAATATTTCGCAGTATCTTTTATAACAATTAAATTAAGATGGAATTTTTTAAGAAATTCTTCTGTGTTAAACTGAAAGCTTAAAGGCAGCCAATCTTTTAAATAATCGTAGACAATTGTGGTCATTACCGCAAATCTATTGGCTAAAAACGAGCTTTCTAATTGTTCTTTTAAAAAAATTGGTAAAGGAATAAAGGTAATAATAACCAATAAAATACCCACTATTAAAGAACCTTTGGCTAAACCAAACAAAGCACCTCCTAAACCGTCAATCCAGGAAACAAACAACAAGGAAAGTATTTTTTTAAAAAATATTTCAACAATTCTCGCGATTAGATATATTCCCAAAAAAATTAGAACAAAAGCTAATATGTTTGCTATTTCTCTGCTTAATTGACTATGCAAGCTTACGTATTCTCCCACCTCTTTAAACCAAAAAATTGCCAGGAAAATTGCAGTGATAACTCCTATTAAATTTATTATTCCTCTAATAATTCCGCGACGTATTCCGATAATCATATTTAATAAGATTATTATCGTTATCGATATATCTATCCAATTTATAGCAGCCATAAATATCTCCTTCTAACTAGTCCTAAGTAGCAACACGGCGTGCAGTGTTGAAGTTTTTCGTTTATAGTTTTTCGTTTATAGATAAAGATAATCACTGGTAGGTTATCCGTTTTTTTAGGCGTATGCAATACGCCCCTACCTATCACAACTTTGAATCTAAAATAATTATATTTTTGTAGGTTATGTGACTTGGTATTAATTCTTTAACCGGGTAACTGGTAAACTGGATAACCGGCTAACTGTACTTATACTATTATACTACATACTATCTTACTCTCTAATTTTGGCAGAAAATTTAGTGATTAATTGCTCTTTAACTTTTTTAAATATATTTTCCACTTCTTGATCGGTTAAAGTACGGTCTTCGGCTTGAAAAACCACAGAGTAAGCTAAGCTTTTATACCCATCGCCAATTTGCTTTCCTTTAAATATATCAAATAGGGTAACTTTTTTAATCAATTTTTTATCTATCAATTTAATAGTATTAATAATATCAGCAGAAAGTATTTCTTCTTTTACTATTAAGGCTAAATCTCTCTGAACAGAAGGATATTTTGGTAAGATACAATATTTTATATCCGAGGGGACGTTATGGAATAAATTTTCGAAATCAATCTCAAACAAATTTACTTTCCCCGGGAGACGATAATTATTTATTATTTCCGGATGTATCTCGCCAAAAATTCCTACTTCTTCTCCACTTATAATAATTTTGCCATTTCGTAAAGGATGAAAAGCAGGATGATCCCCTTGAACTACTTCCCAATTTTCCACTTTTAAGCCCTGAAAAACTGTCTCAATTATACCCTTAACATCAAATATATCTAAAGAAAGTGATTTTTCCCAAACATCTCCCCGACCAGTCTTGTTTATTGCTCCGGCTATTATTAATTTCTCATTAGGTAAGGAACTTGGCTTATCGGGATAAGGTAAGTATATTTTACCTACTTCAAATATTTTAACCAGCTCTACTTGTCGATTGGTATTCCATTTGATAACTTCCAATAAACTTGAAATTAAAGAAGTCCTCATTAAAGAATGGTCTCTAGTCAGAGGGTCTTTAATTTTTATGGCAGTCCTTAATTTATGCCCTTCGGGTATTCTTATTTTACCAAATGTCTCGGGAGAAATAAAACTATAAGTTATTACTTCATTTAAACCACAACCGATCAAAATCTCTCTTACCCAATCAATCACCTTAAGTCGGAAATTTTTTCCCTCCTGGGCAATGGTGGTGTTGAAAAGAGTAGGTTTTATCTTATCATAACCATAAATACGAGCAATTTCCTCAATTATATCTATTTCTCTTCCCACATCTCCCCTAAAAGAAGGAGGGATTAGTTCAATATATTCTCCCTTATCTTCTATTAATTTAAATTCCAATTTATCTAAAATATCAATAATTTTATTTTTCGTTTTTGATTCATCCTTATCAAAAAACTGTCCCAGTATTTTACTTACTCTCTTTATCCTTAAATTTATCTTGTTAGGCTGATACAATTTTTCATTTGTGTCGATTTTCCCCGAACTAATCTTACCCATAGCAATTTTATTTATTAAATCAGCAGCCCGATCAAGGGCGTATATTTGCACTTCCTTATCTATACCCTTTTCAAATCTATTTGAAGCCTCGGTTCTTAAACCTAATTTCACAGTACTTTTTCGATTATTTACTGGATTAAAATAGGCTGATTCTAAAAATACATTTTTGGTGCTTTGATCAATTTCAGAATACTTTCCTCCCATTATTCCGGCAAGAGCTATAGGTTTTTCTATGTCAGCAATAATTAAACTATTAGCCGGCAACTGTCTTTCTACATCATCCAAAGTACATATAGTTTCGCCTGGTCTACTTTTTCGAACTATAATGGTCCTGCCTTTAATTAAATCAAGATCAAAGGCATGAAGCGGCTGTCCTGTTTCCATCATTACAAAATTGGTAATATCTACTATGTTATTTATTGGTCTTGCCCCTAACAATTTTAACTTCCACTTTAACCATAAGGGCGATTCTTCTATCTTAATATCTTTTATCACTCTCCCAGTATAACGAGGGCATAAATCTTCCGCCTCGATTTTTACAGCAATATCTTTTTCGATTTTTTCGCCCTCTTCATTTATCTTTATTTCGGGAATTTTAAGTTTATTATTAGTAATTGCACCTACTTCCCTGGCTATTCCAATTACGCTCATTAAATCAGGACGATTAGAATGTATTTCAAAATCAAATATGGTATCGTCAAATTTTATTATTTTCCTTATATCTTCCCCCAAGACAGCTTCTTTTTCTAAAATTAAAATCCCGGATGATTTTCCTGCTTCAATTCCCAATTCAGAAGTAGAACAGAGCATTCCTGAAGACAGAACTCCTCTAAATTTCTTACTTTTAATAATTTCTATTTGGGGTAATTTTGCTCCATCTAGTGCAACTGCCACTTTATCAGAAACCTTCATGTTCCTTGCCCCGCAAATTATTTGAAGCGTTTTATTTTTTACATCTACCTGGCAAACAGATAATTTTTTCTTTTCAGGGTGTTGATCTATAGCAATTATTTTACCCACCACTACTTTTTCTATCTCGGTAGATATCTTTTCCATGCTCTCTAAGATTATACCGTTTATAGTCAGTTTCTGTGCAAGCTCTTCGGGCAACATATCTATATCAATATATTCTTTTAATAAATTATAAGAAACCTGCATTTTTCTCCCTCCTTGTCTCTTGTTTCGTATATAGTATATCGTATTTCGTATATCGTATATCGTAAAAATTATAGAATTACAAAAATGAGCCATTTATCTTATCGAGTGTAAAGTATTGAGCCCCCACAACACTAAAATTAAAAACTTTTTTTCGTATTGCTCTTTTTCTTTCTTCTGGCTACTGGATTCTGACTATTTTACATTTTTCATTTTATGCTTTTTTATCCACTAAACGCTCTACGCTACCCGCTATACGCTAAATTTAGAATTGTTTCAAAAATCTTAAATCATTTTCAAAAAATAATCGGATATCATTTATGCCATATTTTAGCATAGCAATTCTTTCCGCACCCATTCCAAAGGCAAAGCCAGAATATTTTTCCGGATCGTATCCTACCCTCTTAAAGACTGCCGGATCAGTCTCCCCTGAACCCCCAATCTCTAACCATCCAGTATACCCACAGGCCCGACACCCTTTTCCATGACATAACAGACAAGATACGTCTACTTCTGCGCTCGGTTCTGTAAAAGGAAAATAACTCGGCCTAAATCTTACTTTTCTGTCTTCTCCAAACATCCTATGTATAAAAACAGTTAGAATACCTTTCAAATCGCCAAAAGTAATATCCTTATCAACTGCCAGGCCTTCTATCTGATGAAACATAGGTGAATGAGTACTATCCGTAGCATCACGCCTATAACATCTTCCTGTAGTAATCATTCTAATCGGAGGTTGTTGTTTTTCCATAACCCTTATTTCTACTGGTGAGGTATGGGTTCGAAGTAAAATTTCTTTATTTATATAAAAAGAATCCTGGTCATCTCTGGCAGGATGGTCTTTAGGAATATTAAGTGCTTCAAAGTTATAATAATCTAATTCTACTTCCGGGCCCTCTTCTATCTTAAAGCCTAAACTTAAAAATATTTCTTCAATCTCTTTTAAAACTAAATTAATGGGATGAGCAGTTCCTCTACCTAATTTTCTCCCCGGAAGAGTAAGGTCAATACCTTCTCCCTGTAATCTTTTTTCTTTCTCCAGTTTTTCAATTTCCATCTCTTTTATTTTGAGTAGTTTTTCAATCTCTCCTTTGGTTTGGTTTAGTAACTGCCCGGCTTTTGGCCTTTCCTCCCGAGAAAGCGTTCCCAACTTTCTCAACAGGAGAGTCACTATCCCCTTTCTGCCTAAATATTCTACTCTTAATTTCTCGATATCTTTTAAATCCTTAACCAAATTTGATTTAGAAACAATTTCTTTTTTAACCTCTTTTATTTTACTTTCCAATAGTATCCCCTCCTCATCATTAATAGCCCTGATAAAATAAAAAAAGGTCTACAATTTTCTTCGCCTTGTAAAGGGACGAAAGTTATAGACCTTTTCCGCGGTACCACCCTTTTTGATCTGCCTTTTATTAGGCAAATCCGTACTTTTACTCCTTATAACAGTGGAGTACTGGCGAAACTTACTTTTATAATTTCAGCCTGCAGCTTTAAAGTGAATTTCGATTACTGTCCAACCAGATTAAATATCGAGTCAGTCATAACCTACTTATCTTTATTATAACTTTTAACAAAAAACATATTGCAAACATTAATGTACGTAAAAATAAATTTAATTTAAGCTTTCTTTAGCTACTTTTACCACACTAACAAATGCTTCCTGATTACTTACTGCTAATTCAGCTAATATTTTCCGATTGATTTCTACGCCTGCAACCTTTAAACCTCTTATAAATTTATTATAAGATATTCCTTCGTTTCTGGCGGCAATACCAATTCTGGTTATCCACAAACTTCTAAAATCTCTTTTTTTCGCCCTTCTATCTCTATAGGCATAAGAAAGTGCCTTCATCATAGCTTCATGAGCAGTACGATAAAGTTTGCTTTTTGCCCCCCAATATCCTTTAGTTAATTTTAATACTTTCTTTCTTCTTCTTCTTGAGGCAACGCTATTTGTCACTCTTGGCATACTATTCACTCCTTATCTTTATATCCAAATTGTTTTTTTTACTTATTTTCTCTTTTATTTAATCTTATTCTTAAAATGGTATCCCCATATCTTTAAAAATATTAAGAATAAGGCAGCAATACTCTTACTTTTTTTATATCAGCACTACTAACCGTAGTATCTTTTCTTAGATTTCTTTTACGTTTTGCAGTCTTTTTAGTTAAAATATGACTTTTATAAGCCTTTGACCTTATTATTTTACCTGAACTGCTTACTTTATATCTTTTTGCCGAACTCTTGTGTGTCTTCATTTTAGGCATATGTGTCTAACCTCTTTCTTGGTAATATTTCATATTATTTAGGTATTAAAACTAAAATCATATTTCGTCCTTCTAATTTTGGTTCCTTGACAACCTTGGAAATTTCTTCGGTATGTTTAGTTATACGCTCCAACAATTCCCTTCCTAAATCTAAATATCTCATTTCTCGCCCTCTAAACATTATAGTAACTTTTACCTGATTACCTTCTTCTAAAAATTTAGATAAATTTTTTACTTTAAAATTGTAATCATGGTCTCCAATATTAGGACGCATTTTTATTTCTTTCATTCCGCCGCTTTTCTGTTTCTTCTTCCCGTTTCTATTTTTTTTATCCAGTAAGTATTTATATTTTCCGTAATCGATGATTTTACAAACAGGGGGTTTAGCTTCTGGTGCAACTTCAACTAAATCAAGATTACTCTTTTTGGCAAGTTCAAGACCTTCCCTTTTGCTAACTATTCCTACCTGCTTACCTTCAAAATCTATAAGCATAATCTTTTCTGCTCTGATTTTTTCATTTATTCTTAATTTTGATTTTGACTTAATTCCTATTTTCCTCCTTTACGCACTTTAAAGATGAGCAAGATGTCAATTTTTCTACAATTTAAATTACCTTTTTGGCTCAACTTTGAAATATAATTTTACTAATTTTAGTAGAAAAAAAATTAGTTTCTACCCCTCCTTAAAACATATGTAATTCTCCATTATTTTTAAAAAAACTATAACATATTCTTTATTCATAGTCAATACATCAATCAGTATCAAGTATCGAGTATCAAGTATTGAGTAAAGAAAAAAATAAAAATAATAGTTAAAAAACTACTATTTCCTTTCTTAAAATACCCCACTAAAGTTTACACTAACCTCATATCTCGTGAATCGTATCCCGCAAAGAAAAACGAAACCAGTATTCATAAGTCAGAAGATTATTAATAAATAATGTTTAGGATGTAGATTCGTTAAAATAATCCAAAACACAATAAGCTGTAAATCGAAAACTTATATTAATCATAGTGACTATTCAATAACTAGTAATTTAAGCTGATTAATCTTTAAGATAAGTTCTTACCCTTAATCTCTTTTAAAACATCTTCGATAAACTTGGTTATTTTTATCTTCCCTAAATCTCCCTTTCCCCTCTTTCTTAGCGAAGCAAAGCCCTCTTCTACTTCTTTATCCCCAAATATCAACATGTAAGGTATCTTTTCCATCTCAGCTTTTCTTATCTTAGCACCAATTTTATCATTAATCTCATCTAATTCTGCCCTTATATTATACTTGCTTAGCTCTTCCAATAAATTTTTACCATACTCGACATGTCTATCAGCAATAGGCAGTAATCTTACTTGAACAGGAGCTAACCACAATGGAAATGCCCCCGCATAATTTTCGATAAGTATTCCGATAAATCTCTCTATGCTTCCCAGAATAGTTCGATGCAGCATAACCGGTCTTTCCTTGTTTCCTTCTTTATTAATATAATAAAGTTCGAATTTTTCCGGCATAATAAAATCTAACTGGATGGTACCACACTGCCAGCTTCTGCCTATGCAATCCTGTAAATGAAAATCTATTTTGGGACCGTAAAATGCACCATCACCTTCATTTACAACATAATCTATCTTTTTATCTTTTAAAGCTTCTTCTAGACTGCTAGTAGCTTTTTCCCATACTTCGTCAGAACCCATGGCATTTTCCGGTTTAGTGCTTAATTCCACACGATAGGAAAAACCAAAGGTTTTATATATCCTATCAGTTAAATCAATTACTCCTTTTATCTCATCTTTAATTTGCTCAGGAGTCATAAATATATGAGCATCATCCTGGGTAAAACACCTTACCCTAAAGAGTCCGTGCAGTACTCCGGATAATTCATGTCTGTGTACTAACCCTAATTCTCCCATTCTAAGCGGCAAATCTCTATAACTGTGAAGGGTATTTTTGTAAATTAAAATTCCTCCGGGACAATTCATCGGTTTAATAGCATAATCTTCCTCGTCTATCCTGGTAAAATACATATTTTCCTTATAATGATCCCAATGTCCGGATTTCACCCATAATGATTTATTTAAGATAATCGGGGTTTTTACTTCTGTATAACCACTCTTATAATGTTCGTCTTTCCAGTAATTCTCCAGTATATTTCTTAGCACCATTCCTTTTGGATGAAAGAAAGGAAAACCGACCCCCTCATCATGAAAACTAAATAAATCTAAATCTTTTCCTAATTTCCGATGGTCTCTCCTTTTTGCTTCTTCAATTAATTTTAAATAATTATCCAGTTCGGATTTTTTATCGAACGAGGTCCCATAAATACGCTGTAACATCTTATTTTTTTCATTTCCCCTCCAATATGCACCGGCAATACTTAAAAGTTTAAAAGCTTTTAATCTCCCGGTAGAAGGAATATGAGGCCCTCTACACAAATCAATAAAATCGCCCTGCTGATATAAGCTAACTGTATCATCTTCTATATCCTTAAGAAGTTCTACTTTATAATCTTCTTTTTGTTCTTTAAATAATTTTTTCGCTTCTTTTTTGCTTATCTCCATCCTTTTTAAAGGGAGATTTCTGTTGACTACCTCTCTCATTTTTTTCTCAATAAGTACTATATCCTCCGGAGTAAAGGAACGATCTAAATCAAAATCATAATAAAAACCATCTTTAATGGCAGGACCAATGGCTAATTTTGCCTGAGGAAATAATTCCTTCACCGCCTGAGCCATAACATGGGAGCTGCTATGATGATAAATTTCCTTACCTTTAGGCGAAGAAAAGGTTATAAACTCAACCCGATCATTATCCTCAAGAACATAATTTAAATCTTTCTCCACTCCGTTTACTATGCCAGCAATTGCCTCTTTACCCAATTTTTGACTTATTTTGAGGGCAGCATCATATAAGGTAGCGCTCTTGTTCAATTTTACTTCCGAACCGTCTAATAAAATAATTTTAATCTCGGACATAATATCCACCTCCTTAATAATTAAACAAAAAAACTTCTTGTCCTATATCAGAAAAGGACGAGAAGTTTAATTTAATAATCTCGCGGTTCCACCTTTTTTAGTTTAAGTTAGTATTTAAGATTAACTTAAACCCGCTTAAAAATATTTTATCGGATATAACCCGCCCAATTCTACTCATCTTTTCAGAATTTTAAATCAGGAATTAAGGCAGAAAGGGTTTTCAATTAAACTTTTATGTAGATAATTACACCTTTAATAGTACCTACTCTCTTTAGAAAAGGTTAACCTACTGTTTTCTACGCAATCTTATTTCATTCTTAAATTTTAAATGGTGGGCGGTACTGGATTCGAACCAGTGACTTCTTGCGCGTCGAGCAAGCATTCTACCACTGAATTAACCGCCCATTTTTTTGACTTTTAACCGTCACTCAAAATTAAATGGAGGCGGCACTCGGATTCGAACCGAGGATGAAGGATTTGCAGTCCTCTGCCTTACCACTTGGCTATGCCGCCACATTTGGTTTTTATAAAGATGGAGCGGAAAACGGGATTCGAACCCGCGACCCTCGCCTTGGCAAGGCGATGCTCTACCACTGAGCTATTTCCGCAAAAAACCTGGTGCCGAGACCCAGAATTGAACTGGGGACACGTGGATTTTCAGTCCACTGCTCTACCGACTGAGCTATCTCGGCATTTAAATCGCCTTACATAATTATATTATAAAAAAATGGCGGGGCCGACGAGATTTGAACTCGCGATCTCCTGCGTGACAGGCAGGCGTGTTAAACCAAGCTGCACTACAGCCCCACTATAATTTTATTAAAAAATGGTAGGCGGAACAGGGCTTGAACCTGTGACCCCTGGCTTGTAAAACCAGTGCTCTCCCAACTGAGCTACCCGCCCACTTATTTATTTTTTGCTATGCAAATGATATTATAACATCTCTTTTTTTCTTTGTCTATAATAATATTAGCATAATTTTTATAAATTCACCAAATTAAATCAGTTGTTAGCATTTAGTTTTTATTTAAATAGTCTTCCGGTCTAGCAGTCCACTGGTCTGCTGGCCAATTTACTTAAAAGGGCGTATGAAATACGCCCCTACTTCTTCATTATCCGCTGTACGCTATACGCTATTTTAAAAGGGGATATCTTCCTCTGATATCGAAGTGTCTTCATTGGTTGGTTCATTGGGAATATTCTCCTCGCCCTCTACGGGGCCTTCTTTTGCAGCACCTGTATCTTTTATTAAATCTAAAAATTGTACAGTTCTGGCGTTAATTTCAAAAGAAGTTCTCTTGTTTCCTTCTTTGTCCTGCCAATTATTAGATCTTAATTCGCCGCTTATAGCTACCCTTCTGCCTTTTTTTAAAAACTGTGAAACATTTTCTGCCTGTTTGCCCCAGGTCACTACATTTATAAAAAGAACGTCTTCTATGTTATTTCCTTCCTGATTTCGATACGTTTTGTTTATGGCAACGCCAAATTTACATACTCCTGTCCCGCCGGGTGTGTATCTTAATTCCGGATCTCTGGTTAATCTGCCAATACCGATAAAACTGTTTAAGTCACTAAAAGTAGCCATAAAAATATTTCTCCCTTCTTTAATTTAAAATAATATTTGTGAAATATTCCAATCAGTCAATTTAGTCGTTAGTATATAGTATAGCGTATAGTTTTGCATTTTGCGCTTTTTATTTTTCGTTATATTACTAAATACTATTCACTAAATACTAACGACTAATTATCCTATCCGCTATACGCTAACCGCTCTC
>Ga0222639_1000679_pt1 | contig 14980 bp, 14 predicted proteins | sample AntAcemetagen185_FD_179863 | JGI IMG/M metagenome (GOLD analysis project Ga0222639, IMG submission 179863) | Saline water microbial communities from Ace Lake, Antarctica - #185 | ecosystem: Environmental > Aquatic > Non-marine Saline and Alkaline > Saline | place: Antarctica: Ace Lake...
CGGGAAGTGCCACAAGCGATATTTTTTCCTCCTGCAAGAGTAATAAGCTCATTTATAAATGTATTGGATCCTGCAGAAATTATCGGAGAAATCCCAATCTGCCAAAAAACTCTGGGGGTTGATTCGGCTTTTGCAACCAGAAGTTTTATTTTTTGAATCCTCAGCCGCATATTATGGATAAGAGTTTCTGCCCTGTTACCTGCGTTGAGCAGCTCGCCGACTTCAAAAATCGTCTGCATCAATCCGTCCAGGCTTTTAGGGTCTACAGCATAAACAGGAATCCCTAATGACTCAAGACGATCAACAACGTCTTTGGGGTTTCCGTCTTTCACAGCTATGCAAAGATCCGGGTTTAAAGATACAATCCTTTCAAGGTCGAGCTTCACATAAGAACCAACCTTGTATATCGTCTGGGCTTCAACCGGAAAGTCACTGAATGTGGTTACTCCTTTTAAAAGATGTTCCCGGGCAAGAGCAAATATTATCTCAGTTATATTAGGCGCAAGTGATACAATGCGTTCGGGTTTATCCGGCAGACTGACTACACGACCTGCCTGATCGGTTACGCATCTTTCATTAGATTGCGCCTGTGTGATAAAAAAACATATTAAAACAGGCACGACAAGAATAAGACATCTTTTTTTCATTTCTGTTTATCGGAATTCAATGGTATTTCCAGGCCCCACCATCCCTGTTTATTTGTTTTTTTCAGATTTTCCAGAGAGGGAGATGCAAATCCATATACACTGAATTTTAAGTGATCCCAGTTTTTATACATTGTCTCATGCTCCCAAAGTTCAGATTTTTTTGCCAGTGTTCCGCAGCCTGAAAGAAATAATCCCAGGATAAAGATAAAAATAATTTTTTTCACCAATTCTTAATCTCCTGTTTTTAATTTGAGGATTCAAAAGTTTGTTTTCTTATGTAAATCATCCTGATGTAATCCCTGGTTGTCTTTCTACTATATCGTTTGGTATATATCTTTTTTCCTTTCACTCGAACCCTTGAATCCTTGTACCCTTGTACCCTCTTGAATTACATCTTGCTCAATTGCCATAATTAAATTAGATGGCTTCGTAAAAAGTCATTTGCAAGCGACATTGAGCAGTTTTGGAAAAAGATTCAGATTGAGCCTAGCGTTAAAAATTGCAAGCTGTTTGAGGGCGTTAGCCCGAGTTCTTGCAATTTAGCTGGGATTAATCTGAATCCCAAAAATGCTCACAGAGCGAACAAATTTTACTTTTTACGAGTTCATCAAATTATAAACTATTCTTATTTTTTATACGTTATTGTAATGTCCCTTTTTGGATATGGTATCTCAATCCCTTCTTTATCAAATTCCTCTTTAACCTTATCAGTAATATAAGAAATTGTATCCATGCGTTTTCTCGCATCATCTATCCATACCCTTAACTGAAGATTAACCGCTGAATCTCCAAAATTCTTTACAACCACCTTGGACGGGGGATCTTTTGCAATCCAGTCGGCAGAATCAACGACTCTCCTGATTATCTCCTTTGCCTTTTTAATATCAGCATCATATCCCACACCTATATTAATTCTGACCCTTATTTTTGATGTAATAATAGTATAATTTACAATATCGCGCTTCATGATTTCATTATTAGGAATGATTATCACGATGTTATCAGTTGTCCTTATCTTTGTTGCGCGAAGGCCGATATTAACAACATCGCCCCAGGTGGCGCTTCCAGACGGCGCGCTCCAGACTTCGATGCGATCCCCTGTTTCAAACGGCCGGTCAATTATAAGTAATATGCCTGCTATAATGTTAGAAAGTGTATCCTTGGCCGCAAAACCTATGGCTATCCCCACAATACCTGCTCCTGCAATAAACGGCATGATATTTATGCCGAGCATGTCAAGTGCCATAATAATCGCTGTAAGATAGACTATTACACCAGCGAATTTATTAAGAAGGTTAAAAATAATATTATCAACTTTGTTTTTTGTCTTAGCCGCTATATTATTTTCGAGATATGTAAGAATTACTGCAAAAAAATTATTTACAGGTAATGCCATTAGTATAATAAAAAAAGCATAAAACGCCTTTTCTATTAATGGGACATTGAAAATACTTATAAGATAAGTGCCTGTCACAAAGATCAAAGCATATAAAAGTGCTCTGCGGGCTGCTGTAAAAAGCCTGAAATCAATTTTACGCTTTGCTTTTTTTGCTTTTTTTTCAATTGATTTGAGAATGTATTTTAAAACAAGCCAGAACAATAAAAAAACTGCTGTTGCAATAACTGCTTTATAGAATATATAAAGATAAGATGGGTTTGAACCAAAAACAGCTTGAAATTTATTAAAAAATGCATGCAATTTATCCATATAATACCTTTTTTACAAGACCAGAGAAATACCAGGCAAAAAACTTATTATCCTTTGTCTTAAGCTTATTGTTGCTGGGGTTGTTGAATATAGGACAACCCAAAAATCTTTTTGCAGAGATTATAACAATCAATAATATTTCTCAAACAAAAAATCAGGTCAAAAAAACACTCCAAACTCTGCAAAACAATATCGGCAGTCAGGATGCCTTGCTTGTCGCAAACCAGGACGGAAAAATTATTTATTCCAAAAATGCTGAGAAACCGCTGATTCCTGCTTCTACCCTGAAAATACTGACATCTCTTGTTGCAATTAAATATCTTGGCCCGGATTACAGATTTTCTACAGAATTTTATATTGACAAAGATTTTAATCTGAAAATCAAAGGATATGGCGACCCTTTCCTTGTATCAGAAGTTATTTCCACAATTTCAAAAATTCTCAGTAAAAATAATAGTATAAAGGAACATAAAATAAAAAATATTATCTTAGACGATTCATATTTTAACCGCAAAATAAAAATTCCTGGCAAAACATTATCAGCAGAGCCTTATGATGCGCCAAATGGAGCCCTGTGTGCAAATTTTAACACCGTTTTTTTTAAACGCTCTAAAGACGGCTCATATATCAGCGCTGAACCTCAGACACCTCTTCTGCCAATGTCTTTAAAAAAAATCAAACAATACAATATTGATATGGGAAGAATAGTACTGACTCATGATAAAAATGAAATGCCACTTTATGTTGGCCATCTTTTTAAATACTTTCTAAATAAGGAAGGAATCAAAATTAACGGGAAAATAAAATTGGGAAAAGTTCAAAAAAACAGGGATAAATTAATTTATCGATATACTTCTCAACTAACCTTAAAACAAATAATATCAAAACTTCTTGAATATTCAAACAATTTTATCGCCAATCAACTCCTCATCACAACCGGAGCAAATGTTTTCGGCCCTCCGGGAACTCTTGAAAAAGGCGTGCTCGCAGCCTCAGCCTATACAAAAAATACACTTGATCTAAAAAACATCAGTTTTGTTGAAGGCTCTGGAATATCAAGGGAAAACAGGATATCTGCTAAAAATATGCACAAGATTATAGAAGCTTTTAAGCCATATCGTCATCTGATGAATGAATCAAAAAACGAGTTTTACAAAACAGGGACTCTGAAAAACATAAATACCAGGGCTGGTTATATTAAAAATAAAAAAGGGGAAGTATATAGATTCGTCGTGCTTATAAATACCGCTGGAAAATCAACAACAAAAATTATGCCTGCCATTCATAAGCTTATTGATCAGATGTCAGATGTAAGATGTCAGGGCTCGCAATAAAAGCGTATGCACTGTGATTATGGATTGATTCAAAATTTTCAGCGCTTACAGAAAACCAGATTATATTATCGTCATCTTTAAGCTTTTTGGCAACATCACGAACAAGATCTTCGACAAATTTTGGATTGTTAAACCCTCTTTCTGTTACAAACTTCTCATCAGAACGTTTCAGGACAGAATATACTTCGCTTGATGCTGACTTTTCAACCAGTTCTATCATATCTTCTATCCATATAAACTTCTTAAACCTTATTCTAAGCCTTACTTCACCGCGCTGACTATGCGCTCCTATGTCGCTGATTTCCTTTGAACACGGGCAAACAGAAGACACAGGAACAATAACTTCTGATACAAGATCAATTTTACCGTCAGGACCGCTTGTCCCAACGACCCTGCAGATATAGTCCATTAGACCCGGAGAATTACTTACAGGGGCTTTTTTTTCAATAAAATAAGGAAAAGTAATTTCCATGTGAGAAGATTCGGCATTTAAATGCTTTTTCATCTCCTCAAGAATAACTGAAAGTTTTTTCCAGGAAAGATCAGGGCTAAACTGATGGATTAATTCAACAAAACGGCTCATGTGCGTGCCCTTGAATTTGTCAGGCAAATCAACATACATGTTGATCGAGGCAACAGTATGTTGAATACCATTTTTCCGATCAAGAACCGTAATAGGATATTTAAGATTTTTTATGCCGACTTTATCAACAGGTATATTGCGAAAATCTTGCTGGTTCTGAACGTCTTTCATTTAAAAAATTATAAACCCCTTACTTTAAAAGATAATCTGTATTAACATGGCTCATGGCATTAAAAATATTACCTTTGATTTTTTTGTTGCTTCTATAAAGCTGCATTAAAAGGTTCTTTATTTCCAAACGCTTAGATGTTTTTGCTGAAGGACACTTATTAACTAAAACAGGGAAATTCCTTTCTCTTGCAAAACGGCTTATTATATGCTCATCAACAAAAGCCAGCGGCCTTATGAGCGTGAATTTTCCCTGAAAAAAAGACTGAGATGGAACCATGCAGCTTATCTCGCCTGAATAGCATATGTTTAAAAACAAAGTCTCAATAAGATCATCCTTGTTATGCCCTAACGCCAGCTTTTTGCAGCCAAGTTCATCCGCAATTTCGAAAAGCCTTTTTCTTCGCAGCCTCGAGCATAAAAAACATGGATTTTCACGATTTGTCGAACTGTGAGCTAAAATCCCATAATCTGTATGCTCTATGATGAATTTAAAACAATTTTCATTGCAATAATCTGCAAGTGATTCACCAAAGTTTTCTTTAAAACCAGGATCAATGTAAACCGCAAAAAGCTCATATTTTATGGGAATTCTGACCAGGCGTTCCTTCAAAAGTGTCAGAAGGGCAAGACTATCTTTTCCTCCTGATATCCCAACCAGTATTCTGTCTCCATCAGATATCATATCGTACTGATGCAGTGCTTTACCAACAGCTCTGTTTAAGGTTTTATATATATGGCTATGCTTTGACAAAAGCTGAATTAAAACAGGTTATTTTTCTTCATTATCTTTGTTTATGGCAACCTTGCCGGCGGCAATTTCTCTAAGAGCAACAACAATATCTTCGTTCTTAGGCGAACTTACCAGATATTCAGACCCCCCGCTAAGCTCTCTGACTCTTTTTGCAGCCATGTTGCACAGCATAAAACGGTTTGGTATTTTTTCCATGCAATCTTCGATTGTAATACGTGCCAAAATAAAACCTCCATTATTAAAAGTTATAATATCTCCACAAGTTCATATGTCCTTTTTCCGCCGGGTGCATTAAGAAGCACTTCATCTCCCGGCTTTTTACCGATAATTGCCCGTCCAAGGGGCGAAACTACAGAAATTCGACCTTCGTCAATATTTGACTCATCAGGCCCTACAAGCTGATAGTTATTGCTTTGGCCTGTATCAATATTTTCCAGTACAACGCTGCAGCCAAAAACAGCAACATCCTTGGCAAGGTTGCCGGGATCAATAATATCTGCATTACCCAGCTTATAACCCAGTTCTCCTATCCGGCCTTCGATAAATGCCTGCCTGTCCTTGGCAGCATCAAATTCAGCGTTTTCAGACAAATCTCCATGAGCCCTGGCTGTTTCAATATTTTTAATATTCTCCGGCCTGTCGATTTTTTTAAGATGTTCCAGTTCTTTTTTCAGGGTTTCATAACCCTTTTTTGTAATAGGTATTCGATCCATCAAAACCTCGTTTTTTATCCCCTTGGGAATACTTCAGACATAAAGGCATTAAAACATTCAGGCAGTCCTGAATTCACAGTTTCTCTTTCGATATTTACAGATATTTATCCGCTAAGATCTCTGCTATCTGTACTGTATTAGTGGCAGCTCCCTTTCTTATATTATCAGCAACAATCCACATGTTTATCCCATTTGGAATCGATTCGTCCTCTCTGATACGACCAACAAATGTCAAATCCTGGCCTGCTGCGTCAATGGCAAGAGGATAAATATTTTTTTCAACATCATCAACCACTTTAACGCCTGGGGCTTCTGCAAGAATAGACCTTACCTCATCGGCTGATATATGTTCTTTTGTTTCAATGTTTACTGACTCTGAGTGGCTGAAGAATACAGGCACACGAACAGTTGTTGCTGTAACTCCTATACTATCATCTTCAAGAATTTTTCTTGTCTCATTTACCATTTTCATTTCTTCTTTTGTATACCCGTTATCCATAAACACATCTATATGAGGAAGACAATTAAAAGCTATCCTGTGTGGGTACACATTTATCTTACAATCTACAAAATTAAGCATGTCTTTTGTCTGATCAAAAAGTTCATCAATGGCTTTCTTTCCTGTACCGGATACAGCCTGATATGTTGAAACTACGATTCTCTTTATTCCGCATTTCTTGTAAATAGGGGCAAGAGGAACGACCATCTGGATAGTAGAACAGTTCGGATTCGCGATAATTCCCTTGTTTGTATATTCAGCCACTGCATGAGGATTGACTTCAGGAATAACAAGCGGCACCTCTGGATCCATCCGCCAGGCATTTGAATTGTCAACAACAACGCATCCATCCTTTGCAGCAAACGGTGCAAATTCTTCACTTATACTTCCTCCTGCTGAGAAAAGAGCAATGTCAATGCCTTTAAAGGAATCTTCCTTTAATTCTTCCACTTCTATCAGATCGCCCATAAAACGAAGCTTGCGTCCAGCAGATCGACTGGAAGCTAAAAGCTTAATAGACTTGAGTGGAAAATTACTTTCCTCCAGACAGGTTATCATTTGATTTCCAACAGCACCTGTAGCGCCGGCCACCGCAACATTAAATTTTTTCTCAGTCATAATGATTCTCCTTTAACATATTCTGATACAAGATTTCCAACCTCTTCTGTTGTAAAACCCATCCTGCCGGCTGCGACGTCCTTCAAATCGTCACGCAGCGCTTTGATCACCGCCCCTTCTATCAAAGAAGCCGCCTTATACTCGCCTAATGTCTCAAGCATAAGTCTGCCTGCTGAAATAGCGGCAATTGGATTAATCACATTTTTGCCGGTATATTTAGGAGCAGATCCGCCAATAGGCTCGAACATTGAAACTCCTTCCGGATTGATATTTCCTCCCGCGGCAATTCCCATTCCTCCCTGTATTATTGCCGCCAGATCTGTAATAATATCACCAAACATATTATCAGTAACAATAACATCAAACCACTCAGGATTTTTTACCATCCACATACACACTGCATCAACATGAGCATAATCTGTTTCAATATCAGGATACTCTTTTGCCACTTCAAGAAAAGCACGTTCCCATAAATCAAAGGCAAATGTAAGAACATTGGTTTTCCCGCAAAGAGTTAATTTTTTTGTCTTGTTACGTTTCCTGCAACACTCAAAGGCGTATCTGATACACCTTTCAACTCCCTTGCGTGTATTTATCGATTCCTGCACAGCGACTTCATCAGGAGTATTGCGCTTTAAGCACCCGCCTGCGCCTGTGTAAAGTCCTTCAGTATTCTCACGCACCACAATAAAATCTATATCTTCAGGTTTCTTGTCCTTTAACGGGGTATTAACACCTTCATAGAGTTTAATTGGCCTTAGGTTTATATACTGATCAAAATAAAATCTTAGTTTTAAAAGTATACCCTTTTCAAGAATACCCGGCTTAACGTCAGGATGACCAATGGCGCCCAGATATATTGCATCTGAAAGCGAAAGAGAATCAAGTACTTTTTCAGGCAGAATTTCTCCGGTTTTCTTATAATGTTCGCCACCAATATTGTAGTGGTCAAACCTGCAGACAAAACCACACCTGTCAGCAGCTGCCTTAATTACCTTGACACCTTCTGCTATAACTTCCGGTCCTGTTCCGTCTCCCGGAATAACTGAGATTTTATATTCTTTTGGCACGATAATATACTCCCTTAATAATTAATAATAAAAAATTCGTAAAAACCGAATTCATCAAAAAACAGACCCGAAAACCAAAACCTGTTCCCTGATCCCCTTAAATTTATATATATTTATCAAACAGGATTTATATGATTCTCTTCTGTTTTGGGGGTTTCGGCCTTTTGTTTTTTTACAAGTTTATGACGCTTTATTGCAGAAAAAGGACCTGAAACAATATAGGCAAGCCCCATAAAAAACAGGGCAATGGATGGCTGAGCAGCAATAAAAATTAACACAAGTATCGCTGTAACCAGAACATTAAAATTCATCTTTCGAAAAAGTTCGGGCTTCTTTTTGAAACTGTAATATTTAATGGCACTAACCATCAAAAAGGCAAGAGCATAAAGCATTATAAGAATTGCCACGGGGTGTGGATTTTTTACAATGCCCAATTTGTGAAAAAACAACACAGTCGTTGCAGCCATGCCCGCCCCGGCCGGTATTGGAAGGCCTATAAAATAATCACTGCTGATACTGCCGGTCTGTGTATTGAAACGGGCCAATCTGAGTGCTCCGCATGTCGCAAAAAGGAATGCAGCAAGCCAGCCAATTCTGCCAAAAGGTTTAAGCGCCCACAAATAAATCATTAACCCGGGAGCAAGGCCAAAGGATATAAGGTCTGCAAGGGAATCGTATTCCACTCCGAATCTGCTTGTAGTGTTAGTAGTTCTGGCAATTTTACCGTCTAAAGTATCGAATACAACTGCGATTAATATGGCTACGGAAGCTGCAATATATTTACCGTCTATGGAAGATATTATTGCATAAAAACCACAAAAAAGATTAAGAGAAGTAAATATATTCGGCAGAATATATATCCCGCGGCGAAAACCGGTTTTTTGTTTTTTTTTCATTTTAAATATCCTAATATTGATGTGCCTGCTTTTACTTTGTCTCCAATACGCACATTCAGGCTTGTATCATCAGGCAGATAAACATCAAGACGTGAACCAAAACATATCATGCCAAAACGCTGGCCTCGAATGACCTTGTCTCCCTTGTTAATGTGGCATATAATACGTCTGGCAATCAGTCCGGCAATCTGGACAACACAATATTTTTTTCCCTGGTCTGTTTTAATAAAAACCGCATTTCTTTCATTATCGCTCGATGCTTTGTCTAAATTTGCAGAAATAAATTTTCCAGGGTGATAATTGATCTTTTGAACCTCTCCTTCCTGCGGGATTCGGTTTACATGAACATTAAATACTGTCATAAAAACGCTTATTTTTAGACATTGACCTTCGAAATAGGGAGAGTTGTTTAAAATTGCAGCCTCAACAATTTTTCCATCTGCCGGTGAAACAACAGTATTGTCACTGCCCGGGACAACTCTGTCCGGATCTCTGAAAAAACAACAGATAAAAACGGTAACCGCAAGCCCCATCAGAGCTAAAACACTCAATCCTGTTAAAGCTAACACAACAGTTATAAATGCTGAGGCTAAAATCAGTCGATATCCAGCTCTTGCCACAGGAAAGGCTGTCTGGCCTGGTGAATCAGGGAAAAAAAAATTGCTCATTTATGCGCCCAATCTAACACATCTTTAAAGAAAAAATCTTTCGTGTTCTTCGTGGTTATCAATAGTAAAGAATCCTGGCCCAGAGGACCAAGCTTTGGCTATCCCCAGAGGGGATTTGCTTTGCATGAAAAAGATGAACCCTGGTCGCCTCTGGCGCCGCCGAAGGCGGGTAAACATCGAATGTGGATATCGCTTTGCTCATTTTTTTAACAAAATTGAAACGCCGAAGGCGTACCATAATTCGACGTTGGATGTTCGACGTTGGATGTTGGATGTTCGATGTTCCTTTTTTAAACACAAAACTCCAAGACAAAGCCATCTATCTCTGACCTGGCCCAGAGGACCAAGTTTTTCAGAACACAATAAAATCGTCTAAGTTAATGACATTGTCATTATAACTAACTAACACAATTTATATTATCATATCAAATAATAATGTCAATCAGAGGTTTTCAGGCTTAGCTGGGCGTATGACTTTCTTATGTAAGAAGGAACAAAACTGCTCACATCATCTGTATCATCATTTTCAAATCTATCCATACTTATGTCTGCAACTGTTGAGGCTCTGATTTTATTCTGACATACCGGGGCAAAATGCGCAAAAGCACCCAGTTTGTCTCTGATAATATCCTGATAAGCAGATGCACCGTCTCCAACAAATATGCACTGTTCTCTAATATCACTAACAGCCCGATCCAGGGGCAAAACCTGCTCGTCAATTTCTTTTTTTAAAATATTATTTTCAAATCTGTAACGTGAAAAATAAACTTCCTCTTTACGTGCATCTAAAAGAGGACAAACAGGATATGAAGAAAAAAAACTCTGCATAGCCAGCGCCTCAAGGCTTGAAATACCAACTACAGGCTTTTGATTTGCTACAGCCAGCCCTTTTATCGAACACATCCCTATTCTAAGACCCGTAAAGCTTCCAGGTCCTTTGGTTACCGCAAAACCGTCAATCTCGGACATATCAATACCTGACATATCAATTACAGTATTTATCATGCCCATTAAATGCTTTGAATGTGTCTGCTCTAAGCACAGGGTCATCTCAGCAACCAGTGATTTTTTATCAACTATAGCCACACTGCAGCTTTTTGCAGATGTATCAACAGCGAGTATTTTCATTTTTTTGCACGCTGTTTTGATTTTTTTTTCTTTTCAATAGCTATATCAAGAACCTCATCCATGCTGCCTACTGTAATAAATTCTATTTTCCGCCTTACCTTCTCAGGGATCTCGGTTAAATCTCTTTTGTTCTTCGCGGGCAATATAATAGTGTGAATCCCTGCTCTTAAAGCCCCAAGAGATTTTTCCTTTAAACCTCCTATTGGAAGCACTCTCCCCCTGAGGGTAATTTCACCTGTCATGGCAACATCTTTACTCACCGGTTCGTTAGTCAAAGCAGAAATAAGGGCGGTAGCCATTGCAATACCTGCAGACGGCCCATCCTTGGGTATTGCACCTGCCGGAACATGAATATGAACATCATGACTTTCAAAAAAGTTTTCTTTTATTCCATAGGACTTAAGATTTCCCCTCGCATAAGTCATTGCGGCACGAGCAGATTCCTGCATTACATCTCCAATCTGTCCGGTAACAATCAAATCACCTTTACCTCTAATCAAAGATGCCTCCACATAAAGGGCCTCACCTCCTGCCTGTGTCCATGCGAGACCTGTGGATAAGCCGATCTGGCTGTCCTCCTGATCCATTTCAGGAAAATATTTGGGTACGCCCATATATTTTTTCAGATTGTTTTTAGTAATGCGAAACTCTTTTTTCTCTCCTTCTGCAATTTTTCGAGCCATCTTTCGGCAGATTTTCCCTATTTCACGTTCAAGATTTCTTAAGCCCGCTTCTAATGTATATTCACTGATTAATTGCTGCAAAGCCCCTGTGCTGAAACTTATGTTTTTATGTTTTAAGCCATTCTCTTTTATCTGCCTTGGCAAAAGATATTTTTGAGCAATAATTCTCTTTTCATTTTCAGTATATCCGGAAAGTGAAATGATCTCCATCCTGTCGAGAAGAGCCGAAGGAATAGTATCTGTTAAATTTGCCGTAAGTATAAAGATAACCTTCGACAAATCAAAGGGCAGGTTAAGATAATGATCGCTGAATGCAATATTCTGCTCAGGATCAAGAGCTTCTAAAAGAGCAGAAGAAGGATCGCCTCGAAAATCTGATCCAATCTTGTCAATCTCATCCATCATAAAAACAGGATTCTTTGAACCGCATTGTTTCAAGCCCTGCAATATACGCCCAGGCAAGGCTCCTATATATGTACGGCGATGTCCCCTTATTTCTGCCTCATCACGAATACCGCCCAAAGAAATCCCCACAAACTTTCGTTCCATTGCATTAGCAATTGAACGCCCCATTGAAGTCTTTCCAACGCCAGGAGGACCTACAAAGCAAAGAATCGGACCCTTACTATCGGGATTAAGCTTGCGAACGCTTAAATATTCAAGTATGCGATCCTTTACCTTATCAAGCGCATAATGGTCCATATCAAGCATTTTTTTTGCATTTTTTATATTGATTACATCTTTAGTTACTTTGCTCCATGGCATATCAACAAGCCAGTCCAGATAAGTTCTTATTACTGAAGATTCTGCAGAATCAGGATGCATTTGTTCCAGACGTTTTAACTGCTTTTTTGCCTCTTCCTCAGATTCCTTTGGCATCTTTGCTTTTTTAATTTTTTTCTTGTAATCTGCTATTTCCAGCTTTTTCTCATCCTGCTCGCCAAGCTCCTTGTTTATAGCTCTCATCTGCTCTCTTAAAAAATAGTCCCGCTGATTTTTAGAAATTTCATCCCTTACGTCAGACTGTATCTTGGCCTGAATAGATGAAAGCTCGACTTCACGAGAAAGCAGATCGTTTACTTTCTTGAGACGAATTACCGGATCAGTATATTCCAGAAGTTTCTGTGATTCACTTATTTTCAACTTTAAATTTGAAGCAACAAGGTCCGAAAGCTTGCCAGGATCATCTATGCCTTCTAAAATGCTGTTCACATCGCCTGTTAATTCTCCGCGAAGCGCCAGAATCTTCTTGGAATACTCACGAACATTCCTCATCATGGCTTCAAGTTCAATGTTTACTTTTTTAACAGGTTCCTCGGTAATAATCTTGGTTTTAACAAGAAAAAAATCCTTGTTTTTTATATACCTTACAATCCGCGCCTTGGAGATACCCTGCACAAGAGCTTTAACACTACCGTCTGTAAGCCTCAGCATCCTGAGAATACGGCTGACTGTTCCAACCCTGTAAATTTCATTAGGCTTTGGATTTTCAATGCTCGGATCCTTTTGGGTAACCAGCATCAAAAAGCTGTCCTTGGTTGCAGCTTCTTCTATAGCACGCACTGATTTTTCACGCCCAACAAAAAGAGGAAGCAGCATATCATTAAAAATTACCACGTCCCTTACAGGCATTAAGGGCATAACAGAAGGTATTTCTGCATCCTTTCCATTATCATCAATAATGCTGATAAGATCATCTTTATCGGTTTCAGCCATAATTTCTCCTTATTATTTTGTTGAGCAAAACTCTTAACAACAGAAAAGTCTATTAAAAGTCAATGTTATTAATTTAGGTTCTTCTCCAATTTAGTTGAAGAAGAGGGATCAAGGATTCCAGGGCTCAAGGGTTCAAGGGTTTGTTTTCTAAAGACTTTATCAGTTTTTTTAACATTCTTTCGTTTTCTGCTATGTCTTTTTTTATGTAAAGCATCCTGATGTAATCCCTGGTTGTCTTTCTTCCATATACTTCTGCTATATTTTTCTTCCTTGAGCGCTGAAGGTTAGCGTTTCACTACGTGTAACTCGAACCCTTGAACCCTCTGAGATCATACTTGCTAAATTAGAGATAACCAATTTATTGTGCCTTAATTAACTACAACTAATCGGGAGACAATCCATAATATAAAACATAATTTATCTTTGACAATATCAATCTTGATTTTTCAACAAATCAGGCTTAATAATACTTTTTAAGGCAATTTGGTTTTGATGGTCTCGCAAAAAGCTGCATTGTGTTCCTTTGCAGCCCTTGAAGGCAGAATGACTTCAAACAATCAGTCTTCAGTTATGATTAAATTAAAATAACTATTCAGCCACAGATTTACACAGATGACCGCAGATAGGTTTAAATACAGTAACTACTGAAAGTTATTTGAAAGTCATCATTGAAGTCCAGCATGGTTGTATGGCAGTATAATGTTGCTTTTAAAGAGCTTGTCAGCTTTATATAAGAGGTTATGTGAAATTTTATAAACTTTTATACTAAAAAACACCAAAAGAAATTATATGCTGTATTATTTGATACAAACAACAATTTTTATATTTGGCATGTGTATCGGCAGTTTTTTAAATGTATGTATATACAGACTGCCGAAATCAAAATCAATTATCAAGCCACATCGTTCAATATGTCCAAATTGCGGGGGCATAATACGATGCTACGATAATATTCCTGTTATAAGCTATCTCCTGCTTAAAGGGAAATGCCGTGTATGCAAAAGTAAAATATCTCTGCGTTATCCCATCGTAGAAATTATAAGCGGCGCTTTTGCACTCTGTATATTCCTAAAGTTTGGATTTGCTTTTGAAGCAGTTGTTTACTTTTTCTTTATTGCGGCTCTGATCGCAATAACCTTCATTGATATTGATTATCAAATCATACCGGATATAATAACTATCCCAGGCATACCACTGGGTTTTCTGGCATCATTTTTAATTCCATCAATAACCTTCAAAGATTCATTGCTGGGTATGGCTGCCGGCGGAGGCGCCCTTTTGCTCGTAGGCTGGACATATTATCTAATTAAAAAAACCGAGGGCATGGGAGGCGGAGATGTAAAACTCCTTGCTATGATCGGAGCAGTTCTTGGCTGGAAAGGTGTTTTATTTACTATATTTACAGGGTCTGCCGCAGGAGCTCTGGCGGGAATAATTTTCATGTTTTATACGCGGCTTTCAAATATGAAACTCCGTATCCCCTTTGGCCCGTTTTTATCCATAGGAGCTGTTCTCTATATTTTTTTCGGGTATGATTTGATAAACTGGTATTTTAATTTACTCAGACAAATTGCTTCGCCATAACCCTTGCAGGAGCAGACATTTTGTTTTACATGATTAAATTTTTATAACTACTCAGGCACAGAGGGGCAAAGGCACAGTGGCACAAAGCAAAGTAAAGAATCCTGGCCCAGATGACCAGGCTTTGGCTATCCCCAGAGGGGATTTGTTTTGCATGAAAAAGATGAACCCTGGTCGCCTCTGGCGCCGCCGAAGGCGGGTAAACATCGAACAT
>Ga0222639_1000680_pt1 | contig 14978 bp, 11 predicted proteins | sample AntAcemetagen185_FD_179863 | JGI IMG/M metagenome (GOLD analysis project Ga0222639, IMG submission 179863) | Saline water microbial communities from Ace Lake, Antarctica - #185 | ecosystem: Environmental > Aquatic > Non-marine Saline and Alkaline > Saline | place: Antarctica: Ace Lake...
ACTTGCACTGCCTGCAGCATCTGAGATCTCTCGAGCAATGAGGGCATTCATCCTTTCTCATCACCTTCGTTCCGATTGTAAGCTTATTCCCACAAAAGGCACAATTCATAGTTTCTTTTCCTCCTAAACAAAGTTTTGACAATTCAGTCGTTTGAAACTAATGTTAATCTATGGATTCAAGTAGCACACCCTTCACTTTTCTGGATCATACTGCTGATCTGGGTATCACGGTGACCGGCTCAGATCTGAGAGACCTATTTGAGAGGGCTGCTCATTCGATGATGCAGATAATGATCGAAGAGCGGCCGGCCGGAAAAACCAGCTCACTTCAACTTTCGGTCAACGGAGAAGACTATGCCGATCTTATGGTACGCTGGTTGGGAGAAATCCTTTATCTTTTCCAAGGTGAAGGCAAGGTTGTAACCTGCACTAAAATTAGTTCCATCACGCAATCCCATATTAATTCGACTCTGCAAACCGTCCCCTTTAACCCCAAACAACATGAAGTCTTAGCCGAAATCAAGGCAGTAACATATCATAGGATCGAGGTTGTCTGCGAAAACGGTCGCTGGAAGGCAATAATAATTTTTGACTTATAGCTTTGACGCCCATGTAAGCGAAGGCTCCGACATCGAATGACAAAACACCAACTTTAGTCACTTTAGGCATTTTAGATCACTTTAGGCACTTTACCGGTGAGGACCTTGTCATGAAAATAAAAGTAGAACAATTGGATGATTACAGATGGTTGATCCCCCAGACCGGCGCTATGCGTGTACCTGGGCTTGTTTTTGCAGACAGCGATCTAATGAAATCTATCCAGGATGATCAGAGTCTCACCCAGGTCGCAAACGTCGCAACATTGCCGGGCATCGTTGGGCACTCATTGGCCATGCCTGACATTCACTGGGGCTATGGTTTTCCAATAGGCGGCGTTGCAGCCTTTGATCTCAATGAAGGTATCGTCTCTCCCGGAGGGGTTGGTTACGATATTAACTGCGGATGCAGGCTCATAACGACCGTGCTCCGGGCCGATGAAATCAGACCCCTTATTAGAGAGATGGTTTCGGCCTTGTTCAAGAACATCCCAAGCGGGGTAGGGTCAACCGGGACTGTTCATCTGTCTAAATCGAAAGAAACCGAGGTAGCTGTTAAGGGGGCTGCCTGGGCCGTCAAAATGGGTTTTGGCACTGCCGAGGATTTGGAAAGAACAGAAGATCGTGGCGCCATGGAGGGGGCCGATCCATCAGTTCTTAGCGAACGGGCAATCAAAAGGGGGCAGAACCAGTTAGGAACCCTTGGATCAGGAAATCACTTCCTCGAAATCCAGGTTGTCGACCAGATTTATGACAAGGAAAAAGCCTCCCATTTTAACCTGTTTGAAGGTCAAGTCACTATTTTCATCCATTCAGGCTCCCGGGGTTTTGGTCATCAAATATGCGATGATTTTTTGAAGATGATGATCAAATCTGATGCAAATGGGCAAAAATCGTTTCTCCTTCCTGATAGGCAGTTAGCCTGTGCCCCTTTGCAATCAGACTTGGCCCGGCGCTACTTGGCTGGGATGGCTTGTGCTGCCAATTACGCCTGGGCCAACCGCCAAATCCTGATGCACTTGACCATAGAGACCCTCTTGAAGACACTTTCAATAAGGCCGGAGGAGTTAGGGATGAAACTCCTTTATGATGTGTGTCATAATATCGCCAAGAAAGAGCAACACCTCATAGATGGAGAGCAGGTCATGCTCTGTGTTCATCGAAAGGGGGCTACCAGAGCCCTGCCACCCGGTCACGCCCTACTTCCCGAAGTTTATCGCACTGTTGGCCAACCCGTCTTGATCCCCGGAGACATGGGCACTAACTCCTACATCCTGGCGGGGGCCGAAGGGGCAATGGAGCATAGTTTTGGGTCCTGTTGCCATGGGGCCGGCCGCCTTTTGAGCCGAACCAAGGCGGTAAAAAAAGCAAAGGGACGTGCAATACACCGCGAGTTAGAGGATAAAGGTATCTTTGTTCAATCCAGAGGCAAAAGAACTCTTAAGGAGGAGATGCCAGAGGCCTATAAAGACGTATCTCAGGTTGTTGACGTAGTCCATGGGGCTGGTCTGGCCCGCAAGGTCGCCCGATTAAGACCTTTGGGTGTGATTAAGGGCTGAACACGTCATCAAAACATGAGGGATAATATCTTTTCTAAAAACGGACTAATAGCTTAGCTATATTACACCCCTTAGGTCAAGCAAAAAATAACTAAACCGTCAGATTCCACAACGATTTTGGGGTTTCTTTTGCCATTTTGAGGCAGAATCATTTTTGATGGTCTCGTAAAAAGTCTTCAAGGCCGTCACTCCCGCAAACGCGGGAGTCTATAAGTAGCTGGTTTTTCTGGATTCCCGCGTTCGCGGGAATGACAATAACGGGTGCTTTCTGACTTTTTACGAAACTATCATTTTTGGTCGCTTGCTTTTTTGGTCCGATCGTGAGCATAGAGGTAGAGTTGTTCCGCGTTGTAGGAGCTCCTGACCAGCGGGGCGCTGGCCACGCCAAGGAAACCTCTATCCAGCGCCTCGGCCTCGTATTCCTCGAACTCCTCGGGCGGCACATAACGGACGACTGGATAGTGTTTCGGAGAAGGCGCCAGGTACTGGCCTAAGGTGAGTAGCTCGCAGCCCGCGCCACGGAGATCATCCATTGCTTTGAGAAGTTCTTCCCTTGTTTCCCCCAGGCCTAACATCAGGCCTGACTTGATAACCATATGTGGTAGATATTCAGAAGCCCGTGTTAGAAGTTCGAGTGAGCGTCCATAGTTGGCCTGCGGCCGGACCTGCGAGTATAATCGCGGTACAGTCTCAAGGTTGTGGTTTAGCACATCCGGTCCGGCAGCGAGGAGTGTCAGAAGCGCATCCCAGGCACCGCCGAGGTCAGAAATGAGCGTCTCCACACCTATGCTCTTACACTCCCTTTTTATGGTTAGGATGGTTCGAGCAATATGGCCGGCTCCGCCATCTAAAAGATCATCCCGCGTAACCATCGTCAGTACGCAGAAGCTCAACTCCATGCGGGCAACGGCTTGAGCCGTCCGCAGTGGCTCATTCGGCTTCGGTGGATGGACGGGGGATTTGTCCACGGCACAGAATGTGCAGCGTCTGGTACAACTGGGCCCTAACAAGAGGAAAGTGGCAGTACCGCGGCTGAAGCATTCCAGCTGGTTGGGGCAGTGGGCTTCCTCGCACACTGTGTGAAGTCCACCTTCTTTAATAGCCGCCAACACACTTGCATTGCGACCGGATGAAGGGATCCTGCGCCTCAGCCAGGGAGGCTTTGGTTCTGCTTTCAAAGGTCTCACTTTATCGTCTATTATTCTCCGGGCACTACCGAAAGATACCGTATCTGATGATGACATATATGGCCTTGAAGCCGTCTTTCCATCCAATCTTCTTCCCTTCACCATATGACCTGCCATAATATGAAATCCCCACTTCATAAATACGGTATTTTCCCTTAGCTATCTTGGCGGTGATCTCCGGCTCTATTCCAAAACGATCCTGTTCTATCCTTATTTTCTTTATGACGTCTGTCCTGAAAAGCTTGTAGCAGGTTTCTATATCGGTAAGGTTTAGATTTGTAAACATGTTTGAAAAGATGGTGAGCGTCCTATTACCCACATAATGCCAGAATAGATGTACCCTGTGAGGCTCTCCCCCCATGAAACGGGACCCGTAAACCACATCAGCCTTTCCCTGAAGAATGGGGGCCATCAGCTTTGTGTACTCCATGGGATCGTATTCCAGGTCGGCATCCTGTATAATCACCATATCACCCGTAACGCATTTTAGCCCGGATCTTATTGCCGCCCCCTTTCCCATATTCTCGGGGTGATAAATAACCTCATCAACCTCGTTTTTGAGTTGGGTCCTGATCAGTTCCGTGGTTCCATCATTGGAGCAATCATCCACAAGGATAATCTCCTTATCCTTTACAGGTGATGTCCTGACAAGAGAAATCAATTCAGAAAGATGCCTCTTTTCATTATAGCACGGAATGATAATGGAGAGTTTCATGGTCACATCCGTCTAACAGTAGGCGCAAATTTAGCTTAAAGAATTACAGATTGGGGGCCTCTTGTCAACAGTCAAGTTGCCACCTACAGATAAGGTGGTTGTCCTTGTTGACTCTGGAAAGTACGGTGATTTAAGTGCCTAAAGTGCCTAAAGTTTGAAGTGCCTAAAGTTAAGGAACTTCGTATCATTTTTAATAAGACTGGCTTCATAAAAGCTTCCAGGATAAACCAGTCCAAAAAACACTCGCAACAGAAAGCTAAAAATTCCGACCGGTTTGTCTGTCTCGGTTTATGCAGGCAGGTGCTCGACAAATACCATGTTGTTCTGGGACAGATTTAACTTTAGCTCACTTTAGGCACTTTAGATCACTTTAGTCACTGATTTTTTTTGAACTTGACGAGCGTGTCTTGAAGTTCAATAATACTACATTACGCCTATTGTGAAACACGTATTTTCGGCCTATCCGTTTTCATAGGCCATATTCCTAACCCGGCGAAGCCGGAATTGACTATTGAATATTGACTATGGAGGGTTGTTCATGACACAACAGACCAAAATGGACCCGGAAATTTTATCCATGGTCCTCGATACCATTGAAAAACTTGAAAGAGAGAAACTCCCGTTAGAAACAAAGTTAGATATGGATCGGTCAGGTGAGTTTCCATCCGAGCTGATTCAATTTATGTTGGGGCCTGACATTGCCCTTCATCTCATCTTTATCCCGGAAGAGTATGGGGGGCTCGGGGCTGGCACTACGGAGATTGCTATTGTATCGGAAAGGATGGCAAAGATGGATCTGGCCATTGCTACCTCGTTTTTGGCCATATGCTTAGGCATGGATCCGATCAGAGTGGGGGCAACTCCGGAGCAGAGAGAAAAATATATCACAAAGATCGCAGAGCAGGGCCTTGTTGTGGCATACTGTGTCACCGAGCCCGAGGCTGGCTCAAATGTTCAGGCACTGAAGACTAAGGCTGTGCGTGTCTTAGATGATGAGGGCCAGGTCAAAGGTTACAAAATAAATGGCCAAAAACAGTTTATTACCAACGGAGGAGTGGCGCAGCTTTATACGATTCTTGCGGATGCCCCTGATGGCCCCTCTTTTTTTATTGTAGAGGCCGGGGTCGAAGGGCTTATACCTGGCAAACACGAAGACAAACACGGGATCCGCGCCTCTGATACCTGTCCCCTGAGCTTGGAGGACCTTTATGTGCCTGTGGATAATCTTGTGGGAGGTGTAGAGGGCCAGGGCCTGAAGCAGGCCAACCAGGTATTCGGATATACCAGGCTTATGGTGGCTACATTCGGTTTGGGTGGCGGCATGGCCTCCTTAGAAAAGACGGTCAAGTACTCCAAGGAGAGGATACAATTTGGTACAACCCTCGCCGAGAAACAGGGATACACACACAGGCTTCTGGTCCCCCATGCCGTACAATTGGAGGCGGCCCGTGCATACATAGAGGAGGTTGCCCGCAGACTCGATACCGACGAAGAAGATCTCCAGGTGGAGGGGTCCATTGCCAAGTATTTCACCACCGAGGCGGGAGATGCTATGGCGAACGATGGGATCCAGGCCTTTGGGGGTTATGGTTATATTCGGGAGTACGAGGTGGAAAAGATCAAGCGGGACGTCAAGATTCTGACCATCTACGAAGGAACCAGCGAAATCCAGCGAAGCATCATCTCCATGTTCCGGCTAAGAACCACAGTTCGCTCCAAAGGCGGTTTTTACCGGGAAATGGCTGACCGCCTGAGCATACTACCGGAAGAGACCGGCGGTCCCACATTGGCTAAGGCGATACTCATAATGAATGACGTAATCTTGAGCGCCAGGAAACATAAGCTGACAAAATCTCAGCATGTGATGTTTCTGTTGGCCGATATGATGACCTGGGTCGAGACAGGGAGCGCCATCTGCCATAAGGGCGCGGTTTATGCGGGGGGGCAGACCCGTTCTCCTTCATTCATCAATGCCGCAGCAAGACTTTTTGCAAGGGAGGCGGTTGAGAAGGTTTATGTAAACGGCATCAAGATCACCCAGGGTTGTGAAAAGAGAGATGATGAAATGGCTGAAACTATAAAATCCCTCGACATGGGCGAGATCATAAGAGACAATCTGAAAGACATGGACATTATATCAGCGGAATTGGTGGCGTAAATCGGTATTGTTAGGTATCGGGTACTGGGTACTGGGTATTGGATGCTGGATGCTGGATGCTGGATGCAGGATACCTTTTTAATTGAATATTGACTATTGAATAGTGAATATTTGTGGTATCGTTTCGCGATGTCATTTCTATATAGGGCTACTCTCTAATTGAATATTGACTATTGGATTCTGGTGATTCGTCGTAATTCTGCAATTGAATGATGTTGGTCGAAGATCCAGTTTTTGAGCGGGGATGGTTGGATAATTGGCTACGGGTCGTATCCCTTGCGCCTTACGCCTCGAGCCTTACGCCTCCGTCACCCACAACTGACCTATAAAGAGTTTTCACACTGAAAAAATATTATCACAGACCAAAACATCCTCGTTCAGGCAAGAAAAGCCGTGACAGGGGCGGGGCCGATTACTCGAGACCGAAGATAGATCCTGCCCTGAAGCCTTTATTCCGTAAGATAGGAATCCCGAAAGATGATCCTTTCACGCCTGATCCCTTTCAATTGGAGGCCTTGGATCTGATCAAGGATTATGATGTCCTTGTAAGCGCTCCTACCGGTTCGGGAAAGACCTGGATAGCCTCCCAGGCAATCAACTCGTACCTCTCCGAAGATCGCAGGGTCTGGTATGCCTCCCCCCTTAAGGCCCTTTCCAATTCCATCTATCAGCAATTCTGCAATGAATTTGGCTCCCCTTATTGCGGCATCCTCACAGGCGACCGCAAAGAGAATCCGGACGCACCGATCATCGTAGGGACCACAGAGATCCTCAGAAACCAGCTCTACGACGCTATGCATAAGGGACTCAGTCTCAGTTCGGACCTGGTGATCTTGGATGAGGCCCACTACCTGAGTGATCCTGACAGGGGTGTTGTCTGGGAGGAGGTCCTGATTTATCTCCCACCGCGGGTAAGACTCCTCCTGCTTTCTGCCACCATATCCAACCCGGAGGAGGTTTGTGCCTGGTTGGAGCAGATTCGTGGCTCTTCAAACAGGGTGGTGAGATCAGCGGAACGTCCTGTGCCCTTAGAAACGCTTTTCCTCTTCCCTGACGGACTTATCGCCTCTCTCGGGACCAGGAAGGGGTTGAACCCCAAGGTAAAGAGTTTTCTCGTATCAAAGGGGGGACGACCGGGGCGGGGGAGGCATGATCCGATCGATTTCGGCAAGGTCATGGCGTGCTTGAGGGAGTTGGACCTCCTCCCCGCCATCTTTTTCCTTAAATCGAGGGCGGACTGTGACAAGGCCCTCTTGACATGTCCTGCAGTGAACAAACCAGGCGATATTAAAAGACGTCTGAAAGGGACCATCAAGGCGTTCTTGAATGAGTATCCCCATCTGGAGGGACATCGTCAACTGGTCTCCCTTATGGGGTCAATGGTCGGATCACACCATGGCGGACAGCTCCCTTACTGGAAGGTGCTCATAGAACGGATTATGAATAAGGGTCTGTTAGAGGCGATTTTTTCCACATCAACGGTGGCAGCCGGTGTCAATTTCCCTGCCAGGACCGTCGCCCTGCTCCAGAGTGATCGTTATAATGGTCATGAATTTGCTGATCTGACGGCAACGGACCTCCATCAAATGATCGGAAGAGCAGGGCGGAGAGGGAAGGATAACATCGGTTTTGCCCTGGTAATCCCGGGGCCGTATCAGAAACCTAAACTCATATATAAATTACAGGATTCTCCGCCAGATCCTATTCGGAGTCAGATCCACATCAACTTTTCTATGACCCTGAATCTCCTTCTCTCCCATACTCCTCCTGAAGTGAAGGAGCTTTTAGCGCGCTCCTTTTCAGCATTTCAGGAAATTGAATCAGACTCATCTAAAAGGGAACGCCGGGACCAGATCCTGTCGGAATTGAGCAAGACCCTGCCCATGGCCAAATGCAATAATACCGATCCTCTTGAAATCTTGGAAAACATCCGGATGCGATCCGAATTGCAGAAGGCTTTGAATAAATCCCCAAAGCTCACCGCCTATGATTCATCTGTGAGTGCATACAGCGAACAGTTAAGACCGGGCAGGCTTTTCCTCCACAAAAACGGAAATATCTATGTGGTATTTAAGACCTATATGGACCGGGGGAGGCTAATCTGCGCTTCCCATAATATCAAGAGGGGGGATCGGAAAGGGAGAAGACAGCTCAAGTTGCGAAGGGTGGACCTGAATCAGATAATGTCCGTTTACGACCATGTGATTGACCTACCTGAGGGGTACTCCAGGGACAGGCTGGATTCTCTTCTGGATTCTATTTCCCGGAAGGTGTTAGAGGTGCTTCGTGTTGAAGCTTCCGGTGATGATTCTAAGGATGAGGAGTTAAGAAAGGTAGGGAACAGTCTGGCCTCGCTTCCTTGTGAAGGTTGTGAGTATTTCGAGATTTGCCACAGGTCAAAGAAAGGGAGTCTCAACAAATTGCTCTGGGAATTCCGCTCTTCAAACGATCAGATAGGGGCATCGGGGGAGGGATTGTGGCTCAGTTTCAAGCGGCAGGTGGGGTTTCTGAAAGAAACCGATTTTGTAGATGAGACCGACAGGCTTACCTCTGACGGTCAGTGGGCCTCCAACTTGAGGTTGGATCAGCCGCTCTTGATTGCCGAGGCCATCAGGAAAGGTGCCTTTGAAGGGATCTCATCCGAGGCCCTGGCCGGTGGACTTGCCCCATTTGTATGGGACCGGGGACAGGAAATGGAGTTGAGGGTAAAGGGCGCCTTAGACCTTACCGTGATTGAGGATATGTTTGACAGACTTCTTAACCATATTGAAGGAATCCGGACCCTGAAGGACAAACGGGGATTCCAAAGCCCTCCCTTAATGTTTTGGCCTGCGGCCGCCCTTTTTATGTGGGCCAAAGGTATCCCATGGAAGCAGCTTCTCTATTTTGTTCCAGCTGACGAGGGCGACATGGCCTCCCTCATTATGAGGACGGCAGACCACCTCAGGCAGGTGGCGGCCCTGAGGGAAACCCACGCCAGCCTGGCGTCTGTAGCGGCTGAAAGTATTGAGCTTATACTTAGGGAACCGGTGTATATTCTCTCACTATCCACCTGAGCAATCACAAAAAAGCGCCCGCTCATTTTTGAGCGGGCGCTTTTTTGTGCATGTAGTCTGACCCCCCCCTGAAGGGAGTTCGCAGCAGTTCTTATTTTGAGTTCTCGGACTGATAATAGTCCATCAGAATCTTGGCTACTTCGGGACGTGCAAACTCTGGCGGCAGGTCTTCGCCGGCCGCTAACATCTCGCGAACCTTGGTGCCTGAGAGGAACACCCAGTCGTCTTTGGTGTGGTCACTGACGCTGCCCATCATGATGACCTTCCCTAATTTCTTGGAATATGCGGTATGATCTCCCCGGAAGATGTCTATGAGGAGGTCGTCCTTGGTAACATCGTCAAAGATGGTCTGGGCGTCGAACCCGCCATAATAGTCGCCGACACCGGCGTGATCACGCCCGACGATCAGGTGGGTGCAGCCCATGTTCTGGCGGAATACGGCGTGCAGCACGGCCTCGCGCGGGCCGGCGTACAGCATGTCGAACCCGTATCCGGTAATAAGGCATGTGTTTGGCTCGAAGTACAGCTCAACCATCTTTCGAATGGCGGCGTCGCGCACGTCAGCAGGGATGTCGCCCTTTTTCAGTTTTCCGAGCAACATATGGATTACTGCGCCATCGGCGTTTACGGTTTCCATGGCCATTTTGACCAACCCCTCATGGGCACGGTGCATGGGGTTACGTGTCTGGAAGGCGACAACGGTTTGCCATCCGAGTTTTTCGATTTCGTCGCGAATCTGTGTGGCAGTGCGGAAGGTTTCCGGGAAGTCTTTGTCGAAATAGGAATAGTTAAGCACCTGGATGGGGCCCGATATTCCGATTTTGCCGACAGTGTTGAAGGCGTTTACGCCAGGATGATTCATGTCGTCGGTGCGGAAGATGTTTTCGGTCATCATCGCCATCTCATCATCGGTATATTCCTCGATGGCTTCGACGTCTTGAATGGCGATTACAGGATTGCCGTCCACGTTCGGATCAAGAAGGGCAATACGCTTGGCGTCCTTGATCGCACCGGCATCTTCGACCATGCTCAGCACCGGGGTGGGCCAGAAAAATCCGTTTGCCATGTGCATGTCTTTGGCGACTGCCAGGGCGTCAGCTTTGTTCATAAAACCGGTCAGCGGATTAAAATATCCGGAGGCCAACATGACGGCATTACCGGCGGCTGCGGAACTAATGACGATTGACGGAAGGCCTTCAGCTTCTTTGAGCAGTTCAGCTCGCTTTGCGTCATCAGCAACATATAATGGGTTTAGGGTTTCAGAACCATGTGGTTTAATCATTGTTTTTTCTCCTGTTTATAAAATATGGTTAATGAAAGGGGATCCTTATGATCCCGGTATTATAGCCATTTAAAATTGAGAACATCATTTGATACATATATGGGCAAATGCCATCTAACACTTAATTCCATTCATGTCAAATAATAAATATTCTTTCAAGCAATTCTAATTATTGTCGATTATTTACCACGAAGGAAACGAAGAGCAGGAAGCAGGGTTGTATGCAGATGGGCTGTTATCTCCTTAATTCAGCGATAAAGAACTGAATATAGACATCGAAAAACTGCAGACAACTCAATTGCAGCTAATTATCTTATGCTTCTTATTCGGAATCCTGTTGTAATGCGGCTTATTCGGTTATGTTATTTCTTGACATTTTGGTCATAATGATCATAATAGTCATATATTGGAGGTAGATTATGAACAAAAGCATATCTGTTGCTGAAGCAAAAGCCACGTTTTCTGAATGTATTCGGCAGGTGGAATCAGGCCCGCCCGTGCTCATTACCAGGCACGGTAAATTTGTCGCTGCACTGGTCCGACCTGATGACCTGGAACACCTTGAACGTCTGAGAAAAGCCGGCCCTGAAAAAGGACTTGCCAGCATTGCAGGAGGCTGGGAAGGCTCCGAGGAACTGGTTGACATTTTAGAAAAATTTCCCCGCATCGGACAACGCGAGATTCCGGAGTTCGGACACTGAAAATGGCATTTCTTTTTGATACAGATGCGATTTCAGAACTCTTGCGTCCACGGCCTGCAGCAAAATACGTCAAATGGCTCATGGAGATTCCACGGGAAGAGCAATTCACCAGTTCCATTGTCATTGGTGAATTGTATAAAGGCGCCTACCGTTCCCAGGCCTGCGAGCATCACCTTTCCAATATAGAAAAACGTATTCTCCCTGCGATCACTGTTCTTCCTTTTGACATTCGCACCGCTAAAATCTTTGGTAAAATCCGAGCGCACCTTGAGGAAACAGGGGCGATCCTCCCTGATGCGGATATCCAAATTGCTGCAACAGCCGTGTACCATGGACTGGAACTTGTATCAGGCAATTTGCGTCATTTCCAAAGGATTCATGGCTTGAGGCTGAATACAATTCTCTCGGACTCCCGACCAAAGCAATGACCCCACTTCAACGATCTACATTTTCCCTCGCGCTGTTCTAAGGGCCTGATAATCATTTCTCCGGGATATTGCCGTAATTTCGGCCACCCGCCGCGCCAGCGGGAAGGTAGAAGGAAGAATTTTGTATGTTGTAATAAGTTGTCTACATTTTTTCTGTGACAAACGCTTCGCCCACCATTAATATTGATTTAACGACGTAGTAATAATTTTACAGCAAGGATTTTTTATGAGGGAGAAGCTTAGGAAGATCGCAATGGTAAACATGGGGTGTTCTGGACGATGAGATAACAGGCATAACGAGAAAGCTCTAAATCCTCAATCTCTCGCTCGGCCCCAGAGCCGATCCGGACCATTTTCACCACTTGGGAAAAATGGTTTTCAGAAGATTGAGCGGAATTTTCACATGCCCTGATTGCTTTGCCGAGTACCCGTTTGAATTTATCCCAACTGCTATATTCCAGAACGTTCTGCAAATCCCGAGCAAACCAAAATTCCATACCATCATCGTTGATGTGTTTCAGCCCTTCACCGGCAGCACGATGGAGCATTTTACCGGCTACTTGAACAGCATATGCCTGACTGGGAAAAGAGGAAACACAAGCTGGATCTGGTGTTGATATGAAAAACTTTCTGAATTTGCCGAGGAGCAGTATCGAGAAGCCTACACCTCTGCACCCCTCTATGCAGGTCTATCGCAAAGGGCAAAAACGTATCATTTTGCTCAGAATGGCTATATGAAGTCAAATACTAACAACCACTTAACAAGGCCTGGACAGGAGATCTAATGAAAGAACTTAGCAACTTTCCAAAAATAGAATGCCCGTTTGTTCGAAGCAAATATAAGGTGAATCCAGACGATTGGCGGCAACACGGAAAACAACTTCAACTGAGAATGCCTGAAGTTTATTTGGTCTCTCCCGAAATTAATCCGGAATATGAATGGGTTTTTGAGGATGATACAATAGCTGTTGAAAAACTGAATGGTACTAATGTTAAGCTACTGACAGAGAATGGTAGGCTAACGTCTTTATACAATAGAAAAAATCCTATTGATCCTTTACAAATCATAAAAGGGAAGACTTTTATTATAGAGGGGATATTCAGGGCTATTCAGAAAGGGTATATTGAAATAGAGGGAGAGCAAGCAGGTGAAGTAATAGGTCCAAAATTGCAAGGGAATCCCTATGACTTAAATAACCATATCTGGTATCCCTTTAGTAAAGCAGTTAAACATCTGTCCTATCGGTCTTTTCATGAACATGAAAAGACTCTTGATAATTGGAGTAGTTGGTTCAAGGATTATTTGGTTTCCCGTTTTGCTGCTAAACGAAAAAGCAAACAGGGGGATCAATACAAGGAAGTAATGGCGGAAGGAGTTGTATTCTATAATTTGAGAAGAAAGGAAGAAGGTAAAACATATAGAGCAAAATTAAGACGAGATATGTTTGACTGGTACTACTCTGATGTGATTGAAATCTACGATTATTGAAACGCCTAATCTAATCCTGCGGCAACCATGATTTCGGGAACAACCTCTTCCTTGCCAATGGCCATAATATGGACACCGTCGCACATCTTTTCCTCTCGTACCCGTTTGATCATACGGCCTGCGATCTCGATCCCTTTGGCTAAGGCACTCCCTTTTGGTGCGGAGGCCATTTCGTCGATAAGCTCCTGGGGCACGTTCACCCCAGCCACATTCTTGTTCATAAAGCGGGCCATGGGCGCGGAAGTGAGCAGGATGATGCCGGCCAAGATCTTCACAGGAAATTGCCTGGCATAATCCATGAATCCCTTAAAATTGTCTAAGTCGTACACCGCCTGGGTCTGGATAAACTCGGCACCTGCCTCGATCTTTTTTTCAAACTTGATGAGCTGGGGCTCAAGGGGATTGGCCTCGGGTGTGACAATGGCGCCCGCACAAAAGGATACACCTCCATCCAATTTGTTCCCACCGAGATCTTCCCCCTTTTCCAATCTCCTTATTGCAGCCACCAATTGACTGGAATCCAGGTCAAAAACGCCTTTGGCCTCCTTGTGATCGCCAAACATCACCGCATCCCCGGTAAGGCAGAGGACGTTATTGATCCCTCTCTGTGAGGCAAAGAGAAGATCGGCCTCAAGGGCCATCCTGTTTCGATCCCTGCATGTCATTTGTAATATAGGTTCCCCCCCCATCTCCTTGACCAGAAGCGCCCCTCCCAGGGAGGGAAATCGCATGACTGAACTCTGATGATCGGTAACGTTCATGGCATCCACCCTGTCTTTCAAGAGCTCAATGTGGTGGGCCATTTTGTCAAGGTTTGTCCCCTTCGGGGGGGCCACCTCAGAGGTGACAACAAATTTGCCTGATGTCAGGGCATTCTTAAAAGCAGAAACCATGGTTGACCTCTTTTTGCGGGTTGCGGGTTGCTGAAAAGATGAACATCGAACACCGAACGTCCAACATCGAACATCGAATGAAAAACCAGAAAGACACTGACTTTTGAGATTACGGGTTGTTGCGCTGAAGGCGGGATTTCCGCTTCGCTACAACAAGTTTCAAGTTTCAAGTTTCAAATATCAAGTTTCCAGTTTCGACTTCCATTTCCCCGGGCTCAGTTCTCCCTGATGGTTCCGGGGTTTTTGCAGTTTCCTCATGGAATCGAGCCGGTTCAGCTCATTCAGACGATTATATATGAGGGTCCATGCACACTCTTTGTCATTATCGATTTCGCACTTCCCGTTGTTAGTGCCCCCACAAGGACCGTTTACCAGGCCTTTGTGGCAGGAAGTGACGGGACATATCCCGCCTGTTTCACCCAAGATGCAGGTGCCGCACTGGGTACAGATCTCATTGAACTCCCCGAGGGAGGTTTCTTTGCCGATGAAAAGGGTGTCTAAGGCCGGCACAACCATCTTTTTCATTTGCCTGGCAATGGTCTGAACACCAAAGGCACAGGTCATGATCAAAAGGACGTCAGCCTGGTCAATCCGGCCCCCGTATTCGTCTAAGGCATCCCTTGTGAGATTATCACAGGCCACGGGCACCACCACGTCTCCGGTGATCATTTTTCCCTTTTGAGACAGCTTTTCTTTCATCTTTGCAACTTCGGGCCCGCCCCCGGTCTGCGTCAGGGTGACACATGTGCCGCAACCGATGATAAAAATTCTTCCCAGACCCTCTAAGAGCTGGTCCAATTCCTCTTCCGGCTTTTGCTGCGTAATGGATCTGATCATGTTTATCTCCTGTCTTTCTCCAGGTCACATCTGAGACACCGGGTGGCCTCCCTGAGGGCCTGTTCAACACTAAAGCC
>Ga0222639_1000684_pt1 | contig 14955 bp, 17 predicted proteins | sample AntAcemetagen185_FD_179863 | JGI IMG/M metagenome (GOLD analysis project Ga0222639, IMG submission 179863) | Saline water microbial communities from Ace Lake, Antarctica - #185 | ecosystem: Environmental > Aquatic > Non-marine Saline and Alkaline > Saline | place: Antarctica: Ace Lake...
GCTCCACTGTTTCATCCACCAGTTCCTTCAAATCCACCTCAGAAAGGGTAGAATCGGTTTGTTTGACAGATCCTAAGAGTTGAAGGGTAATCCGTTTGGCCCTTTCCACCCCCTTTTCTATCTTGCCCAAGGCCATTTCAAAATCGGCCTTGCGTGGTATGTCGGCAAGTTTTTCTTTGTCGAGGATAGACTTCATCCAGCCTGCGGATTCCCTGATAATTGCTAAGGGATTATTGATTTCATGGGCCACACCGGCGGCTAATGTACCCAAAGAGGCCAATCTTTCGGTGGCTATCATCTGCTGCTCCATTTTGGACCTGAAGTCTGCCTCTTTCTGTTTTTCCTCCTCCCTGACGAGCTTTTCATGGGCCTGTCTGATTTTGCCCAATAGGTGTTCTAACTCTATCGGCTTGCTCAGATAATCAAACGCCCCTGTCTTAATCCCGTCCACCCCGTCCTGGGTGGTTGCATGACCGGTCAGCATGATAACTTCGGTCTTGGGATGCTTTTTTTTGATATGATGAAGGGTCTCGATACCGTCCATGCCAGGCATTTTTACATCTAAGACAACCACATCCACACGATTTTTTTTAAGGATCTCTAAACACTCCTCCCCGCTTGCCGCCTGTTTCGTGTCTATACCCCGTTTCATCAGCCGTTTGGCAACTGTCCGCCGGAAGTCATCTTCATCATCAACGAGAAGGAGGCGTACTCTTTCCATATATCCCAGCGTCCTCTAATCCAAGAACTATGTTACACCAATCCTAATATCTTCCACCATACTACCGCAACCAAGATCAGAATTCCTAAAAGAATCGGCGTGGCCACAAGACCGACTTTTGTGAGATCGGATGCCTTGAAATACCGGTAGCTATAGGCAATAGCATTGGGCGGGCAACCGATGACGAGAAGCATGGCAAAAGAGGTGGCGGTTCCGAGGCAAAGCGCGATTACCCTGGGATCAACCCCTTCCAACTGGGCCATCGGGATCACTATCGGCAATATAAGGGCCGCGGCAGCCACATTGGCCATGGCATTTGTCACAAGGGCCCCGAAAACGCCTACGCCCACAAAGAGGAGCAACCAGCCTCCCCCCTGGACCAGGGGGAAGAAGAGATTTGCGAAATAAGTAGCAGCGCCAGAGTAGCCCATGGCAAGGCCCAATGAGATACCACCTCCGAATATGAACAGGGCCGTTCCCCATTCAAGATTTTTGTGGATATCATCCCATTCAAGGATTCCGAACAGGACCAGGGCCGCTACCGCTGACATCCCTGTCACAGAATAGTGCATACCGTGCAATCCCTTTGTCAACCAGGCAATAAATGCCAGGCCTATAATAATGAGGGTCTTTTTTTCCATTGAGGTCCAGGGGCCAAGATCTTCGTCAAAATCAGGGAGCTTAAACTTGGGGTCAGGCCTGAACACAAAATAGACGATTAGCACAGCAACAGGCACAGTGAGAATTGCGGCCGGCATGGCGTACTTTATCCATTCAAAAAAACTGATTTCTATGCCCGTGAATTCGTGAAGGAAGGCTGCCGAGACCATACACCGGCCACCGCCTATGAGAGTCCCCATGCCCCCACAGGAGCAGGCAAAGGGGAGGGACAGCATCATGAATTTTGCCGTATTTGTATGCGGCTCTATACCGACGGCCCTCATTAGTGGGAGCATGGTAATGATACCTATGGCGCATGCGGCTGCATCATGCATAAAGGAGGACGAGATACCGAGCCCCATGGAGATAATAAAGGTAAACTTGACCACGCTGTTGCCGGCCTTCTTGACAATGAAATACCCTAATCTCTTGGTCAGCCCTGCCTTATCGAGAGATATAGCAAAGATCAGACAGCACATGATAAAGATAACCACCGGATGCATATAGGGCGCCCAGGCCCCTTTCACATCTGTTATGCCCATCAAGACCAAAAAGACACCGATGCAGATGGCCGTAATCTCAAGGGGGATTGGTTCAACGACAAAGAGAAAGACAAGCACCGCCAATACGGCTAAGAACCTCATGGCCTTGGGCGAGAGGCCGTTGATATAGTTAACCTCAATTCCCGGTATGTTAAGACTTCTGGCCGTTTCTTCCAAAAAGGCCGCAGTAGACTCCTTGGTGCCCGGATTTTTTGCTTCAACAATATACCCCTTATCTTTCCCTTGTTCATCAGGGATCAGGGTGAAGTTCTGGCTGATTTGCTGAAGGAATTTCTGATCTATATCACCGGTTATCTTGAATTTGGTTCCTTCCGGTCTTGGTAATAACAGGACAATAGCACCGATCGCGAATGCCAGACAGAGCTGAAACCCCTTCGATTTTAAGAACATTTCTCCTCCCTAAGCGTTAATGCGGCAATAGATCTAATGTGCCTGGATTAAAGTTTGTTTTACCTGTAATTTTGGTCATTTCAAGCAGTGCAACGGCCAGGGGCCGGACAACAGGGAATAGGAATATATCATCATGTGCCAAATTTCACAATCATATACAAGCTTTTTTATTCGCAGTCAATAGTCATTTCTTTATTTATAGACACTTGATTATTCTCTTGCAATAGCATCATGCAATGCCGTCCTCAGTTGATCTATGGTGCCCATCCGGTCCAACCCAGTACTCCCAGTCATAGGTAAACCCTGCAACGGCACCGAATTGCTCTTCACTCTCCCTCAGCGCCTCCTTTGTCTGTTTGTGCTCGCAGACTTCGTTTTCTAACTCCTTAACCCTTTGTTCCAATTCCTCATAGGTTGCTTTCTTAGCCATCAGAAAATCCTCCATGGAGACAGAAAACGGCAATATGGCCTTTGCATCAAGGGAAAAGCCCCTGCCGTAGTTAGAGACAGGAGCTTTTGAAGGCCGGTGTCCGGAGAAGCGCTTAAGTCTTTGCCCGTGTTTCTCTAAAAAATCTCTCGCTTGTTTTCGCGGTGATCCACCACGTAAAGCAGGGTGGCCTTTTTTCGGATATCATCTTCCAGTTGCGGGAGTTTGTCGCGCTCAACACCGTACATCCTGATGAAAACGTTCCTGTACCCTTTGGGAACATTCTCATAGGAACTCAGGATGCTCAGCATGCGGCCCCCGTAATGTCGAATATATCGGCAACGTCCTTAATTGTTCCGGGAAGGTCTTCAACCTGAAAGGCAAACTGAATCCCTCTCTTTCCCACCCCGGTCAGAGAAATCAAGACCCTGAACAGGTCTCCCTTGGTAATAGTCCCGACAACCTTACCGTTCTGATCTACCACCGGCGCACCGGAGATCCTGTTCTTCATAAGGATCTCTGCCGCTTCCTCCACTGTGAAATCAAAGGGCACGGTGATCGGATCTTTGGTCATAATTTTCTCGACCTTGATCTTCGAGATTAGATAAAGAAGCTCATGTATCTCAAGGGTAGTGGCGTCTGAGGGAGAGGATCTTTTCAAATCCCTGTCCGTGACGATCCCCACTAACTTTCCCCTTTTCATCACCGGCACCATGCCTATATGGTCAACGAGCGGTTTCCCCCAATATCTATTCGAGGATATATACATCCGGGTAGTCCATAAGCTTCAGAGTCGTGGCAATGACACCTGCGACTGCCGGGACATCGTGAATGATTATCAGGTTGTTGCTCTTATTTAGCTCCTCCATCATGGGTTTTGAGAACATATTGCAGTAATCAACGTGGTTGGCCCCCTTGATGTGACCTTTCTTAAACTTCGCTTTATTCCGAAAATCGACAAAGGTGCAATTTGTCAGTTTTCTGGCAGCCCCTTCGGTGATTATTAGTGCGGCAAAATCGTTCTTGTTCACAGCAATGAGGTCCTCAAGAAGTTCCAGGTCCCCTACCGTAGGATACCCTGCTTTTTTCCACCCCTTTATGCCATCTTTCATCCAGTAAATATTCTTGTAGCCATTAGCAACCGCCAACCTGGCGGCTTGATAGGACTTCCATCACGTGCTCGATGCGCAATAGGTTATAATGGGAGTGTTCTTGTCTTTTGGAAGCTGAGCTATGTCAAAGTCGACTTCGCTCAGTGGCATATCAATGCGTTTGTGATCCTTCGGAACCAAACACGTTATGTGGATTGTACCGGAAGGATGACCCTTCATGAAATCGGTCGTGTGACTGTGGCATGCAACCACTGTCGCACCATCTTCGTGAAGTTTTTTTGCTTCCGCCAGGCTTACCATTTTGAAGCCGTCTCCCCCTTTGTTAGGAGCGGGTACCTTGGCCGTAAAACCGAATGTTGAAAATCCGAGTATCAACAATAATGATAAAACAAAAATTGGTATTTTCCTGTACATGACTAACCTCCTTTTTTCTTATGTTGTTATGTACTCAACAGAATATCCCGTCAGACTTATCCTTTTCCCCATCACCCCCTTTACTTGTTGAATTATGCCCCCTGTTACTGTCCCTATCCCCTTTCCTTATATCCGGGCATGTAAAATCTCGGTTCATCAAGGTGACCAGATATGAAGGCATTGAAAACCTGATCCGCCTTTCCTGCTATTCCGCTTATCAGCCGAATTCCTGCATTCTTGAGCATATTGTAGAATACGGCACTAATACCGCCACAAATCAAAACCGTAACATTTAACTTTAGTAGAATATTTACCCGATCACTCAAGGAGAGTTCGTCGAGGTAAGTCTCACCTCTCTCTATTTCCAGATCTTGCTCGAACTTGATAATCAGAACAGTGGTGCAGGTATCAAATACAGGCGATACTCTCGATTGAAATATAGGTATTCCAACGCTGGTCATGACAAACCTGGCAGACATTCAGCGGTTCAGAGTTCACCGTTATAAATATGCTTTGTCTGCTTTATGAATAGAATGCGATCTTGGAATTGAATGGAGACCTTTGCACACATCGTGGTTTTATGCCGAATTTGCTTCTTTTCCCTAATCCAAAAAACCTCATCTTGAGGGCATTCTCTTAAGAAAATCTAAAATGTGGGAGTCTCATAGATTGTGCAAAGGCCTCTAATTTAATAACTTTTAGCAACATCCATACCAAAGCCGAAGCTTAAGACGTGTAAATCAGATAAGAATTTAATAATATTCCGTAATTAAGCTTTTGAATTCTCTACGTAAAGGGATTAATGCTGCATGGTTGGGAACAAAAAGGGCCGTCATGAATCAGCTAACGGGAACAAAATGCACCCATCTTTATCTTTTATAATTGACGGAAAATCGACTTCTTGTTATATGAACTCACTTCATAAACATTTTCTTTGTTTTGAACGGTATGTTCATTAGACAGGCTAACCTCAGGGAAACAACCAATGCACTCATTAGATAAGCACTATCAGGTCATATTGGACAGTATTGCCGACGGGGTCTTTACCGTGGACCTGAACTGGCAGATAACCTCTTTTAACAAGGCTGCAGAAGATATAACCGGCATTTCGAGGGAAGAAGCGGTAGGACGTCCATGCTTTGAAGTGTTCAGGGCCAATGTTTGCGAAAAAGGGTGTATTCTCCGCCACACCGTTGAGGCAGAAACGCCTATTGTTAACATGCCGATCCATATTGTTCGTGCTGACAAGAAATCGATTCCCATAAGTGTAAACACAACCCTGTTAAAGAATGAGGCAGGCCGGATCGTAGGTGGAGTTGAAATGTTCAGAGATTTGACCGTGGTCAACGAGCTGCGAAGAACGCTTTTCAAGCAGCAATCTTTTGAAGACATCGTGAGCAAGAATGGCAGGATGCTCAAGCTGTTTTCAATTCTTCCTCAGATCTCCGAAAGCAACAGCACGGTGTTAATTGAAGGAGCGAGCGGCACCGGGAAAGAGATTTTTGCCAGGGCAATTCATAATAACAGCCCAAAGGGGAAAGGACCTTTTGTGGCTATCAACTTTGGAGCACTGCCTGACACCCTTTGTGAATCAGAGCTATTCGGATACAAGGCCGGCGCTTTTACCGACGCAAAGAAAGACAAGCCGGGACGATTTGCTTTGGCTCAGAACGGTACAATTTTTCTTGATGAAATCGGTGATATCTCCCCCTCTGTTCAGGTAAGGCTCTTGCGTGTACTGGAAGAAAAGGTTTATGAGCCTTTAGGTTCAACAAAAGGGATTAAGACAAATGCCAGGGTAATTGCGGCAACCCATCGAAACATGGAAAAACTGGTTCAAGAGGGTAAGTTCAGGGAAGACCTTTATTTCAGGATCGATGTTATAAAATTATCCCTGCCGCCCCTTTCCGAGCGAAAAGAGGACACCCCTCTCTTGGTGGATCATTTCATAGAGCATTTCAATCACTTGACCGGGAGAAAGATTGTGGGCATAACTCAGGAAGCAATGGCCGCACTCATGCTTTATGATTGGCCGGGGAACGTTCGTGAGCTTGAAAATGCCATTGAACACGGCTTTGTGCTCTGCCAGGGAGAATTGATACGATTACAACACTTACCCGAACGGCTTGTTCCCAAGAACGGGGCCATGCTTGTACCAACCGGACTGACACTCAAAGAGATTGAAAAGCGGGCAATTCAACAGTCTCTTGAGAAAAACCAGTGGAAAAAGATGGCAACAGCCCGGGAACTTGGCATCGACAAAAACACCTTGCGCCGAAAGATCAACCGATTCAATATTGTTAAACCACTAAATACCTAACCCGGCGAAGCCGGAATTGACTATTGACTATTGAAAATTGAATATTGGTGGAAGTCGCTTCGCTCCGCCGTCTTTTGTACTGCCATTGGGGACACCGGTTTTGGGGCAGCAGGGGTGACCGAGAACCTGGCAACAATTATGAAATTCTACGGTCGAAAAAATGAGCTTGACTTACTCTACAAATTGGGGTGCAATGCAAAAAAGTGACATCTTGGAAAAAGGGTGTTTTTCATCTAACATTCTGATTTAATGTCGAATGTCGAGTCACGCCATTGGCGTGATTGAATTATGAAGTCTTGTCCTTGTTCGACGTTCGACATTCGAAAAGTTCCCTTTACTATCTTATCAATTAATCACTTCTTTGTATTGCACCCGTTTTTTACTTACTCCCTGTATAAGGATAATAACTCTGGGCCACGTCCAAACGGGCCAGGTGGTTTCCGCCTAACCACAACTGGATAATCTTGCTGTCCCGCAGGTATTTCTCCACGTGATATTCACGAACATAGCCGTATGAACCCATAAGATCCATGGCCCTGTTGCAGACCATCTCTGTCACGTCACAGGCGTGCACCTTGGCTGCACTGGCCCTGGCCAAAAGATAATCATCGCCGGGGTTGCCGAATTTCTTCCGGTTATTGAACATGGCCGCCACAGAGAGATAAAACAAACGGGCCGATTCTATGCCAATGGCCATATCGGCAATTATAGCCGCCTGCAGCGAATGGTTTCGCACCGGTTTTCCCCCGTAAGACCTAATTCTGGTGTATTCCGTTACAATTTCCAGTACGGCCTGGGCATTCCCTATGGCCATGGGCGCGCTCGTGAGCCTGCCCCAGCTTACGTTACTTCTGAATAGCTTCCAGTCAACTCCCGGTCCCGCTGCCCTGTATTCCTTCGGTACCCTTACATTGTCAAAGTAAATGGCCGCGTTTACATCCGTGACCTTCATTCCCATCTTGTCTTCCGGTTTGCCAAAGGAAAGGCCTGGTGTATCCTTGGGAACATAGATAAGGGCAAGGCCTTCTTCTTTCTGACCTGGATCGGTCGTGCAGATAACACAGTAGAGGTCGGCCACGCTGGCCCCGCTGGGCCACATCTTTTCGCCGTTAATGACCCATTCATCGCCTTCCAATTTGGCCCTGGTTCGGATCGTAAGGCCATGTTCGGCCCCATCCTCAATATTACAGCCCCCAGCAGGCTCGGTAATGGCCAAACAGCCGCAGCGGGGCGTGTCATCACAGAACATGGGGATAAATTTGTCCATTACTACCGTGTTCCGCCCCCCCATTGCCGCGGCCAAACACCACGGTATAATCAGGGCGTGAAGTGAAAGACCGCTGTCCCCCCTGGCGATCTCCTCTGATATGGCACAGATAGTGGCTGCCGACCGTATTTCTAAACCACCATATCTTTTGGAAAAACCCCGCTTCTGAATGCCGAGCTTAACAAGTCCCTCATATGCCTTTTGAAATGCGGCATGGTCTTCATCCATCTGCATGCGTATCGGCATAATCTCTTTATCAACGTATTTTCGAATCGTGGTCAATAAAAGCTGGTCTTCCTCGGACGTGATAAAGTCACCGTACCTTTTCATATGAACCCCCTTTTCTTATTAACGTTTTTTATTGTCATTCTGCTGGGTGATATTATCCACTGGACCTGATAACTTCAAGATATTTTAATCTCAAAATAGCAATCTTTGTGATAATTCCTTCATCTTGAAGGCTTCTGAATAAAACCATTGCAACCTCGATCCAATATCTTGGTCGCTTGACCATTGATGCTGTAATACACTGGCTCCAGCCTATTGGTAACGGAGTGCTTCGATCGGGTCAAGCTGGGCAGCACGCCTTGCGGGGTAGTAACCGAAAAATATCCCCACTGCCGCGGAAAAGGAGAGCGCAAGCAGAACGCTTGAAGGCTCTGTGACCGTCAAGAACTGTGTCCACTTTCCGATCGTCTGAGCGGCCCCGATCCCTAAGGCAACACCGATCAGCCCCCCGAATCCGCTCAGGACAATCGCCTCTATAATAAACTGCAGCAGGATATCCTTGTTTTTGGCCCCAATCGCTTTCCGCACGCCGATTTCCCGGGTCCTTTCGGTCACTGTCACAAGCATAATGTTCATAATCCCAATACCGCCAACGAGCAATGAGATCCCTGCGATGCTCCCCAAAAGAACCGTAAAGGTCCGGCTCACTTCCGAGGCAGTTTCCACAATTTCTGCCTGGTTATGCATATGGAAATCATCGGGCATCCCTTCAACCGACCGGTGCCGTTTTTTAAGAAGTGACGTGATCGCTTTTTGTACCTTATTGAGGCTGACATCATCAGCAGCCTGGATATCGATCTCATGAAGGTAATCAAGCCCGAGCAACTGTTTCATGGCCGTTGTATAGGGTATGACCACCTGATCATCAGGATTATGTCTTCCCCGGCTTCCCTTGGCTTTTGTTATTCCAACGATACGAAAATTAATCCCCTTGATTTTGATCGTTTCGTTGACAGGGCTGGTCTTTCCGAATAAGTTTTCTGAAGTTACCGGGCCAAGAACGGCAACTCGCACCATCCTGTTTACCTCTCCTTCGGTAAATGCCCTTCCCTTATCAATTTCAAAATTCCGAACAGGGAAATAGGTGGTGGATGAACCGATCATACCGATTGCAATATTCCTGTTAAAATACTTGAGCTGGACCTGACCTCTCACAACCGGGGCAACCTGATACACACTGGGAAGCTGTTCGAGTATCGCCTCGGCATCTGAAAGCTTTAGCCGCTGTGATGTATCAGACATCACGCCCCGGAACCCACGTTGACCGGGATGTACTAAGAGCAGATTAGTGCCCATGGATGCGATCCTCTCCATCACGCGCTTTTGCGCTCCGGCGCCTAATGCCAACATGGATATGACTGCTCCCACACCGATGATAATCCCTAACATCGCCAGAAATGTTCTGAGCTTGTTTGCAGACAGACTTTTGAAGGCTACTTTGATAATGGTCCAGAAGAGCATTGCTTTATCCTCTCCCTTTTTCACTAATGATTTTTCCGTCTAAGATATGGACCTGCTTTCCGCATTGTGCTGCGATGGATGGTTCGTGGGTAACAACGATGATCGTTCCCCCGTCGGCGTTGAGCTGTTTAAAAATCGCCATAATCTCTTCTCCGGTGGCCGTGTCCAGATTTCCCGTAGGTTCATCAGCTAAAATGATGGCCGGATCTGTCACGATGGCACGCGCAATGGCCGCCCGTTGCAGCTGTCCCCCGGAGAGTTGTGTCGGTTCGTGATACATTCGATCTTGAAGACCGACAATCTGCAATGCCTCTTTTGCCCGATCCTTGGCTTCTGATTTGCCGCCGTAGAGGAGCGGGAGTTCCACATTCTCTAAGGCACTCAGACGGGGGAGAAGGTTAAAGCTCTGAAAAACAAAGCCGATACGCTGATTTCGAATTTCAGCCAACCTATTTAGAGGGAGTTTGGGCACGTCTTCACCTGCAAGGATATATGTTCCGGAGTCAGGCCGTTCCAGACATCCTAATATGTGCATCAGGGTAGACTTCCCGCTCCCTGAAGAACCTCTTATGGCGACCATCTCCCCTTCCTCAACCTGGAAATTTATCCCGTCTAAGGCCAGGACCAGACTGTCTCCAAGTCGATACGTCTTAACAAGCGAATCTGCTTCGATAATCAATGATGTCATCTTCCCCCTATCATCATCCGCATCGCCCTGCTGGAGGTGAGGTTTCGTTTGGAGGGGTCGGTCCGCCAGCGGCTCCGGGCTTCTCCTCTGCGAAAGACCACCGTATCACCTTGATTCAGACCTTCGGTTATTTCAGTCATAACACCATCACTGATACCCACCTTGACCCGGCGTTCTTCCATACGGCCATCATCCATCTTTACCCGGACGATATAATCACCCTTTTTCCGTAAAACAACCTCGGAAGGCACAATTAAGACGCCCGCTTTGTCGGCGACGATAATTTCAACATTGGCGGTCATCTCCGGTTTCAACAACTGCTTGTCTCTTCCCTGTACCTCGATTTTCACCTCGAATGTCACAACATTCGAAATATTAACCCCCTTCGTTGCAATCCTCTCGATCTTTCCAAAAAAGCGTTTTCCGGTGAATGCATCCGCAGTTATGATTACCTTTTGTCCCAATTTTACTTTCCCGATATCACTCTCATCCACCGAGGCGATGATAAACAGACGCGTAAGATCGGAAAGAATCATCACCAGGGTCCCTCCGCCGACATTGCTGATCCCCGAGGAAATGATCTGCCCCGATTGGACGTTTCGTTCGGAAACAACTCCGTCGATAGGAGAAAACACTTTAGTATCTTTAAGACGCTGTTCAGCGAGGGAGAGGTCGATCTTATTCGTTTCTATCTGCGCCTTGGCGAGCCTGACGTCCTGGCGTTTAAGCTCCAGTTCTTGGGCCGTAATCTCCAATTTTTCTATACGTATCCGTGCATTTTCCAGATCGACTTCCGCCTGAATGGCAATCGTTTCGGCCGTCTCCCTGTTTTCCTGGGTAGTGATCTTTCTCTCAAAGAGCTTCTTTACACGGTCTGCCTTGTCACGGGCATCCTTAGCAGTAGCGATAGCTGATTTCTGGGATGCCTCAGCGCTTTTCCGCTCGATGCCAAGGTTTCCCTGGGCGATCTGAAGATTGACCTTGCTTTGGATGAGACGCGCCTGAGAGGATTCAAGGATAACCTTGGCCTGGTTTACCTTTCTCTGCTCGTCCACCGGATCGATTTCAACAATCAAGTCGCCTTTCTTCACCCGATCACTGATATCAAACGGCAGATTTATCACTTCACCGCTGGCCTTACACTTTATCTCAACATCAAGGTTGGAGACCACCTGACCGGTGCAGGAAACAGCGGTGCGTATCGATCCCTTTTCAACCTTTACCGTGGACCACTCCGGCGTTTCCGTTTTTGCATTCATGCCCCTAATTGCCCAGAGATATCCCCCGGTGATGATCACCGCTACCAGGATCAGAACAATGAAAAGTTTTTTCATAAAGACCACCCCTTGTGCCACCATCTAAACAACTCTGAGACCTTTGGATAATATCGATTTTTCCTCACATCACCACTCATCCTAATTGTACGTCAATAGGCCTGGGACCTCCCGTTGTCAAGCGATTTATGGAACTTCAATGTTTGAAAGGTTTCACCCTCAACGTCAGACCTTCAACACTCTGAACAACTATCTTATGGCCAGCCAGTAGAGGAACATCGCTGACTGCCCTCCACAGTTCGCCATTCACGAAAACCTGCCCTTCAGTTTCCTGCCACTGTTTAATCTCACCCACCTTTCCTGACATCCCCGTCACACCGCAGACAGATTTTCTATTCCTGTCCTTGATAAACCAGAACAGAGGGAAAACCACATGCTCAATGAACTCAAAGAGGACAAATCCTATTACCAAAATTATTAAGATGTTCTTCATTATGCCCAGTCCTTAGGGGTCGCTCAGAAATAACATTTTTGCGCGAACACTAACGGGGTATTTCGACGTAATCATCCTCATAGATTCCTTTTTTTGCTGTTGTGTGACAAGCAGAACAGTTGGATAAGGAGCCGATCGAATCACGCTCTAACACTTTCGGAGAAACTTCATGGTGCTTTTGCTGAATATACGGAATCTGAGTGATTCTCAGCGGTGTTCGGTTCCCCAAGCTTCTCATGATCTTGACGGCCCGTTTTGCAGAGGAATGCTCTGCGGCATTCGCCTTAAGATATTCAGCAATTATCTTTTTTGAATCCGGATCAAGCTCGACGACCTCTCCAAAATGGTCTTCAAGCCCGGCAAGGATTTTATTCCATGAACCAGAGGGTAATAGTTCGGGCTGATATGCGAAGTGGCAACCACCGCATTCCTCTTTGAAGGTCGGGTTATTTACTGGCGTTAAATAACGTTTCCCATAATGCTTGGAGTCATTCCGGTACCTTTTTTGATACCGCTTCCTTTCTTTATGTCCATCACCATCAGCCAAAGCGATATAGAAACCCCCACTTGTCATCAGTAAAACTGCCATCCCAAAAATAATCCATTTTTGAATTCCGTTCATAACAGATCCCCTTTCAAATCTTGTGTCATAGGATCAACAGTTGATTTAATTCTTAAAGATCTACCGCCACCCTTCCCATACCTGAAAGCAGTAGACCCTTAAAGGGGCAGTTTCCTGGATTGAAGAAGGGTGGCTTTTGTTTTTATAGATTTAACAAAGGAAGGAGAGGTTTTGTAGGTATATCGGTGAAGACAGGAATGTCCTGTAAGTATGAAGTGAATGGCCAAAACACTCAATGATATGGTTGTAGGAATGATAACCGTTAAAAATAACAAGGATGGGTACTGAAACACAGCTTTTTATCTTGCCAATCAGGGTGGATGACACCGCTGCCTTAAAAGTGAGTCCATCTTCGAGAGCACATCTCTTACAGTGATTCCCAGTACAGCGCTTATGGAATGGCAGATTTTCCTTGGCATCTATCTCGCCTTGAAGGCCAACCAGGCAGGGTTCTTTGCACAAGCATGCCTCACTCATAACACCATTTGTGAGAATACCGAGAAGGAGAAACAAATTGAGCAACATCCTAAACACTCTTCGATTTCTCATAAGGGTATCTCTCGTGATTCGTAATTCCTAAATTCCTAAATCCATGTAAAAAGGACTTTTTACAAGACCATAAAACTTGAGATGCTGGATGCGGAAAATTACCTTTGGAAAACCACCGAACTGTAGCAGTCAAGTTTAGCGACTGTTTAGCCCATTTGAACGGTTAGAATGAAAAAGTGCACTTTTCAATACGTTCAGACAGAAATTGTTCAAGCTTTGATCTGTTTGAAGAGCACGTATAGCAAGGGTTTTGTGCAATTCCTTTCCGGGTCGGAGTAGGAATTTACCAGAATATTTCTTCCCGGCGGTTTCAGGAGGAAGAGGTTTGCCGTCTTTTTCATATAGAGCAATGTTTTCTTCCACAATTTCACACAGTTCTTTGTAAACGTCAGATTCACTATCTCCGTGACAACCTCCATAGAAAAGACCTGAACAAGTACCCACATAACATTGATCTTCTTCAGACCATTCAACAATTTTTAAATAACGATCAGAATTTTTCATTTTTTCGACTCCTCAATTGCTTTTTTGACAGCCCTTACTTGGTAATGCAAGGCGTCATCTCCAACTTTGCCGGAAATCGTTACAGGTTTTGCCATCTTCGGATGAACAAAGTTGCGGTGGCTCCCTTTGCCGCCTCGATCAACAAAGCCTGCTCTTTCAAGTTCTTTGATGAGTTGTTTTATCTTCGATGGCATAAATAATATAGTATCATTCTGATACCAGTGTGTCAACCATTTTGTGCGAAATATTAGATGTTGAGAAGAGGGTTCAATATCCCAAGTTGATATCGAAAAAAGTAGCATTGGTAATGGGGGAGGTTGGCACTTTGTCACTTTATTGAAAGGGATATCTGTCGTGCTCCATTCGTGCCATTCGTGGCTAACTACTGTTTCAGGATTATCACATATCTGGATGTTACTCCAAGTATTCTTTTTTTCTGCATTGCGGAGACGACTACCGCGCTGAAGCGTTGCGCAGACATGGGCGCCTGAATGATGTGGGTGTGTTGCCAGCCGGTTTTGTTTAATATCCGGAGGTAATCGTCTATCAGGATCGATCCTTTGCCGGATTCTTCTGCCGCTGGTTTGTTCTGAAAGTCACGCCAGTCCGCGTTGATGAAGGCAAGTCTTGTTGACTTTTTTGCATTTTGTTTCAGGCGGGCGAAGAAGACCTCAAGGAATTCAAGATATTCTTTTTTCGGCAGCCCGGATATGCTTTTCTTGTCATAGCCGGCGGCCTTTTTGTCAAAGTATGGCGGACCTGCCCGCCATCGGCTTCGCTTTCAGGCGAGGCGGGCGGGTCGAAGATGATGAGGTCGGGCTTTTCTTTTGAGCTTACAGGCCAAGATAGCGGGTTAGCTGTTGAGTGAGTCCAGGTGTGGGGTTCGATTTCGGGGCGTGTCTCCGGCCGGTCTGTCATATCAAAGGCCCAGCATCTGCGGTTCAGGGCAAGGCAGGTGTCGGGGGTCACGCCTCCGCCGGCCATGGGGTCAAGGATCAGGTCATGTTGCTTTGAGAAATAGTAGAGGATGTGGGCGATCAATTGCGCAGGGATACGCCCCGGCCAGTCATCACCAAATCTCTTGTCGCAATCGTTCCATTCCCACTGGTCCCATGTCCTCAGCCCCCAGCCAAAGCCCCTTGAATCGTTCAAGATCCACTTTATCTTCCAGGGCGAATGACCAGACCATCGGTTCTGTCCAG
>Ga0222639_1000694_pt1 | contig 14873 bp, 14 predicted proteins | sample AntAcemetagen185_FD_179863 | JGI IMG/M metagenome (GOLD analysis project Ga0222639, IMG submission 179863) | Saline water microbial communities from Ace Lake, Antarctica - #185 | ecosystem: Environmental > Aquatic > Non-marine Saline and Alkaline > Saline | place: Antarctica: Ace Lake...
CCCGCCGGTTTTCTCCGGAAACCGCCTTTAAGTCAAGGCGTAAGGCACTAAACAGACCCCCGGCCTGTCCGATCGTACTTTCGGCTTGCCCTCGCCGTGCATTTCATCCATAATGCAAACCTTAAAACCGGCTTTTTATCCCGGAAAAGGGGTGATCGCTAAAAAAGCACGAAAAGCGATTTCTTATCAATAAGGAAAGGTAAGGCTCTCCAGGGTCTACTTATTTAAATGTATGGTTTGAGTAGGAAAAGCAAATTCGATTTTGCGTTTCTCAAACTCTTCTTTAATCAGAAAGTTTATCTCCTGTTGAGTATCCATATATTTATTATAGTCGCTGCTTAAGACATAGTAGACAACCTCAAAAACAAGGTTAAAATCACCGTAGGAGGAAAAATGAGCCCGGTCAAACACAGTGTCCTTAATACTCTTGATAGCTTTCTCGATTATCTGGGGCATTTCTTTTAAGGTTTTAAGAGGGGTGCTATAAACCACACCTAATTTAAAAACCACTCTCCGCTTCTGCATCCGCTTATAATTACGCACCCGGGAATTAGTAAGGTCAGAGTTAGAAAAGACTAGCTGCTCACCGCCTAAGCTACGAATACGAGTAGTCTTAATTCCGATATGTTCTATTGTACCCAAGAGGTCTCCGACAATAATAAAATCACCAACCTCAAAAGGCCGGTCAAAGAGTATAGAAAAATAACTGAATAAATCCTTTAAGACTGCCTGAGCTGCCAGAGCAATAGCAACGCCGCCAATACCTAAGCCAGCAATTACTGCTGATATCTTAAACCCTAGATTATCTAAGAAAAAGATAACTGCCCCGGACCAAAGGATAAATTTTACCACCTTAAGTATACCTTTGAGACTATGGTCTTTAGCTGAACCCTGTCTGGTCTTTCGAGAATAGGTTTCAAAACCATAAGTAATCAACAACGAAGCTATGCGAACCGTAAAGATAGTTAAGACTGCTATACCGATAACATTAATAACTTTTGCTACTGAAGCCCCTAGGGTTAAGATCTGAACACTTAAGTAAAGTGCACCAAGATAAAGAAAAGGCGTAATCACCCGCTCAAAAATACTGACTATGAAATCATCTAGAGTAGTTGCGGTCCCTTTGGCCCACTTCTTTAACCTTCTTAAGATAACCCATTCGAAAATTTTAATCGCCACGGCGCTGAGTAAAAATACACCGGCACAGATTAAATAGTCTAGAACCCGGTTACTTAAAAAGCTTAGTTCTAAAATCTCTTTAAACATATTCTCCTCCATCTTTAATTCTTAAGGGCTGAATCAGAAAACTTAACCCGTTGGACAGTTAAAGCCTCTTGTATCTGCTGATCACCGACAAACCCTAGTTCTTTAAGAATTTCGCCTAATGCTGAATCCCTTCATATTTTATATTGCTGAGGAGATATTTTGTCCGGAGGATCTCCAGAATAGTTTCCAGTTGAGTAAAGAGATTGCCTTTGACAATATCAGTGGTTTGAATATCCGTATCTGAGAGGAACTTCCCGATTCTGACCACCGCCTGATGGTAGATTCTTTGCGGGTCTTTGCCGAAAAGAAGGACCGAAGCTCTCTTTAAACTTCCGTCGGCAATTAGATTTAATTTTTCCAGGAGTACGGTATTGTCCGTTTCTTTAATAATTGAGGGGATTCTATCGACGGCATAGTTTTTGAATTTCTCTATGGATTCAGTATCTATCTCGTTAAGACTCGCTTTTTCTTCTATAATGTCATCCCATCTACTACCCGATTTCTTCATCAGGAAATCCGCGAGTTCTTTTCCCCCTAATTCCTGCACGGTGCTTCCGCTTCTGAAATAATATTTGCCGTTGTAAGAAATCGGAACAGAAGATGGGATTACAGTGATCTTAATTGTATTTTTCTTGTCCGGTTCAACAGAGGGAATGATTCCAAGTTTATTCCTGACCGTATTCGGTATATCCTCAAGCAGTTTCTTTAGATTTTTTAATCCGGATGGTTGGCCATTATCATCCATCCCGATAATCAGCACCCCTCCGGTACCATTGGCAAAAGCGGAAATAGTTTTAAGGCAGTCGTCCCGCCAATTCTGTTTATACTCAACTTCTTGAGATTCCAGCTTATTCATACTTATTCATCTGCAAGATATAGTGAGAGTATGACTTCACGTTTACCGAATACCGCGGGTGTCTGCTCGGCATAGTGGCTTTGCAGCAGCCGGTTGGAGATATGGGTCTGGAGCACCGCCAGCACCTTGAAAGGATTGACCAGTTCATCTTTGAGAGCATTCAAGGCTTTTAATGTATTCTTTGCCGTCTGTTTGGGGAGGCCGCCTTCTTCAAGCTGGGTGAATACTTTTTTAAGGTAAAGTTCCTGGTCGTCGGTGAACTTCTGCGTATTTTTAATGGTCGCTTTTAGAATGCGAAGGATATTGGCGGCGTTGTCGCGTCCGCTTCTTTTTTGAGGTTCAACCATTTCTTCGGTGGTAGCGATAATAAAGGCTTCCTTGTTGCTCTCTAAAAGATCATACATCTCGGCCGGGAGCTTTTTCTTCTTTTCATCGGGAGAGCTTTCAAGCAGTTTTGCCGCCGATATAAAATCCAGTTCTTCAGCTTCTTGTTTTGCCCGGGCCATGAAAAACTTCTGCAGTTTTCCGCGACGGAAGTAAGTAACACAGGCATCCTGCCTGTGATGCCTGTCTTGCCTGGGACTCAGGCTGGAAGCCTGAGCTACAATGTACCGCCTTATTCTTTCTAACTGTTCAGGGCTTCGAATTATATGGTCAAAAGATTCGGACATCCAGACTGGACCACTTTTCCCGGTTTCTTTGTTCAGCTCATTGGCTGTATAAGATTTCCAGGAGTGAGTAATCTCTGATAAAGTCCACTTGCCTTTTGGAATTGCAATAACATGGACATGATTAGGCATGACAACAAATTTATCCAAAAAGTATCGTTCGCCATCGAAATGGTGTAATGCCTTCTCAATAATTTGTTTGCACTCTTTGTTTTTTAATATGCATGAACCATACCCATTGTCCAATAAATCATCATATCGCTTGGAGAAAAGTCGATAATATTCAATTTTTTTCTCTTGATTCAGTTTTTTGACTTCAGAAGGGTTGGGTATTTTGTTGGCTTCCAGCCACTGCTTCCTCTTCCCTTTGATGTCTTCAGAGACTTCTTGCGGAATTGAATCATAGAGTCTGAAAGTAATAAAATATGCAGTTCCTTTCTGTTGCCAATGAGGTAGATTCCGCTGTTTTATTTCAACTGATTTATCGGGATCAAAATACATTGCTGTATCGGTTATATCGTCGCTGGAAGGATGGATAGGCAGGCTGGAATTATTGATTGTCAGGCTGGAAGCCTGGCTTTCTTTTGCTGTGCGGGCTTTTTTCGGAAGTAGTTTGATTTTTTCAAAAAGGCCGGGTTCCTTTTCCCGGATATCCCGGATGATTTTCAGATATTCCAGATCGCTCTCCTCCGCTTCATCATCACCTTCCAGCGTTTTCTTCGAAATCAACCGGTCGAAGAGTTCATGGGAACCGATGGGTTCACCTTCGGTTAAAAGTTCCGCGTCACCTCCCAGCAGGGTCAGGAACGCGTTGATTTTACCTTCCGCCGCTTCCTTCAGTTTGAGCTGGTCATTAGATTGGGTGGTTGGGAAAAAATTGAAGGTATGGATGACGTCAAAGGGGGTATCCACCCGGTTAATGCGCCCTACTCTCTGCATCATTCGGGTCGGGTTCCAGGGGATGTCGTAATTGATCACCACATTGGCCCGATGCAGGTTCACGCCTTCGGAGAGGACTTCAGTGGAGACGAGTATCCGATAATCTTCTCTGGGGTGACGGGCTCGGGCATCAAAATTCTCCAGCACTTTGTCACGGATAGATTCGCCTGAATCACCGGTAAATAAAAGAACCTTACCGGGATACTTTTCATCAATATTTTTAAACAGATAATTGGCGGTTTCCTTCGATTCCGTGAAAATAATGAGGTGGTTCTTTCTCAGGACATCATTTTTGGACAGTTCATTTACAAATTTCAGGAGCTTCGGGTCTCGTTTAACATTCTGCCAGAGTTTTTTGACGTCCATCAGTATGGCATGGTCATGCTCCAGGTCTCTTTTGAGTCCTTTTCTGAAATCTTTGCTATCATATTTATTCGCCTTGCCTTCATCTATCAATCTCTGAACCGCCTCATCATCGTCGTTTTCCAGGAATTCAAATATCTTGTTGATATGCTTGGCGCTAACGTACACATGACCATTATCCAGTTCTTTTAAAAACCTTTCATAGGAATGCAGGAATCTATCAACTGAATTCCGAAAGGCGAAGAAACTGCTTTCCAGCCGTTTGACGAGCAGTATTTTCATAAACCGGCCCATGTTCCGCTGGGACTGCTCTTCAAGCTGATCGAGCTTTCCTTCGTAGTAAAGCAGCGGCATGTAGCGGGCGTATCTGAATTGATTGGCAATAAGATCGATGGTCTTGTTGAAGATATCGTCCTCTTCTTCATTGAGTTCGTAGAATAGCGGTTCCGGTTTTTTAACATCCGGAAATTTAAGACCCTGTTCGGTTATGTCTTCGTTGAAGTATTTTTCGATCTCAGTCCTGGTGCGGCGCACCATTAAGTATTTCAGGACTTTATCGCGGATCTCACGGGCGTTTGCTCTTACGGTATTTATGTACTCGGTATAGTCTTTCTTTCGATCCAGGTTTTTTACTTTCTTCTCCAGTCTATTAAAGAACTCCTCCAGGTTCGGCAGATTGGGTATGGTGCTTTTCTTGGCTTTCTGAAAGAGCTTGAGAAGACTGAGAATATCCCTGGGGGTATTATTGTAAGGCGTCGCGGTTACCAGAATAACTCTTTTCCCGCGGCATATTTCCGCCAGTTGCTCATAGGATATTGTTGTCTCGGTCCGGAAACGATGAGCTTCATCAATAATGATATTTGTGTACTTCTCTACTCCCATATCCAGCAACTTCTCCAATTTTCCGAGTGATTCGAAATCAGCGGGAACACGGAAATCGGAAAACACATTGGGCCAGGAACCCGGATTCGATTTTTCCAGAAGTGCCGGCGGCGCGATAACAAGTGTTCTGCCGTCCAGTTGACTGGCCAACATAGCTGAGATGTAGGTTTTTCCCAACCCCACAACATCGGAGATAAAAACGCCGCCATATTCCAGGAGTATCTTTTTGGCGTTTAAGACCGCCTGTTCCTGGTATTCGAGTTTTTTAAATTCCTGGGGCAGATATTTGATGAACAACTCATCTGTCTGGCTGAGCTCATCTTTGAAATATTCATATAGAAACTTCAGGTACAACTGATAGGGCGTGATATTTTGAGTCAGCCAGGTCTTATTCTGGATAGTCTGAACGTATTTTTCGCTGACATCTACAGCGTTACACCACAATTCTTCAAATTTGTTTTTCGCGAAATCATAGTCGCTTCTATTTTTCAGTTCTACGTTGAGTTCAAGATTGTCAACCAGGCCGGCTTGAGTGAAATTACTGGAACCGGTGATAACTCGGCCGGTGTCCCGGTCGCCTTCCTTAAATGTCATAATATAAAGTTTGGCGTGGATATTTTGTGACGGATAAGCCCTGATTTTCAATTTTCCATTTCTGATCCACTCGATGAATTTATCTACTCCTTCTTCAACATTTCTATTGTCCTCGGAATCCGCCATCTCCTTCTGAATAAGCTTTTCAACTTCCTGCTTGGCCTCGGCATGAGAAAAATCAAAGGTTTGTTGGGTTGGTTTATTCGCCTTTTCCATCATTTCGAAAGTCTGCCTGCTTGTACTTATGCCAATCAGGATTCTAATTTTCTCTGTGCTCTCCAGAGATGAGTAGATGGCGTGAAACCCACTTGAGTAAAAGTATCCCACGAGACAATCAAAGAACGACGTATCCTTAATAAGGACTTTAAATCTTTCTTTAAGATTTTTATTCTTTTCGTTTGTAATGAATGAAAGGTCTGTGTTCATAATTATTCTTTATGTAGATTGGTATAGATTGGGGTCGTAGATTAGGATCAAATCATTCCTCTTGACACTTCGTTATCATCGGGATCAAACCCCTCCTGCGGCGGGCAATCCCTCATGTAATAAGAACAATCACCGGCTAAAGAGTGTATCGGTTAAGAGCCGGGCTCACAAGAAAAAACCTCCCTATTGAAAAAACCTCCCTATCCGGGAGGTTGAATACACAAGTTTTAGATTCAAGAACAATTAAATCATAAACTTATTAATTGGGGTGCAGCCCCTAATTTTACCAGCGGCTGGTTTTTTATAGAAGTCCATCTCAAAAACTGCTTTATCCGGTAATTTTAGGGGAAAGTTCGGGATGTTGGGATTTGATCCATACCAGAACTTCTGTGCGCAACTCTTTTGCAAACTCGATCAGTTCCCATGCTTCAGAATCTGTCGTTCCACCAGCATAATCGTATTCTACTGTATTGCGTTTGCTGCGGCAGGATTGAAGATATTCAATGTCATTTTTTCTTGATGGAAGTATCTCCCCCAGGGATTCCAACGTATAATAATGCCCCAGGTTGCCTTTGTTCGGGCGGTAGCCTTCACAGTAAAGAAGGGCACTGCAAAGAGTCAAAACAGCATTATAAGCAATTCCGAACTGCCAATCCGCAGAGAGGTCATTTTCAGAAGCATCTTTTAAATCCCGATCAATGATGCTGAATAAATTAGTTATTTCTTCCTGGCTGACATGATGCCTTTTCAACCAGGAATTACTCGCCCATTGCTCTAAGGTCATCTTCGCTTCCTCTAATAAACAACTTTGGGGAGGAAATTACCCTGCATAAAAACGGGTCATCTTGAACCAGGCGTTGAGAAAATTCATTGGCAGAAAAAACATGAGGATTTATCTCCCGCCCTATCTTCTCCGCCAATCCGGAAAGCAACCCCGATAATTCTCTCAGTCCAAGTTCACCGATTACGATTAAATCAACATCACTTCCGGCTTTTTCGTTTCCTTCCGCGATGGAACCAAAAATAAACGCAATCCCGATTCTCTTATCATTAAGAGGCCACATGACAGAGCTTATAGGTCACCTAACTGACAGAGCCTATAGGTCACTCGATTGTGTTATTATACCTCAAAAAGATTACATTAGGAGGTCATAATGGCAAAAAAATAAAGAGGCAGCACTCCGCCGAGCAATGATCAGTGAAATAAGGCATGGAGCATCGCAAAGACAAGTGGCAAAGAAATACGGTTATTATTTGTCGACCGTGCAATATTGGATAAAACGAACTGAAGACCAAAGACTGGATCGAATTAATTGGGATGATCGACCTCCAATCGCAAAAAAGGTCAACCGTGCGCCGAAAGCTATAGGAGATAAAATATTGGATGTTCGAAAGGAACTGCGCGAAGTCAGCGATCTTGGTGAATACGGTGCGGAGGCTATTTATCGTGAACTGATAAGTCAGGGCATCAAAGATGCCCCATGTCCTCGCACAGTAGGTCGCATCCTGGAACGACGTGGTGCATTGGACGGGAAAACACGTGTACGCCGACCTGCACCACCACGAGGTTGGTATTTGCCTGATGTAGTGAATGAGCTTGCCGAGCTTGATAGTTTTGATGTGGTGGAAGATCTGGTTATTAAGGGGGGCACTCATGTTGATGTGCTCAATGGTATTTCGCTTCACGGAAGGCTTCCGGTATCGTGGCCTATGGAGCGAGTAAGCGCAAAGGCGACTGTAGTGTCTCTGACCGAACATTGGCAGGAAGTAGAATTGCCACAATATGCTCAGTTTGATAACGATACGAGATTTCAAGGAGCGCATCAGCATAAGGATTCGATCGGTCGTGTGATAAGATTGTGTTTGGGATTGGGAGTCATCCCGGTCTTTGCTCCGCCGCGAGAGAGGGGTTTTCAGGCGAGTATTGAGAACTATAACGGGCGGTGGGAATCGAAAGTATGGGCCAGGTTTCAACATAAGGATATTGCTGATCTCACAATTAGGTCTGATCGTTATGTTGTAGCTTATCGAAGTCGTATGGCACAATACATTAAGGCGGCTCCTCCACGACGCCCCTTTCCAGAAGGGTGGAAGCTGGATCTGCAGGCTCATCCTCAGGGGAGAATAATATACCTTCGTAGGACCAGTGAGAAAGGGACAGTAGATATTCTTGGGCATATATTTAGTGTAGACGAACACTGGCTTCATCGGTTGGTGAGGTGTGAAGTTGACCTGCAAACTGAACGGGTAAAGTTTTATCGATTGCGGAGAAGAGAACCCAATGATCAACCATGTTTGGGAGAAGTAGTCTATAAGTTGCCGAGAAAGCGTTTCCACGAATAGATATAAACACTTTTAAAGAAGATTTCTGAGATGTGTGCCCTGCACGGAGGTCCAGCTCGCTACGCTCACTGGACCTCCGTGCAGGGCACACATCCAATGTAGGTTTGTAAACTAATATAAGGTGACCTTTAGGTCGTGCCGTTGTCACGTGCGTGCAACCAAAGTGACCTATAGGGTGTGTCAGTTAGCCATTAAGAGCTTCTCTAAATGGTTCAACCATACCGGAAGTTTTTAATACCAGGTTATGGATTTCCTGATAAAGCGGATGGTTTTCGTTAGCCCGATAGTATAGGCGATTGCTACTTTTTCGTTTTTTTACCAGTTCCCAGAGCCCAAGTTTCTTCAACTCCTCTCGTATGCTCTTATCATTAAAACCGGTGCGACGCTCTATCTCGCGAACGTGGAGTTCATCTATGGTTCCAGAAAATAATAACCGAAAGATTTCAGCACGAACTCGTGATGAAAGTATTTCTGCCAATCTATTCATAATGCGGGGTTATACCACGCAATTGCGGGGTTTGTCCACTCATTTATAGCACAGTGATAAGGCCAAGTTCAGTCTACTATCTGCCCGGTTCTGTATCGGGACCGCGTCTTACTATTCAGGGGATGTGGCCGGAGTTGTTTCAGAGCTTCGTCCCGCAGCGCTTGCAGTAGACGGCGTCCGGATCGTGGCCTTCAGCGCTGCACTGGGGGCAGACCTGAGTGCTGATCTGCCCTTTCTGGGCCTTCACGAACTCTACCGTGAAGATCCCCGTCGGGACCGCGATAATGCTATACCCTAAGATCATCACCACCGCCGCCACCGCCTGGCCGAGGCTGGTCCCGGGAGAGATGTCGCCGTACCCGACGGTGGTCAGGGTCACGATCGCCCAGTAGATGCTCCGGGGGATGCTGGTAAAACCGTGGTCTTCACCTTCAATAAGGTACATCAATGATCCGAAGATGATAACCAGCGTGAAGAGCGCCAGGAGAAAGATGGCAATCTTGCGGAGGCTCCCCCGGAGCGCCCGGTAGAGGATGTTCGCTTCCACGATGAACTGGCCCAGTTTGAAGACCCGGAAGATGCGGAGAACCCGGAGGACCCGGATCACCAGCAGGTACTGGCTGCCCGGGAAGAATAAACTGAGCGGGGTGGGCAGAATCGCCAGCAGGTCGACGATCCCGTAAAAACTGGTCGCGTACTTGAGTGGCCGGCCGATCGAATAAAGCCGGAGCCCGTACTCCACGGCGAAGACGATGGTGAAGAACCATTCCGCTCCATAGAGAAAGCCCCCGCACGATTCATCAACCTCCCGGACGCTGTCGATCATCACCACCGCGACGCTTACCAGGATGCATATGATCAGCCCCACGTCAAAGGCTTTGCCGGCCGGGGTGTCCGCCTCGAAGATTATTTCGTGGAGCCGGGAGCGAAGGTTCGTTTTATCCCTCATGATGGATTTCTCTGGGCGCCGGCGATGTTATGCGGCCGTCCTTGATGTCGATTGCCGGAAAGGGTTGGCGGTCCGGCCGATCGATTCCATGGACTTTGCCTTCAATTACTCGCTATATGGGGCCTTGCTTTGCCTCCGGGCAATAGCTTTGATATCTTCCTTGAAGGGATAGAGAGTCGCCAAAACCCTTGACAGGTCATTCGGCATCTTCTTCTGGAATACTCGTCCACCCTCCATATTAAGGATCCCGCAGAATCCATTGTTCGAGTGAAGATCAATACCCGTATAAAGGTCCATACCGGTACCTCCTTTTGGGTTATATCGGGCGTCATTGCCCGTTACCCTGATTGTATGGCACCTTTAATGGGTGACCCTGATCCTTACAGGTGGAGTTTATCTCTTGACGAGCAACCTTAAATGGGTAATCATGGTAATCATGGTAATCATATTTTCACAAAACATTTGATTTTGCCACATGTTTTAAGATAAAAAAGCTCATTATTAAAAGGAGGATGATATGGATGTTAATCAGCCGGAAGACATAATCCTGGAAGTAAAAAAGCAACTTAGTCAGAGGAAGGGAAAGCTTATCCCCATCGCAATTGTGGTTTTGCTGGTAGTGATAGGTTTAGCCGGAACATTTTATTCTATCGATGCCGATGAAGTGGGCGTGGTCCGGCGCTTCGGTAGATATATTGCTTCCACTGCTCCCGGACTTCATTACAAGCTCCCCTTCGGCATTGATAAGGTGACTCCGGTGAGGATCCGGCACATTTTCACGGACGAGTTCGGGGTAAGGACCTTAGAGGCGGGGCGCAAGACCAGGTATTCAAGCCGCTCTTATCTTGGCGAATCCCTGATGCTCACCGGAGACCTCAATATCCTTGACGTGCGCTGGATTGTCCAGTACCGGATAGCGGACCCGGTCAAATTCCTTTTTAACACCAGAAATCCCGTAAATAATATCCGGGACATATCCGAAGTAGTGATGAGAAGGTTGGTTGGTGACTACAGTGTGGATGAAGTCCTGACCACCAAGAGGTCGGAGATAAACACTCTGGCCCAGACCGGGATCCAGAAGATTTTAGCCGACTATGAAACCGGCGTTCAGATTGTCACCGTAAAGCTCCAGGATGTCAATCCGCCGGATAAAGTAAAACCGGCGTTCAACGAAGTCAATCAGGCCAAACAGGAGAAAGACAAATTGGTCAATCAGGCCTGGGAAGCTTATAACAAGATTATTCCCAAAGCCCGGGGTGAGGCGGAAAGAACGATACGGGAAGCCGAGGGATACGCGGTGGATAAGATAAACCGGGCTCGGGGTGATACGGAACGGTTTATCTCCGTACTGGCCGAGTACAAGAAAGCGCCGGAGATAACCAAAAAGAGGGTATATCTTGAGACCATGTCGGAGATTATTCCCAAAGCGCGGCAGAAGTACATAATGGATCCGAAGCAAACCTCGATATTGCCTCTCCTGAATATCGGATCTGTGGAAGGAGGTCAAAAATGAAGATAGCAGTTAGTGTTCTGATCGGAGTGGTTGTACTGGTGATCATTTTTTTTATGGTTGGTTGGGCTTATGTGGTGCCGGAAACCCATCAGGTAGTCATTACCCAGTTCGGGAAACCGGTTGGCCGTCCTGTCACGGAGGCCGGCTTGCACTTTAAAAAACCATTCATTCAGAAAGCCCGTTACTTTGAGAAGAGGCTTCTGGGATGGGATGGTGACCCCAACCAGATCCCCACCAAGGATAAAAAATTTATCTGGGTGGATACCACCGCCCGCTGGAAGATTTCCGATTCCCTGAAATTTCTCCAGACGGTGGGTAATGAAACGGGGGCCCATTCAAAACTCGATGATATCATCAACTCAGCCACCCGGGACGCTATTACCAGCCATCTTTTGGTGGAAGTGGTCAGAGATTCCAATCGGATTATCAAGGTCGGCGAAGAGAGTAAAGATATGATCGTTACGGACGAAGCTCTTGAGAGTATAGAGGTCGGGCGGGAGCAACTTGAGGCGGCAATTTTAAAAACGGCCCGGGAACTCGCTCCCCAGTATGGAATCGAGGTGGTGGACGTGCGGATAAAGCGGCTGAATTACGTGGAGGAAGTCCAGAACGAGGTTTACGAACGGATGATCGCGGAAAGAAAACGGGCCGCCGAAAGCTATCGCTCCGAGGGGCACGGGAAACGGGCTGAGATCGACGGTCAAAGGGAAAAAGAACTGAAAAAGATAACTTCCCAAGCCTACCGCACGGCCCAGGGGCTCAAGGGAAAGGCCGACGCGGAAGCGACCGAAATCTATGCTACCGCGTATAATAAGGACCCGGATTTTTATTCGTTTTTAAAAACACTGGAAACCTACCGGAAAACTATTGATAGTGAGACCACACTCATCCTGACCACTGAGGATGAGTACTACCGGCACTTAAAAGGCCCGGGCCTTAAGTAAATCCAGTCTCAAACTTCAAGGGGCTGTATTGAGGATCGAGAGCTTCGGGAATATAGGACCCGACCCGGGAAAAGCCCCCAGCCCATGCCGGCTTGTCCAAGGAGATGATAAGTCCAACTATTCTATAATTCCATACATGTTGAATGAATAGGCGCGTTTCCCTTTGTCTTGAAAGTCCCTTGCAGTAAGTGATTCGCCCGGTGCGGCGACAATATCAAGTATCCGCCCATCGCCCACGCCCGGGTCATAAGTAATGTTCAGTCCCGCGGGACTGGTAATGCCGATCAGGTCGTCTTTCCGGGCGATCACCGGGACCTCGAACAGGAAGTGATAATTGCCGGCTTTCTCGGCGTGAAGTTCCTTTCCCCGCCAGATGATTGTCAGTTGTTCCCCGGATGGACGCAGCAAGCAGGGCGACAGGCGGGCCTCCCCCCCGGCGTTGAACCCGATGCCGATCAGGGTTGCCTGGGAGGGCACGGGATGCTGGAAATCGGCAATCAGCCGGGATTCCCGGTCGCTCTGTTTGCGGGTGATGATCTCACTTCCGACGGTATCCATCAGTCCACGCTGGAGAGACAGTTCCCGGAGAGCTTGCAGCTGCTGCCGGATAAATTCCCTGATTGCGTGACGAATATTCCGGTTCTGCAGAGACTTATTGTGGGCCTTCTGTCGAGCATAGGACTCGGCGTTGGCCAGGTCCCCGCGCGCACTTTCCAGTTTGGCTTCATGTTCTTCAGGGAACCTCTGGAGGGAACCCCTGTAATATTTCACCTGCTTTTTCATTTCCTCAAGCCGATCGCCAAGTTTAATATAGCTGACGTAGTACATCCCGGACGAGACCGCTCGGCTCTCCTTTGCCACGACGTCGGTGCCGAGATTTTTCTTCAAGCGCCGCCACTTGAGCTTGCCGAAGGTCAACATATCGGAAGTGCTGGGGAAGAGCGGGCCGAGTCGGACCGATTCCAGGGCAAGCGCCACCTGGGGAGGTGCCTTCGCAGATTGGCCCCGGGCTTCTCCCCCGGCCATAATCGACAATCCCGCCGCAAAAAAGACACAAACAAATCTGGAAAGACCATGTGTTAAACTCAAATTTCCCCTCCTTGAATCTTCCTGTTTCCCTTCCCCTGCCGTCGGGACATTAGTTCTCCTGAAGATATATCCTCACATCCGCCGAACTCTGGTCGTTCAGACCAGGAAGGACGGTGTACCGTCCGGGAGAAAGCGTCTTGCCCACGATGCTCTTCTTTCTACCGCCGCAGAGGACTGACCGGCCGCCGGACCAGATGCAGTATCTTTTTGCGGTTCCCTCGACTTTGACGATCGTGGCTGTCTTTTCCAGCGTGATAGCCTCACTTTCAGTCTTGGCGTTGGTGGCGCCCCATCCCCTGGTCTGCTTCCCCCAGAGAATGATATCTTCCGCCAACACTGACGAAGCTCCCACAATGAGACTAATTATAATCATCACCGCCATTATCTTCTTCATCCTTTCCTCCTTTCCATTGGATGTCCACCTGAACTTTACTTGCCCGGATATAATCTACTCTATTTTGATTGTTTGAGCAATCTTCGACTTCATATTCTCTGGGAACACACTGGTACATGGTTTACCCCCTGGGTACCCTGCTGCCGCCCTGGAGGGAGACCGAAGAGTTCTAAATTCAGCAGGAATGAGTGTAAGGCCCCGTTTCAAGTATTACCTGTTTTGGGGCTTTTATGATTTCCCGATGATCCGAATGGCCTTAAAGTATCAATTTTGAGGCTAAAAATGGGACTCTAAGCCCTAAAACAGAGGGGTATTTTTAGATAATCATATGGCAATCAAACAGTTGGAGAGGTCCGACCCCAAGTAAGCCGGCATGGTCGGAGTAAATATCGGGGTTCCGGTGCCTCGCGAACCGTTCAGTTTCGGAGGCGGGAAACAATCCAAATTCGGAGCAGGAGACATTACCTGAAGAAGTTCGATCCAGTTTCTGACCAAGGCCAAGAAAATTACCACCAAATGGAATCCAAAGGCCGCTGCGAACTGGATGAGTTAAACCGGAGATAGAAGATTTAATCCGATCTCGTCGCTGAATTTCCGGTCGACCTCGCCTTCAATTTTAGTCACTATCGCTTCAAAAGTCGCGCTGACTATGGCGGAGCTTAAGTGGCCGCCGAAAGATTGATGCCGGGAATCACAGATATTGGCGTGAATATGGAGATATATTTCTCCGTCCATGGTGGTGATGATACCGAATAATGGGGCGATCTCGTAGTCTCCCGTGAATTCCCGGGAATGGTATTCCCTGGTTTTCGTCTCAAAAAGCCCGATGGTTACCCGGTTGGCCGCCCCGATCCCCGCGATTGAACCGAGCTTGATATCGTTTTCTTTGCAAACCGCTTTGACGGTATCAAGAATCTCCTCGCCCCGGTCTATCCTGATTATGAATTTATTTCCGAACTTGAATACTTTCATAAATTTCCTTCCGTTCCCCTGTGTTCATTAATAGATCAATCATGATGATAACAAACTCTTTAACCCGGAATCGGCAAGTAGCACCGGGAAATTGTTATAACTCAAACTGATTAGTACGATTAAAGCAAATTCATTGTTGAAAATATTTTACAGATTATTTTAAGAAAAATGGCCTCCTTGTTTTTTCC
>Ga0222639_1000697_pt1 | contig 14825 bp, 12 predicted proteins | sample AntAcemetagen185_FD_179863 | JGI IMG/M metagenome (GOLD analysis project Ga0222639, IMG submission 179863) | Saline water microbial communities from Ace Lake, Antarctica - #185 | ecosystem: Environmental > Aquatic > Non-marine Saline and Alkaline > Saline | place: Antarctica: Ace Lake...
ATGTCCGAGGCCTATAAGGATGTGAGTGAAGTGGTTGAAGTAATGCATCAGACTGGTATATCCAGAAAAGTGGTACGGATGCGACCATTAGGGGTTATTAAGGGATAAATTAGTCGTTAGTCGTTAGTGAATAATCGTTAGTTAAGAAAATACAAATTAAGAAAGAGAAAGAAAAGAAAATTTCAAGACAGTATCAAGTATATTAATTAGTAAAGAAAATAGAAGAAAATCAGAATTTAAAGGTCAAATGTAGGGGCAGACCTTGTGTCTGCCCGAGATAGGAAACGTAGAACAGACATCTCGCTTGTCACTATACTATATTTAAAAGAGGGAGGAAGAAATGTTAGATATAAAACTTATACGTTCTAATCCGGAGAAAGTAAAAGAAGCATTAAAAAAAAGAAAAGAAAAAGTTAATCTTGATGAAATACTAAAACTTGACCAAAAAAGAAGAGAATTATTATTAGAAGCAGATGCCTTAAAAGAAAAAAGAAACACCGTGAGTGAAGAAATCGGAAAATTGAAAAGAGGGAAGAAGGATGCCCAAGGAAAGATTTTAGCTATGAGAGAGGTATCGACAAAGATTAAAGAATTAGACGCTCAGATAAAAGAAATTGAAGAAAAGACGGTTAAAATATTATTGGAAATTCCCAATATTCCCCACGAAAGCGTGCCGGTTGGAGAAGACGAGAAGAATAATGTGGAGATAAAAAAATGGGGAGAGCCGCGTAAATTCGATTTCACCCCCTTGCCTCATTGGGATATTGGGGAAGCCCTGAATATACTTGATTTTGAACGAGGAGCAAAACTGGCCTCTGCCCGATTCACCGTCTTAAAAGGGATGGGAGCTAAACTGGAAAGAGCTTTAATTAATTTTATGCTCGACCTTCATACCAATGAACATGGATACAAAGAAATATTTCCTCCCTTTTTGGTAAATGCTGAGACAATGACGGGTACCGGGCAGCTGCCTAAATTTGAAAATGATTTATTTAAATGTGAAAATGGTCTCTATCTGGTACCGACCGCTGAAGTACCTTTAACCAATCTTCATCGGCAGGAGATTTTAAACGAAGATGATTTACCTCTTTATTATACAGCTTATACTGCTTGTTTTCGTAAAGAAGCCGGTTCTTACGGAAAGGATGTAAGGGGTTTAATCAGACAGCACCAATTTAATAAAGTAGAAATGGTAAAATTCTGCCGGCCGGAGGATTCTTACCAGGAGCTGGAAACCTTAACTCAGAATGCCGAGGAAGTTTTAAAAAGATTAGAAATACCCTATCGGGTAATTGTTCTCTGCACGGGGGATATGGGCTTTTCTGCTGCCAAGACTTATGATGTTGAAGTATGGCTGCCGGCTCAGAACAAGTATAGAGAGATATCATCCTGCAGTAATTGTGAAGATTTTCAAGCCAGAAGAGCAATGATAAGATATCGTTCAAAAGAAAAGGAGAAAGTAAATTTTGTTCACACTCTAAATGGTTCCGGTTTGGCTGTGGGAAGAACCCTGGTTGCCATATTAGAAAATTATCAGCAAAAGGACGGAAGTGTAGTTATCCCCGATGTCCTTCGCCCATATATGGGAGGACTTGAAAAGATAACCAGATGAACCAATTGACCTATTCACCAATTAACCAATTAAGTCACTCATTGTTACAGTTATTATTCCCTCGGCCCTGGAGGGAGAAGGGTAGAGCCTGCCTCGTACTTAATACGGGGGTGAGGAAAAAATTTTTACTTGACCAATAAGGTAAAGAGATGTTATTCTCTATAAGTAAAAAAAAGATAAATAGCGGAGGGGTGGCAGAGCGGCCGAATGCACCGGTCTTGAAAACCGGCGATACGAAAGTATCCGTGGGTTCAAATCCCACCCCCTCCGCCAGATATAAAAACTTTTATCATAGGGCTTGACATTAATTTAAAATGTGATATAATTTTTTTTGGTTAAAAGCTATTGCACGGAAAACAACAAACAACAAAACAGATAGCTTTTTCATTTTAATACCTCCTAAACTCGCCTTGCTTAAAGTAAGGCGAGTTTTTTATTATATAAACTTTTTTTATTCAAAAAGCAGGATTTCCCCAACTTTTTGTCGAATTCTTAACAAGTATTAAAAATAACCAAAAAAGATACCGTTTGAGTTTCTCAAAAGCAAATGGCAGAATTATTTAAAAAAGATGCCCGCACTACTAATGAACATAGCGGAGGATTTTATTATGCAATTACAAGTATATCCCTGGAGAAGATACTGGGCAAGATTATTTGATGTTACCTTTATTATGCCCATCTACATATTTATAATTGCCCTATTTTCTCCCGGTCTCAATTACACGATAACCTTAATGGACAATTTTATCGGCGGCATACTACTCTTGCTATTTTATCTGATATTCTTCGAGCCGATGATGCTCTCCTCATTCGGCACTACCCCCGGAAAGGCCTTACTGGGAATAAAGATACGTGATTTATCCGGAAAAAAGATTTCCTATACCACCGGAATGAAAAGAGGAACCCTTCTCTGGTTAAATGGTATGGGGATGGGAATTCCCTTTATCGCATTTTTCACTATGATATTTGCTTACAATAAATTAAAGAGAAACGGAATAACCAGCTGGGATGAGAGATGTGGAATCAGCGTAATCCATGACCGGCTAAGCATTTTCAGAGTTATTTTATTTATCACCACATTTATTTTTTGTTTATCTATATGGGCTGGGTTTATGAGTAATTTTTAAAACAATAATTTGTTTGGGTACGGATGTATTAGTTTAATAATTCGGCAACCTTTAACGAAGAACCTATGAGAACTGAGGAGTTTCTTAATATGTTCTTGTTTTCTAAATTTTAATATTTTGAGGTATAAAAATATGGCATTAAATTTACAAAAAATTGCATCTAATACTTATCTTATTCCTTCTCCTGCAAATATTGGTCTATATGTCCAGGATAAGCAAGCTATTCTAATTGATAGCGGGAATGATAAGGAAGCAGGCAGACAAATTCTAAAATTATTGAATGAAAAAAATTTGAAACTAAAACTTATTATTAATACTCACTCCAATGCTGACCACATCGGGGGGAATGCTTTTATGCAAAATAAAACTGAGTGTCGGATTGCTGCTACCCGAGTTGAGGCCGCCTTCATTCAAGACCCTATTCTCGAACCTTCCTTTCTTTATGGGGGATTCCCCAATGCCAGGCTTACTAATAAGTTTTTAATGGCTAAACCCTCAAGAGTGACTGATATTATTCCCTCATCGGGAAATATCTTGAACACCGATTTAGAGGCAATTTCCTTGCCCGGACATTTTTTCGATATGATTGGCATAAAAACACCAGATAACATTATATTTATTGCCGATAGTCTCATTTCAGAGGAGATTATTAACAAATACCATCTCTTTTTCCTCTACGATGTCAAAGCACATCTGGAAACTTTTAAGAAACTAAAGACCGTGGAAGCGGAAGTATTTATTCCGAGTCATGGTACTCCCACCCCTTCTATCAATAAGCTTATTACTATAAATGAAAATAAAGTTAAGGAGATTATCTCTACAGTTTTATCATATTGTGAAAAGTCTGCAACATTTGACGAAATACTTTCCCGGATCTGCAAGAAATATAAAATAGATTTGAATGCCAATCAATACGTACTTATTTCCAATACCATAAAATCCTACCTATCCTTTCTTGGTGAAGAAGGAAAATTAGGAATGTCTTTTTCTGAAGGAAGTGTTTTTTGGAAGAAGAAAGATATTGAAGTAGTATAAAAAAATAGGAAGTGGCTCTAATTTATTTATAAAAGAGGGATTAAAGCCCAAGGGTGCATACCCATTATAATCAATTAATAGTCAAGAGGTGACAGAAGACCGTCCCCTGTCACCTCTTGACTTATGGGATTTATGCGTTATTATATATATACAAAAAAAATTACATTTAATAAATTAATAAATAGGGCACAGCCCTTTTTTATTTTCTAATTTATTAACTTAAGGAGAAAATTAATGGCAGATAAAATTAAATTTGAGCATCTGGGCCTTTCTAAAAGGGTCTTAGATGCTATTTATAAGAAAGGCTTTGAGGAACCATCTCCCATTCAGGCTTTAACAATTCCTGTAATGTTGCGGAATGATATCAATATAATAGCGCAAGCTCAGACCGGTACCGGTAAAACAGCGGCATTTGGACTACCTTTAATAGAAATGATAAATCCTCACCAGAAAAGCGTACAAGCTCTTATCATTACCCCCACAAGGGAGCTTGCCATACAGGTTTCCGAGGAGATTGCTTCATTAAGGAGTAGTTCCGATATCCAGATCATTCCTATCTACGGAGGGCAATCAATCGATCAGCAACTGAGGCGCCTTAGAAAAGGAGTGCATATCGTTGTTGGCACACCCGGAAGAGTCATTGACCATATCAAAAGAAAGACACTCAATCTCAAGGATATCAAACACCTTATCCTTGATGAGGCTGATGAAATGCTTAATATGGGGTTTATTGAGGATATGGAAGAGATAATGAAACATACCAATCCCCAGAAAAGGACCCTTCTGTTTTCGGCTACCATGCCGTCAAGAATTAAGGCACTCGCGAGTAAATACATGGCGGATTATGAATTTATTACTGTCAAGAAACAACCGCTTACCACCGGTCTTACGGAGCAGATATATTATGAAGTAAAAGTTTCTGACAAATTTGAGGCATTATGCAGAATCATTGATATTACCGAAGATTTTTACGGGCTGGTTTTCTGCAGGACAAAGAATGATGTTGATAGTGTTGTCAGCCATCTGATTGACAGAGGGTATGATGCTGATGCCATTCACGGTGATATTTCGCAGAGCCAAAGAGAAAATACCCTGGGTAAATTCAGGAAAAAGAAAATTAATGTACTGGTAGCAACTGATGTGGCTGCACGTGGTATAGATGTTAGCAATTTGACTCATGTAATTAATTATGCACTTCCACATGACCCCGAATCATATGTGAACAGGATTGGTCGTACAGGAAGAGCAGGTAAACAGGGAACGGCAATAACCTTTATCACGCCGAGCGAATATAATAGGCTGATGTTCATTCAGCGCATAGCAAAAACCGATATAAAAAAGTCAAAAGTACCAAATGTTAAGGATATCATTAAAGCAAAGAAAAAAAAGATAAACGAAGATATAGCAGCTATTAACAGCGAAGAGATAGATAATACATATTATAATTGGGCTAAAAAACTTCTAGATAATAATAATCCGACTCAGATGCTTGCTAAATTACTTAATTACAGTTTTGATGATAAACTTAACCCAGGCCTGTATAACGAAATAAAGGATTTTTCAGGTAAAAACAGAAAAATAGAGATGGAAGGCAGAACAAGGCTATTTGTGGCATTAGGTAAGAAAGATGAGATAAGCCCTAGCAAACTGGTAAAGTTTATTACCAAAAATACAGGGGTTAGAGATTCTGTAATTGACCAGGTGGGAGTGTACGATAACTTTTCCTTCATAACCGTACCTTTTAAAGAAGCTGAGATTATTTTAAATGTCTTTCAAAAAAAATCCGGGAATAAAAAGTCATTGATAGTTAAAGCCAAAAAAAAGAAAACTAGTAATAAAAAATAAGGACAAGTTCTCTGCTTCTATTTGCTCCCTTTAAAACCTTTATTTACAAAGGTTTCAAAAATAATGGGGATAGGCTTTACTTTTTTCTTGCACTAAATGTGGGAGGACAAAAGAAAACTGTCCCCCCCTTTTTTTTGGCACGCCGTGTCCTACGGAAATATGCCTTTAAATCTACTTCAATTTTTAAAAAAACGGCAATTACCGCATTTTTTTAGCCTATTTTGATTTCTTTATTATCCAAAGCCATAACCAATACAATAAAAACTTTTCTAAAAAAGAAGGATTTTTAAATCTTTTGTCGAATTAATATTTAGTTATAGAAAAATTAAAAAGATTTACCCCCTCTGATATTTGATAGTATAATAAAACAAAAAAATTGTTTTAAATTAAAAAAAGATATTCATTGTAAAATTAAATGTAATAATATAAAAAGGCGGATTGGGAAGATGGTAAAGAATAATAACGCTAAAAAAGAACCAATTGAAAAACAGCTATGGAAGGCGGCTAACAAACTCCGAAAGAATATTGATGCTGCTGAATACAAACATATCATATTGGGTTTGATATTTTTAAAATATATCTCCGATGCCTTTGAGGAACTACACGAAAAATTAAAAGCAGGGGAAGGCGAATATGCCGGTGCTGACCCTGAAGACAAGGACGAATATAAGGCTGAAAATGTTTTTTTTGTACCCCCTTCTGCCCGTTGGTCTTATCTGCAATCAAGGGCTAAGCTGCCGGAAATAGGCAAAGATGTTGATTCCGCAATGGATACTATTGAAAGGGATAATCCATCGCTCAGGAATGTTTTGCCAAAGGTCTATACAAGGGAAAATCTTGATCCGACAAGTTTAGGCGGTTTAATTGACCTTGTGGGGAATATTGCTCTTGGAAAAGCAAAAGCCAGAAGTTCCGATATTTTAGGTCATGTTTTTGAATATTTCCTCGGTGAATTTGCTTTAGCTGAAGGCAAAAAGGGCGGACAGTTCTACACTCCAAGAAGTGTTGTTGAATTACTTATAGAAATGCTGGAGCCATACAAAGGTCGTATTTTTGACCCGTGCTGTGGTTCAGGTGGAATGTTCGTTCATTCCGAAAAATTTGTAAAGGAACATCAGGGTAGAGTAAACGATATTTCAATTTACGGGCAGGAAAGTAATCAAACAACATGGCGACTTTGTAAAATGAATCTTGCTATCAGAGGAATAGACAGTTCGCAAATAAAATGGAACAACGAAGGTTCATTTTTAAATAATGCACACAAGGATTTAAAAGCAGATTATGTAATTGCCAATCCTCCGTTTAATGATAGCGACTGGAGCGGTGATTTACTCAGAAAAGACGGAAGATGGAAATACGGCACTCCACCTACCGGAAATGCAAACTATGCATGGATACAACACTTTATTTATCATCTCAGTCCAAGCGGACTAGCAGGTTTTGTTTTGGCTAAAGGATCATTAACCACCAAAACAAATGGAGAATACGAAATACGAAAAAACATTATTGAATCTGGTTTGGTGGATTGCATAGTAAATTTACCTGCAAAACTGTTTTTAAACACTCAGATTCCTGCAAGCCTCTGGTTTTTAAGCAAGAATAAGACTAATGGAAAATATCGTAACCGAATTAACGAAATACTTTTTATAGATGTCCGAAATATGGGTCACCTGATAAATCGTAGGACACGTGAATTTTCAAAAGAAGATATAGAGAAAATAGCAGAAACATATCACGGATGGCGTAATCCCGATGGGAACTATGAAGATGTAAAAGGCTTTTGCAATTCAACATCCACTGAACGAGTAAGAGAGCTTGATTATGTGCTGACACCAGGTCGCTATGTGGGCTTGCCTGATAATGAAGATGATTTTGATTTTAAGGAACGCTTCACTGACTTGAAGAAAGAATTTCAAGAACAGTTAAAAGAGGAAGAACGACTCAATGCTTTGATTCTGGAAAATTTATCCAAGATTAAAATGGAGGGGGAAAATGAAATTTAACCCGGGGAAGCCGTATAATAAATTACCAGATATATTACCTAATGAGAGGTATTGGCGTTTGTTAAGTATTTATGAACAGGTCAATAAAGCAAATAGGGCAATGGCGGAATTGAAGGGCAGACTCTCAGCGATCCCGAACCCTGACATATTCATCAATACTTTGAGTTTGCAGGAGGCAAAGGACAGTTCATCTATTGAGAATGTTTTAACAACTAATGATAAATTATTCAAAGCCTTCACTCTCGATTCAACGGCAGATCCGCATACTAAAGAGGTATTGAGATACGGGAAGGCATTGGTAGATGGATTTGGAGTTATAAAATCCGGAAAGAAGTTTTCAGTTGAACTCATAGAGATTATTTACAGGAACATAAAGAAGGAAAATGATGGCATTCGCGATTTTTCCGTCTATATCGGAAGTGATTATAGAAAAATTTACACGCCTCCATGTTGCAGGGATGTAATTTTAGATAAGTTGAATAATTGGATTTCGGTTGCCAACTTAAAATCCGATGAGATAGACCCTCTTATTAAAATGGCAATCCTGCATTATCAGTTTGAAGCGATTCATCCGTTCAAAGACGGTAACGGGAGAACGGGCAGGGTGATCAATGTATTACTGCTCTCTGCATATGGTTTGCTGGACGATCCCGTCCTGTACATCTCGAAATACATCAACGAACACAGGAGCGCCTATTATCGGCTATTAATGGGTGTAACTGAAAACAACAACTGGGAAGATTGGATACTATTTATGCTTAAAGCTGTAGAAAAAACTTCGAAATATACCCTTGGCAAGATATTCAATATAATCGAATTATTTAATAATACGAAAGAGAAGATACAGGGTGAAGCGCCGGAGATTTACAGCTTCGAATTACTGGAGACTTTGTTTACACAGGTCTATTGTAAATATTCCTTCCTGATAGAGAAGGGGATCGCATCGAGGAATACCGCAAGCAAGTATCTGAATATACTGGTAGGAATTGGGATACTTGAAAAGGAGAAGGTGAAAAGCGAGTTTATCTTCAAAAATAAGGGTCTGTATGAGATATTAAAGAAATAATGAAATGCACAGCCCCCATGCACACCTGCTTAGAAGTGCACAAAAAGATGAGAAATTTGGGCAGCTGGTAGAGGGAATGCACAGGTGTTGTGGGGTAAAATTTTTCTTGACGTAAAAGATGAGCCAAGAGAAATTGTCGGTTTGAACCCGGATAAAATAATTCTGATGACTTGAAAAACTACCCGGAAATAGAGCTGAAATGGAGTGAGCCGGGCATTGCTTTCAGGGTAACGTTCAGGAAGAAAAACTATACACCTGAAAGCGCGGAGAAAACTAGGGTGAAAATTTTGTCTGTTTTAAAAGCAACATCATATATTACCATAAATGAACTGGCGGAAATTGTAGGGATTTCACAAAAAGGAATAGAATGGCAAATAACAAAGCTCAAAAAAGAAGGTAAAATAAAGCGCATCGGCCCCGCTAAAGGCGGACACTGGGAAGTGATAAAATGAAAAACAAGAAGGTAAATAATACAATCCAAATTCATAACAATATACCTGAAGGCTGGAAAAAGGTGAAGTTGGGGGAATGTGTAACTTCTAACAAAAACAATATAGGAAAAGATTATCTGTATCCGGTAATTCTTTATTTAGACACAGGTTCAGTTACAGAAGGAAAAATTGAAGGATTTCAAAAATACGAATTAAACAATGCTCCAAGCAGAGCAAAACGATTTGTAAAAGAGAAGGATATTATTTACTCAACAATTAGGCCGATACAAAAGCATTATGGTTTTATTGAAAAAATAATAGGGACAGACACCCATTTAAATTAAAAAAATTTGACATATACTTGCAAAAAGAGATAAGAGAGGTATAATAAAGAAAGAAATATACTAACCTACGGCAATAAAGTATAATGCCGTGGATTTGTGAAAGTAAGGTAATGAAATTGAAGAATAAAATTAAAGAAAAGATCAAAGAAGTTTTTTATGTTAATAATGGCTATATTAGAACAAAAGACATAAGTTCTAAAGGCATAAACAGAAGATACTTGAGAGATTTAATTAATGAGGGTGTTATTGAAAGAATAAAACAAGGTCTTTATAAATGGAAGGATACAAAATTTGATGTTGAAGAAGAACTGGTTAATGTATCCAAAATTATTCACAATGGAGTTATTTGCCTTGTGTCGGCTCTAGCTTATTATGAGCTTACAACTTATACACCAGGGGAATATACCATAGCAGTCGGGAGAAATTATAATATAAAACTACCCGATTATCCACCTATAAAGCTTTATTATTTTTCTGATAAATATTATATGGATGGAATAGAAAAAATAGATATAAATGGAAATATTATCAAGATATATAATATTGAAAAAACGATATGTGATTGCCTTAGGTACGGAAATAAAATCAGCAAAGATATTATTGTAGAAAGCATCAAGGAATATGTTAAAAGAAGAGATAAAAACATTTCTAAACTTATGAATTATGCTGCTAAAGCAAAAGTTAAAGACGTTGTTCAAAAATATATGGAGGTACTTATGTGAGAAATGAAGTAAGGAATATGGATGCTTCAATTAAGGCAAGACTCAAAAACATTGCTAAAGAGTACAAAAAAACTTTTAATCTTATCCTGCAGTTATACACGCAAGAGAGATTATTATATCGTTTAAGTGTCTCTGAGTATAAAGATAATTTTATATTAAAAGGTGGATTGTTTTTATTTTCAATGACTGGATTTACCGGTAGGCCAACTAGAGATATAGATTTTCTGGCCTATCAAATATTAAATGATATGAAGAGTATAAAAGAGATATTTAAAAATATATGTAAGATTAAATACAATGATGGCGTCGTATTTGATTCTGATTCTGTTTTAGTTGAAGAGATCAGGAAAGAAGCTGAATATAAAGGGGTAAGAGTAAAATTAACCGGATATTTGGGAAAAGCTAAAGAGATGCTTTGGGTAGATATAGGTTTCAATGATATTGTTGTGCCGGAAGTTATTACAGCTGACTATCCTGTACTTCTGGACATGGACTATCCTAAAATAAAAATGTATTCTTTTGAATCTGTTGTAGCAGAAAAATTTGAAGCCATTGTTTCTTTGGGAGAGTTGAACAGCAGGATGAAAGATTTTTACGATATTTTTATTTTGTTATCTGAAAAAAAATTTAATAGAGATATTTTGCAGAATGCCATAGTAGAAACTTTTAAGAGAAGAGGAACAGATATTTTAAAATTTGATCAGGTTTTTAAGAAAGAGTTTATTGAAGATGACAATAGAATAAATCAATGGAAATTATTTCTAAAAAAGATAGTTCATCAGAATATTGAGTTTGAATATGTAATGGATGATATAAAAAAATCTCTGTTACCCATATTTAATAATATTAAAAAAGAAAAAGAGTAATAAGAGACGGGGTGTGCCAAGTCAATAATTCGGTAACTTTTAACGGAGGACGCGCCAAGAAGTTTTATATGTCTTGCAGGGTGAAAGTCCTTGTTGGGTAAGGTCTAGCCAATCACCCATACTGAGTGTTGCATTGAAACTAATTTGTCTTTTACGGAAGCGAGTATTTCTGAAGAGCCCAGTGCGGTAGTTCCGCACGCTGGGATCTGTGCGGGAGCAGTCGGGTAACTGGCTGTCCTACCGTGACAACCTATGGGATCTGCGGACTTTGTTAACCAGATGGTTAAGACATTAGGAATTACTATAGATAGACGCTCCAAAGGAAGACTTTGTAAAATGGAGAGCTAAACCATAGAAAAAATAGGATGTTCTCTGTTACTATTCTCCTCCCTTAAAACCCTTTGTTTATAAGGCTTTCAGACCCCCTTCAGGAATGCCCTAAAAACGCACGTAGAGTGCCTTTAAATGCGTCTCAATTTTCGAAAAATTGGCAATTACGATGTTTTTTTTAGCCTTTTTTGACTTACCCGAAACTCTATAACCCTTACAGGAAGCCATTTTTGGATTTTGAGAAGGCAAAAATAGGTCAAAAATCACTCATTTTCCGAGGGTAAAAGTATAGGTTGAGGCGAAATTTGCTCATATAATCAAAATACGAAGCCCCCCCCTTGAAACCTTTATTATACAAGGCTTTCAGGAAGCTATTTTTTCACATATTATCCACTATTTCCCCTTTGTCTTTTCGAGGAGCGAAGCGACGAGGCAATCTCATTACCTAATCTTGTCATTACAAGAAACAGTATAAACAAGGGAGATAAATATAATAGAATTAGAGTATTTACCAGTTTTTATAGTAAAAAACAGCAAGGCTCTAAAACGTAGAAAATATAAGGGTTTCAGCGTTTTTATTAGTATATAGGATGTTGATATTTGCTCCAAAATATGGAGAAAATGAGCAAAAAATGGCTAAAAAGACTATTTTAGCAGTCTGAAAGTCTTGTAAAATAAGGGTTTTAACGAAATATAGCCGTAGCGGCGTTTCTTGAGGTTGCCTGGAGTGATTGTTCGTATTTTTTAAAATAGGCGCTTAAAAGGGCTTAAAATGGCTTATTTTGGATGTAGGCGGAAAGCCTTATTTTATAAGGGTTTCAGGGGGTTTTTCTTAAAAAGAAGGATTTTTAAATCTTTTGTCGAATTTGAAGATATATAAAGGGAAATTTTAAAAATATTTCATAGGACGGCAAAAAATAATGAGTGAAATTCTTTTAGAAAAATTAAAGGCTGAAATGAAGATTAATCCTGAGAAGGTAGCCCTTTCTTTGGGGAATTTTATCAGAGAATATACTGATAAATTAGAAAGAGAAGGAGTAATATTAGGATTAAGCGGGGGTATTGATTCGGCAGTTATTGCGGCTTTGTGCATGCGGGCACTTGGTCCCGAGAAAACCTTAGCTTTAATTATGCCCGATAAAGATTCGAAAAAAGAACACACCCAAGATGCCTTAAACTTTGCCCGGGAATTAAATATTGAAGCAAAGTTATTTGATATTACTCCTTATCTTGAAAAACTTGGCGTATATAGACTGTTTCCTTTGGATAAACTTCTTTCTTTAGGGAAATTAAAAGGAGCTTTAATTAGAAAAGCATATCATTTCTATGAGAGAAAGACGGGGAAGCTTCCCTTTCTGGAAAGTCTTTCAGGGTTTAAGGACAAAGAATATAGTTCTTATCTGGCTAAAGGCAATGCCTATTATCGGGCAAAACATCGACTGAGAATGATATTACTCTATTTTTATGGAGAAATGGAAAATAGATTGGTAGTAGGAGCAGCCAATAAGAGTGAATATAAGATTGGATATTTTGTAAAACATGGCTGTGATGATGCTACTGATATTATGCCCCTTTTGAATTTATATAAAACCCAGGTAAGAGAACTCGCTCGCTATCTGAATATACCCACAAGAATTATAAAAAAACCTCCATCGCCTGATGTTATGCCAGGTCTTACTGACGATGAAGAGGTAATAAGAATTTCTTATGAAAAGATGGACTTAATTTTATTGGCTATAGAAAAGGACTGGAAAGTTTCAGATGTAGTGAAGACACTGGAAGTAGAAGAAGACGAAGTTATGTATATAAAAAAATTAATTCACAAATCAGGACATATGCGAAAGATTTACGTGCCTTAAACTAAATAGTTATTCAATTACCCGGTTAACCAGTTTACTAGGCATCAATTCGAAAATTGCTACTGGTGTGAAGATAAACTACGAGATTGAAAAATACAATAGTTATTGTAATTTTATGATATGATACAGAAGATATATTTATTTAAAAATTGATTATTACAGGAGGGAGTTATGAAAATTTATATTAGTGCTGATATCGAAGGCGTAACTGGCATTACCCATTGGGATGAAACTGAAAAAACAAAATCTGATTACCAGAAGTTTTCCAAACAGATGACCGATGAAGTAAAAGCAGCCTGTGAAGGAGCAATAAAGGCGGGAGCAAAAGAAATTTGGATTAAAGATGCCCACGATACCGGAAGAAATATTAATGCAGCTGAACTGCCACAAAATATCAAATTAATTCGTGGTTGGAGTGAACATCCCTATTTAATGGTTCAGGAATTAGACGAATCATTCGATGCTTTATTAATGATTGGTTATCATTCTTTTGGCAGTTCAAGCTCTAATCCTTTATCTCATACTCTAAGTTCTACCACTTTAAATTATATAAAATTAAACGGAGAATATGCCAGCGAATTTTTAATTCATGGTTATGCCGCTGCTACTATGGGTGTGCCTGTGGTTTTTATAAGTGGAGATGAGGGAATTTGCAAGGAAGCGAAAAAAATTAATGAAAACATCAAAACCGTGGCAGTAAATAAAGGTGTCGGTAACTCCGTAATCAGTATTCATCCCCGGCTTGCAGTAGAAAAAATAAAGGAAGGGGTTGAGTCCATATTAAAAGGAGATATTGATAAATGTAAAATTGAATTACCGGAGCACTTTAAAGTAAAATTATCATATAAAAAACATGTAAGAGCATTTAAAGCATCTTTTTATCCTGGAATGAAACAGATTTCTTCTACCGGTTTAGCATTTGAGACAGATGATTATTTTGAGGTTTTACGGATGTTACTATTTACGACTTAAAAAAGATTCAAGTCGAGAAAATTTGTTGTAGAGGAAAAAATAATTTAGAATTTTTTTATAATTTTATAAAAATAAAGCAGGATTTTTGAAATCCTTGTCGAATAGATATATAGATTTACAAAATGAAATTAGATTCTTGAAGGAAGGTCTATTTTCTTGCTTTGTTGATCGGAAATAAAAAATTAAAAGGGAAGGAGGTGAAAAAAAGAATGAGAAATAAAAAATTAGTACTAATGGTTATCTTTTCTCTATTAATTGTGCTTTGCACAGGCAGTATTAGTTTATTGGCCGCAGAGAAAGTATATGTTAATGGTATTGATGCTGATTATCCACCCTATGCCTTTATAGACGAAAAAGGTAACCCTGCTGGTTTTGATGTGGAGTGCTTGAATTGGATTGCCGATGAGATGGGTTTTGAAGTCAAACATCAACCTACGGCCTGGGATGGTATAGTTGCCAGTTTATTAGCTAAAAAGATTGATATGGTTTATTCAGGAATGACCATTAATGAAGAGAGGCTAAAAAAAGTAGATTTTACTATACCTTATTGGGTTATCAATCAAGCCCTATGTGTTCGAGAAGATTCGGATCTTAATATTATCGCAGCTTTATG
>Ga0222639_1000701_pt1 | contig 14766 bp, 13 predicted proteins | sample AntAcemetagen185_FD_179863 | JGI IMG/M metagenome (GOLD analysis project Ga0222639, IMG submission 179863) | Saline water microbial communities from Ace Lake, Antarctica - #185 | ecosystem: Environmental > Aquatic > Non-marine Saline and Alkaline > Saline | place: Antarctica: Ace Lake...
AAATAAGCTGTTGTTTCTCTCTCCTTCCTGTAAATCTCTGCTTAATATCTGACGTATGCAGTCAACTTTTTGGCCATGATATTTTGGTATTTTGAAAGTTTTATAATTTTTATATTTTATAAGAGAAGCTAGATTATTCTTTTTGATTAATATCCTGGGGATTGGTAGTATTTCACTAAGAGGAATTTCATAAACATATCGATGGGCTTTTATTATTGACGGGGGAGCTACGACATAGGTTCCATTGCTTTTTAATTCAAGCCTCCTACCGAATAAACTATTGGTGCTTTTAACCTGTTCGCCATTGAGAGAGAAATAGTAATGATAACCTCTTCTTGTTTTAACCCTGGTCGTTTCTTTTATCTCTGGTAATAATTCTTTTAACTCCGGCAAAAGATTAAGATCATCAACATCAATAACCGCTAATTTGCTTATTTTGCCGGTAACTATTCCCATATTTACATCGCGATACTTATCATACCAACCAAAAATATCTTCTATGTTTGCCTTTTTATATTGGTAAGATTTCCAATATATATAAGGTTTCTTTTCCCTATCAATCGGTATTAGACTATATTCGTATTTTAGATACTCATTTATTATATTTTTATATATAATTCATACCCTTCTTTGGCATGGTATGAATTAAGAATTTAGTCTATAAATCACCTCCAGGCCTGAATAGTTTTTAAGCTGAGTATGATTTACTGATTCTTGCAGCATTTTTATAATTTCTGAAAAAATAGTTAAATCTAATAAAATAAAAAAACCGAAAGGAAAACGTGTGTTAAATCTTTCGGTATAGCCATACAAAAGGGAGTGTAATTTCGGCAAATCGCACTCCCTGTGGGATGGTTTTTATTAAAAACGTTGTTTTCTATCACTAAGGGTTCGTCATCTATTTTTTATTTACACTTTTAGTAAACAATTGTCTTTCTACATATTCGCAAATGAGATGGCCAATAAAGAGATGGGTTTCCTGTATCAGGGGAGTTATTGTAGAGGGAACAGAAATAATGAGGTCTGTAATTTTTGGTAAAGCAGATTCATCCATTTGCCCAACCAGAGCAACTGTATAAATTTTAAGGTTATATGAAGTTTTTATCGCTTCAATTATGTTTTTAGATTTACCGCTGGTAGAAAGAGCTATAAGCATATCACCCGATTCACCCTTCGCTTTTATCTGTCGAGAAAATATTTGGTCAAAACTATAATCATTGGCTATAGAAGTTATGGAAGAAGTATTCACTGACAAGGCTTCTGCATTTAAGGCTTTTCTATCCAAATAAAATCTGCCTACTAATTCAGTGGCAAGATGTTGAGCTTGAGCTGCACTACCGCCATTTCCGCACAATAAAAGCTTTCCGCCATTTTTGTAAATACAGATTAATTTTTCAGCCACTTTCATTATTTGGCCTTGAAGTAATTTATCCTTTTTCATCTTATTGAATAAATTAATATGCCTCCCAAGAGCATCATCAACAAAATTATTATCCTTGATATTGTTATATTTTTTAACCATTATTGAATCGTCCATATTTTTTAAATTTCAAAATAATTAATTAAAATTAATCTTTATGGTGACAAATCTAAAATAAATCCCTACTTTATTTAGTATGGGTTTGCGGCATTAAGTGTCAAGTTCAGGCCAAGATGGATAAAAGAGGGTTTCTTTAATTAAGAAAACCCTCTTTTATATTATTTACTTATACTTTTGTAATATGCTTTATTTTGCAGGTAATACTTCATTTACCCAACGGTCAACTAATCTCTTTTTATTTTCACCTGCCCATTGATTATCTACTACGATTGTTTTAAGTTCAGAAAATGCCGGCATTCCTTTTGACAGTTCCGCTTCCGGTAGAACAGGATAGAAGTAGGTCTTCTCTTTGGATAACACGTCTTGACCATCTTTAGAAATTAACCAGTCAATTAATATTTTTGCAGATTCTATATTTTTTGCACCTTTGATGATTGAAACTGCAGGCGCTTCGAATCCAACACCCTCGGATGGGAAAATTACTTCCAAGGGGTATCCCTGGTCGATAAATTCAAAAAAAGCAGGAGTAAATTGTATACCGATAGCTGCCTGGCCTACTGCAACTCCTTTAGAAGGACCGGTTCCGGAAGAAGTATAAGTCTGGACATTGGGATTTAATTTTTTCATATATTCAAAAGCTTCATCTTCCCCCATTACAGTAACCAAAGTTGTAATAATGGCATAAGCTGTTCCGGATGATTGAGGAGTAGGCATCTGGATTAAATCTTTATATTCCGGCTTTAAGAGATCCTGCCAAGAAGCAGGTTTAGCAGCCCCTGCTTTTTCTAGCGCTTCTGTATTTACTGCAAGAGCCATGGGGTTCATGTAAAAAGAGCGCCAATAACCATCCGGGTCTTTAAAACTTGGAGCTAATTTTTCCATTGCAGCAGATATATAAGGGATGGTTAATCCTTCTTCTTTGAGCACAACATGATTTTCACTTGGAGCTCCTAACCAGACATCTGCTTGAGGGTTATTCGCTTCAGCGGTAATTCTAGCCATAGCCGGTCCGGAAGATAAATGGACAAATTCTGCTGTAACACCTGTTTGAGCAGAAAAGGCATCTAATATTTTTTTGGCATTACCTTCATCAACACTGGCATATATAACAACTTTATCAGCTGCCACAGCAGCAATATTTAAAGCAAACACACATAAAGTAATCAATACAAATACTAAAATTAATTTTTTCATTTTTTAACAAATCCTCCTATTTAAAATTTTTTACATTCTCGAAAAAATATTTTACCTTTTCAATCATCCTCCTTTCTATGTCTACCGATTGCTTTTTCCGTAAATTTTTGTGCATGCAGAAGAGAGTAATTTAAAATGTTATTATTAATTATTATACACTACTCTTTATCTTTTTGCGATAGGACATGAGCTGCAATAGGTTTAAAATCAATATTTACCAAATCTCCTACCTTAAAAAATCCTTCCTCGATAGGGTTATAGATAACCGCGAATATTTTTCGAGAAAGTTCTTTAACTTCGATTTCGTACTCAATTGTTGGGCCGAGATAAACTAATTTACTAATTTCTCCCTGAATACAATGCGGGTCTTTTTTCTTAGCGGGCGACATTTTTAGCGATTCGGGACGAACAACGATAATAACACTTTCGTTTACTTTAAAATCTCCATAGCGGCATTTTATTTCTTTTTGATAAATTCCAAAATTAACCAGTAAAGTTTTTTCTTTCTTTTCTATAATTTTGCCGGGGATGAAATTAACACGTCCGATAAAGTCAGCAACGAACATATTCTTAGGATAAGAATAAATTTCAATAGGGGTTGCTACCTGCATAATTTTACCTTCATTCATTACTACAACCCTATCCGAAATGGTCAAAGCTTCTTCCTGATCATGAGTCACATATATGCTGGTAATACCAAAAGTCTTTTGGATTTTCCTGATTTCCATTCTCATTTGAACTCTAAGCTTTGCATCTAAATTGGAAAGTGGCTCATCAAAGAGCAATACACTGGGTTTGTTTATAACAGCTCTGGCTAAAGCCACTCTTTGTTGTTGTCCTCCCGATAATTGTTCGGGTTTCCGGTTATATAATTCTGAAAATTCCATGATTTTCATAATTCTTCTAACTTCTTTTTCTATTTCAGTTTTTCCCCAGCCTTTAAGTTCTAAGCCAAAGCCGACATTCTGAGCAACAGAAAGATGGGGAAAAATAGCGTAGCTTTGGAAAACCATGGAAGTATCTCTCTTGTTAGGCGGGATATTATTCACCATTTTTCCAGATATCCATACTTCGCCCGTGGTTGGAGTTTCAAACCCGGAAACAATTCTTAAAGTGGTTGTTTTTCCACAACCCGAAGGTCCCAATAAAGTTACCATTTCTCCGTCTTTAATCTCCAGGTTAACGTCTTTAACCGCTACTACTTTTTTCTGAATATTTTCCTGATCTCTAAATATTTTACTAATATTCACTAATTTAACACTCATTATTTTCTCCTTTAAATCTTTAGCATGGTGCCTCCGAAACTACCATAAAACAAATTAAGAATCAGCCTGATAATTAGAATTGCCAGCAATATAATTCCAACCAATATTACGCTAAAAGCACAGGCCGCCCCCAATCTTCCTGATTCTACTTGAGACATAATTTGAACAGTCATTAAATTCCAATGAGCAGAAACCAAGAAAATGGCTGCAGAAATTGCTGTCATTGCCCGGACAAAAGAGTAAATTAATCCGGAAAAAAAAGCTGGTACCATGAGAGGGAGAGTTATTTTTTTAAAGGTATATTGAGAATCTGCACCCAAATCAACAGCTGCCTCTTCAATACAAGGGTCAACTTGCTGAAGAATAGCTACTCCCGATTGAATACCTACCGGGATATACCTGAAAACAAAGTTTAACATAAGGATAAGAAATGTACCGGTTAATGCAAATGGGGGGTTATTAAATGCCAGGATATATCCAATGCCAATTACTGTCCCTGGCACTGCAAAACTTAACATAGAAGTGAATTCCATTTCCCGTTTTCCGGGAAATTTTTTCCGTACTACCAAAAAAGCAATAATCATTCCTAAAATACCGGCTATGGGGGTAGAAGTTACAGCAATAATGAGTGTATCAGTGACTGCTTCAAATCCTACGCTAAAAACATATTTAAAATTGTTCAGGGTTAAAGAATTGTCGAAACCCCAAACTTTGGCGAAAGCGCCCCATAAAATAGTAAAATAAATTAACAAAATAATAAAAGCAAGGAAAGAACAAAAAGCGAATAAAATCCATTTAGCAACTGGACTAACGACTTTATGACTGGACGCGGTGGGTTTTCCGGTAACTGTGACATATTTTTTACGTGATACCCAATATTTCTGTAAAAAATATACTGAGACCGAGGGGACTAAAAGGATCAATGCCAGAGCAGCTCCACTGGGGAGATCATACATCCCGGTAATCTGCAGGTAAGCTTGAACGGAGAGTATGGGAAATTTACTTCCGGCTAAAATTAATGGATTCCCAAAATCAGCCAAAGTTTCTACAAAAAGTATCAGGATAGCACTGGCTATGCCGGGAATTGCCAAAGGTAAAGTCACTTTCTTAAAAACCTTCCAGCGCGAACCCCCAAGGTCAAAAGCGGCGTCTTCCAAAGTAGGACTAATAGATTCCAACACACCTCGAAGAGTAATATAGGCTACTGGAAAAAATGTTATTACCTGGGCAAATAAAAGCCCGCGGAAACCATAAATTTTAAAATTATTAATTCCCAAAAGACCGGATGTTATAAGCCCGTTATTGCCAAAAAGCATTATTATGGCCATGGCACCGATAAATGGTGGAGAAATGATAGGAATAATAGCAATCAGGTGAAAAACTTTTTTAAAAGGAATGTTAGTCCGTGCCAGGGTAAAAGCAAAGAGGAACCCTATGCCTGCTCCAATTATTGATGTCAATGTCCCCATAATAATACTATTATAAAAACCTTGCCTAAAATACCAGTTAGATATTACATCTTTAAGAATGATAAAAGAAAATTGGCCTTTTGAAAAAACACTTACGGTAATAACTTTGCAAAGGGGGTAAAGAATAAAAATAATCAGTGAGCTAAAGATAAGCAAAATAGACAAAAATAAAATTGGGTCTTTGCTAATGAAGGCAATCTCTTGACTGCTTTTCTTAATCCATTTCTTGTAGTTTTTCAATGCTTTAATTCCTTGAATTTAAAAATATTATATATCTTATTTGCTGTTTATAATTTAACTTATCGGATAAAAAGAAAATCAAACTAAAAAATTATAATATTTTTTAATATTACCTAAAAAAGTATTCTAATTATATCTCTATTTGTTCCATTAGAGCAAATATTTTTAAGAATATGGTCTGTGTGTCAACCTTTTGGGGGTAGTTTTTTCTGATGAAAAAAATTCTTCTGATTTTGGGTATGCCTACCCCTTATTTTATTATAGCTTATTGTTTTTGATAAATAAGCATGATTGTTCTTATTTTATTTAAGTTGTGATAATATATTGGTATCAACCTTCTTTAATTTTTTATTTATTAATTATAATATCCTGCTTCAGAGAGTTTTCGTAAAACACCTACCCAAGGTTTACCCCGATCTGGTCCGGAAAGAGCAGGTATAGTTACCTCGATAAGAGGAGAAGTCTCTGTTTCTTTCTTAAAATAGGAAGCAGGCAGAGGTGGTTTGTATTTACCTACTTTAATATTTTGTTTCCTTCCTTCCTCCCACCAAATATCCCATTCTCCATTTAAGATAGCCTCTTTTATCTTTAGGAGGCTAAGAGCCCCTTTTGTACTCCAACTCATTCCTCTTTTCTTAAAGCGAGAGGCAATTACCTTATTTATGTTTGATTCTATTGCCCCGGTTCTTTCTACCTCTTTATCTTTAAGTTTGACCTGATTGCTAATCCCCAGGCGATTATGGGATATGTAGGTATAGAATTTTACTAGATTATCTTTTTCTTTTTGGTCATAGGGTGAACTTATCATCTGCTCTATTTTGGATAAAGCCTTATCGGTCTGATTGGATAACAGCAGATCTTTTATCACCTTCTGTTCTTCTTTCCTTCTTCCTAGACCTTCTCTTAATCTCTTAAAGAGATGATAAAAACAGAGTAGATAGGTAGCCGAAGGGAAGTAATCACCTACTCCCGAGATGATCCAGGAATCTCCGTCTCCTCCGAAGAGAACATTTTTTGCTTTAGAGAGGGAGAGTTTCTCTTCTGCTAAAAGACTTAATTCTTCCATAAAGTCTTTTCCCATACCGACCAAGGTAAATTTCTCCTTCAGTCTTTTGGATTTACTAGTAGAATAGCGGGCTTCTTTACCGGTATAGCCTATACCCAGTTTTACTTCCAGCTTTTCTTTTTTCTTCTTACCTCTATGCTGTAAGCCAATATAGGTAGCATCTGCTTCCAGGTAGGCAGTATCGGGGGCCTCTTTATCCGGGAAATCTAGATTCTCTATCTGTTTTAGTTTCTTCTTCTGGTTTTCGATGATCAGGCTACCTTCTTTTATTACCGATTGTCTTATGGCCTCATGACAGCGGGGACCACCGATGAGAAGTCTTATTCCCTCTGCTACCTCCCGATAAGAGGGAAGAGTAGAAAGAAAACACTCTATCCTGGCTCGAGATAGACTGATGCGTTGATTTTTACTTATGCCTAAGGCCTCATCTAAGAGGTAGCGGGCCCTACCACATCTGTCTTGGTAACGGGCGCGGGAATAGAGGATATCACCGAAACGAGTAAGAAAGTATTTTTCTCTTTTGCCGGTATTCTTTAATTTTCCTCTTTCTCTTTTGATACGCAGGTAATCATCTATATCGGTAATGGCTTTTTCAAAAACCTTGCGAGCTATACTTTGGGATATTTCAAAGATCATATCTTCTAGGTTATCAAAGGTTAGATCTTTTGTCTCTGTATTTACCTTGACCTCGGGGAAAGTTATGGTTATAGTATCCATAGGTGTAGCTTACCTCCTTTTTTGTAAAGGGTTTTCGTTTATATAGGTAAGTCTACACCTTTTTTTCTATATTTTTACAATTCTTCTCTTGCTACTTGTCTTATTGCCAACCAAAGAAAGAAAGAATTATTAATATATCATATTTTTTCTTCTAAATACCCCACTAAAGTTTACACTAACATATAATTTTGATATTTTGAAAATTAAAAATAGAGCAAATAGTAGAATTTTGTGAAGATAAATTAAAGAATATTTTAGCGAGGACCAGGAACAATCTATATTATTCTTTCGCTTTGTAATTACCTTTTATAATTTCATAAACAGCATTTTTAAGCTCGTGGGCAGGTATTCCCAGACTATAGGTTATTTAATGTGTCTGTGGATCTAAATCTATCAATAAGACGTGCTTCCTAAGCTTATTTAAGCCCGCTCCTACATTAATGAAGAATTTTTTTAATGGGCAGCAGTTTGATTTATTTATTTGATGGGGGAGATATAAAAAACAATGTATGTTATCAATATTTTAAAATATTGATAACCCTTTAGCCTTTTTTGTTCTTTTGCTTACAAAATCAATTTTTAAAACTGTTCCGCAAGCTTCTGCTATTTTATTCAAAAGAGGCATGCTATAACTTTTATAATCAGAATTTTCATAGCGCGAAATAGCTGATTTAGTAGTACGTGTTCGTTTGGCCAGACCATCTTGTGTTAAATTTGCTCCATGGCGAATTTTGGCAATTTTTTCTCCAATGCAAAGATTTTGATATTCCTCATTGAATTTCTCGCGAAATTTTTTATTTTCCATTAATTTATCCATATAAGTTTTAGTTTTTTTCATAATAAACACCCTCTTTTAATCTATCAGTATAAATTATTTTCATATTCTTGGCTTTTTCTAAATGTTCCTTGACTTCGGGATACAGAACTTCAGCATAAGCGTACACCAATTTCGGGATTATTTTTAGCCTTCCCGCTTGCACTTCTGCTGCCAGTAATTTCAACATGCTTGGCGGGGCAGACACAATATTTGGATTTAGGTTTTCAAGTTGTTCTATGGTTTTTCCCATGGGTTGCAGCTGGTTAATGTAAGTAAGTTTGTTTCCTGATTGATTGTAGTTAAATGCGGGCGTATTTACTCTTAAAATAAAAGCACAGTTTTTTTCTCCTTTTGGCAAAACCAATCTTGAAGCATACATTGCCTTGATGTAATTCTCTTCTTCCTTTGTGGTAATCACAATCCCTTTATTTCCGCTTGTTCCGGAAGACATGCCTATGTTAATACCGTTAAACCTTGTGGAGAAGTCCCTGGTTTTTTTCAACATTCAGGGCAAAATTTATTAAATCATCCTTGTTCAATCCTAAGGTATTATATTCGGTTAAATTGTCCATCATTATTCTTTTATTGACTATCGGCAAAGATGAAAATTTATTTATATCATGCTTATCGTAATGTTCTTTAAAGAATCTTGAATGCTCGACAGCGTGCCTTACAACTTCTTTAGCTTTTTTTTCTTGATATTTTACAATATCTTTTACAGTCCAGAATCTAAAGCGATATTTCGATAAGATATAAAAAACAAGTGAACATCTTGTTTCAAATTCCATTTTAATTTGCACCCTCTCCGTGTTTTTTGATAATTGCGGGGAGTCCGATTGTATTTAATCTTTTTCAGACAATAGAAGTTTTTTAGCCGGTAATTGCGGTGGCCTGAATCCCCATCAGGGTTTTCATTTTACGTTTTTGCTATACCTTCTTTGATAAAAGGACATATAATGAACAAAATAAAAAATTTAATTTGGAGATAGTGCTATTCCTGTTTTTTTATGGTAGACTCCACTTTCTCGAGTCTTTTTTCTGCGTCTTTAAAGTAAGCTTCAAGTTTTTCCAAAGTAAGAAATTCAGGTGCGGTGTCAGGAACGCTTAAATAATAAACTATCATATCGGGCTTTTCGTTCTTATAATCTTCTATCTTTTCATTTTGATAAAATAAAAATCTTCTTGCTGTCATCTCTTTAAATGATTCTCGATTTAATTTGACGGTGTTTTCCTTATTTAATTTTTCCCCTTTAATTATCCATTCCTCTGAATTTGAAAAAGGATGAGAAGCAATTAAGCTAAAAGTACGAAACTGTTTTACATTGTCTTCCTGATAAATTATTTTAACGTGTACCCAGGAATTGCTTTCTTCGGATCCCTTAAGGATAGCCCAAAATATGGAAATTCCGTTTACTTTAAAAGTTGAATCTGCCCCATGATATTCATTGGACTCGGTTTGTTGGCTGGCAGCTGCCGAAAAGCCATAGAATGTATTTAGCGAAAAAAACAGGCAGACGAGAAAAATAAAAATCCTTCTTTTCATTTTTAATCTCCCTTCTTTTTAAAAAATTTTAGTTCTTTTCCAGGCAAGCATATCCCCACTTCTTGATTTAATAGATATTTTGCATATTCAACGGCATTGTAAGAGGTAATATTTAATGTACATCCGTAAACATCTACGGTGAATTCGACCTTCTCCCCCAAAAAGACTTTTTCGGTAATAATGCCCTTTAATTCGTTTTCTTCTACTTTTTTAGATAACTGGATAAATTCGGGTCTTATAAAAACATTTATTTTTTGTTGGGGCTTAATACCGTCTGAGGTGGTAGGAATTTTGTAAGCATGATTAAATATTTTCACTATAACAAAACCACTGTCCACTTCTTGCACTTCTGCAGGAAGAGTATTAATTCTGCCAATAAACTTGGCTACAAATTCTGAATTCGGTTGAAAATATAACTCTTCTGCCGTTCCTACCTGTATTATCTTCCCTTTATTCATAATGGCGATACGGTCAGATATGGCCATTGCTTCCTCTTGATCGTGAGTTACATAAATAGAAGTCATATTTAGAGATTGTTGCAGGCGTCTTATTTCGCTCCGAGTATGCACTCGTAATTTTGCATCTAAATTCGATAAAGGTTCATCCAATAAAAGAACTTTTGGTCTAATAACAATTGCCCGGGCAAGGGCTACCCGTTGCTGCTCTCCACCGGAAACCTGATGGGGAAACTGAGCTTCATATCCGATTAAACCCACCATCGCTAAAATTTCATTAACTCGCTGTTTTTCTTCTTGCGGAGGAATTTTTTGGACTTTCAAGCCATAAGCAACATTTTCATAAATAGAAAGATGGGGGAAAAGGGCGTAATTTTGAAAAACAAAACCAATGTTCCGTTTATTTGCCAACAAATTTGTTACATTTTCTTCCCCAAGAAAAATAGTCCCTTTATCTGGCTGCTCAAACCCGGCAACCATTCTTAAGGTAGTAGTCTTGCCACATCCAGAGGGACCCAACAAGGTTACCAGCTTAGCATGTTCGATGTTTAAATTAACATTATTAACTGCTTTTACCTCGCCTTTTACTCGGTGCAGAAAAGTCTTATAAATATTATTCAAATGAATTCCAATTGCTTCCATATTATCCTCCTAAAATGTTAGACATATCAATTGCTCCCGGCCCGCGGAATAACCTGAGAAATAAATTAATAAATATAATTACTATAAAAACAATTACTACTACCAGAGTTGAAAAGGCGGCAGCAACTCCTAATTCTAATTCTGTCATTTTATCGAGAATACGAACGGTAATAAGAGTCCAATTTATGGAAATCAAAAATATAGTAGCGCTGATCGCTGTCATTGAACGGATAAACACTACTCCTAAACCACTAAACAAACCGGGGAGAATAAGCGGTATGGTTATACGCTTAAAGGTGGTTATGGCATTGGCCCCCAAACTAAAGGATGCTTCTTCGATGCTTGGGTCGATTTGCTGAAGGATAGCCACGGTAGTCCGGATTCCTGTAGCACCATAACGGAAGACATAACAAGCTATGATAATAATTGCCGTACCGGTTATCATAATCGGGGGATTATTAAAAGCGATTAAATAGGCGATACCTACTATAGTTCCGGGCAAAGAGTAATTAACCATGGAAATAATTTCCATGGCAGATCGAGAAATAAAAGTTTTTTTGGAGATTAAATAACCAACAACAACCCCGTAGAGCCCTCCCAGCATCATTCCCGCGGTAGCAATAATAAGAGTATCTTTTATGGCCTTTAATCCTTCAGTGAATACTACCGTATAGTGTTTTAAAGTCATTTGATAATTAGCGCCGAATGCTTTTACAATAGAAGCATAGAATAAGAGAAGATAGAAATATAGAATTAAAAAGGAAATAAGAATACATACGGTAAGAAATATTTTTCCTGTCTTTAAAGTTAGACTTTTTATCTGGGTTTGCGCTCCGGCTTTACCAGTAATGGTCACATAATATTTTCGACTCACCCAATATCGCTGAAGAACGAATACTGAAAAAGCAGGCACAAGAAGAAGAAAAGATAAAACTGCCCCTCCTCTTATATCAAATAATCCGGTAATCTGAAGGAAAGCCTCGGTGGGCAGTACCGGAAATCTGCTTCCTGCTAAAATTAAAGGAGTGGCAAAATCAGCTAAAGAGGCAGCAAAAAGCAAAAGAAAGGAGTTTGCTAATCCTGGAATAGCGAGTGGTAGAGTAATAGTTTTAAAGACCCTTCCCCGAGAACTACCAAGACTAAAAGCCATATCTTCTACTGTAGGGTCAATGCCGGATAAAACGCCTTTTAAGGTTAGATAAGCAATGGGGAAAAAAGTAATAGTTTCGGCAAAAAGCACACTATGCAAACCGTAAACATTAAAGGTTTCTATTCCTAATAAATTATAAGTTATAAGTCCTCTCCGCCCAAAAGAAAATATCATGGCAATAGCTGTGGTGAAGGGGGGAGAAATAAGAGGAAGTATAATAGTACCATCTAAGAATTTAGACCAACCTTTGGAAAGATTTGCCCGAACAGAAGTGAAGGCAAAGAAAAAACCAAGAACCGTCCCTGATAAGCCCACCAAGGTGGCTAGAAGAAGGCTGTTCCAAAAAGCTTGCAAATGGTGGCGTTTACCCAAAATTTCTAAAATATTAGATAAAGTAAAATGCCCGCCTTTTTCAAATGTCAATATAATAATTTTTGATAAGGGAAAAAGAATAAATAGTAACAAAAAGAACCAAATCACAATGATGCTTAGCAAAATTGCCGGGTCCTTGGGTATTTTAGTAAATACTTTTTTTCTAAGTACATTTAAAAAAGCGGGCATTTTTTCCTCTTTACTTTAATATGCAATTTTAATTACGGTTAAGGTAACACTTTTTCTATCCATTCATCTACAATGCGTTTACGATTTTCTCCAGCCCAAACGCTATCAATGGGGAAAATGTTTGCGTCCTTTACCACTTCAGCAAGGCTCGGTTCAATTTCTACATCAGGGTGAGCAGGAATAAAGTTTATTTTGTATTCTGCAAAAAGACTTTGCATTGCAGGACTTGAAGCCCAGTCTATCAACTTTTTACCTAGTTCGGGATTTTTAGCTCCTTTAAGTAAAGCAATTGCTTCAACAGAGGTACCAATTCCTTCTTTGGGGAAAGATACTACTACATCATAGCCTTCCTGTTGAGTTTTCAATGCATCGACAATGAAGAATATTCCTGCTCCAGCTTGACCTAAGCCTATCGGAATAGTTCCCCCTCCGCCACTTTTGGTGTAAACTTGCACGTTGGCACGTAATTTTTTCATGTATTCAAAAGCCTTATCTTCGTCTCTATCAAAAACTTGAAGAATTGTAAATATCCTGGTAACTGCTGTACCTGAAGTACGGGCATCAGCCATTTGAATCATGTCTTTATAAGCTGGATCGAGCAAATCATCCCAGGATGAAGGTGGATTGAGATTTTTTTCTTTCAGAAAACCTGCATTGGACATAAATACCAGCGGGTCATCGGCAATACCTACCCAATATCCATCAGCATCTTTAAATCTGTTTTCCAACTCATCATATACTGGTGGTTTATAGGCCTCAAATACCCCCTCACTAATCCCTGCACTGTGAGTTTCTACTGGTCCGCCAAAAAGGACATCTACTTGTGGATTACTTTTTTCCGCTATCACCCGTGCCAGAGCCTCACCTGAAGAAAAACGAATAAAATTCACATGTATTCCGGTTGCTTTTTCAAATTCTTCGAACATTGGCCGCGCCCAATTCTCGGGCCAAATTGAATAAGCATTTACTTCTTCGGCAGCTTGTCCGGGAATATTCATTTCGCCTACGAACCATACCAATACTAAACTAAAAATCAAGGTCATAAAAAGAACAACAAAACTTTTCTTAATGTTTATCATGATTATAAAATTCTCCTTTCGTTTTTTAATTCTACTTTTCTCTTTTGCAAATATTTCTTAAAATCACCTCCTTTTCTGTCTAGCAAATAATTCTTGCTCGGTTTTGCGTATAAAAATGCTAAACATTGATCATAAAGAAATATTTTAGTTGGTCAGAATTTCATTCAATTTCTAATTAAAATAATTTAATAAAATCGAACAGGGCATTAACATGTAAATAACCGGGCATTGGTGAGCAAAGTAGTAAAATTTTATGAATATGGATTATATAAAAACAATAACGACAATAATTTTCAAGAATCATTTTGCGCTTTCAAACATTTTATGTAAAAATTATAACATGGAATAACAGATTTTTGTATTGTTCTTGGGAATTATTTAAAATTTTTTACCTTTAATCCACTCTTTTATTATTTCTCTTCTCTTTTCTTCCAGTACAACCTCAAGCATTTTTGAAGTTTTACCTTTAATTCTTTCCTTGTTTAGCTGCACCTTCCAAAAGTCTGGTAGTCTGTTTTCTGTTTCTATTCTTATCTCCTCCTGCTGTGAAGGATCAATTGAATTATAAATTTGTTCTATTTTTTTAATCTCTTCCTGCCTCTTTTTATTCTCTTCTTCTTTTCGTTTGATTTTAATAAATTCTATTTTTTCCTCTTCTTCTTTCCGACCTTCTTCTCTTTTCTCCCTTAAATATTCCTCCGGGAATTGCCAGTTTTCTCTGATGGCCTTCACTAAATAAGCCGCTTTATTATCAGCGTTAGCATAATTAATGGCCTCGATCCACTTTTCTATCGGCCCCTGATCATTGTTTTTTATTAAATTTTCAGCGGTTATTTTGGAAACATTTAGTTTAACTAATTTATTAATTAATTCAACCTGCTCTTTAGAATATTTTTTTACTTCCTCTTTTGGTCCTGGTAGATATCCTCCCGTCCGGTTATTAATATTCTTTGTCTCTGCCCTTCTTATTTCTTCTTTAGCTCTTTCTCCTGGCCAATAACTTATAAGCCAACTCTTATTTCCGTTCT
>Ga0222639_1000702_pt1 | contig 14761 bp, 14 predicted proteins | sample AntAcemetagen185_FD_179863 | JGI IMG/M metagenome (GOLD analysis project Ga0222639, IMG submission 179863) | Saline water microbial communities from Ace Lake, Antarctica - #185 | ecosystem: Environmental > Aquatic > Non-marine Saline and Alkaline > Saline | place: Antarctica: Ace Lake...
CATCTCCGCTTCACTTTACAAGACAAATATATGTTGAGCATTATTAATAAACAAATTATTTTATTAACAGAAAGTGGAAAATTTTAAACTTTGCGTCAACCATATTTATGAATGGACAAACATTCAACACTCAACATACAATATTCAACGACTAAAGGGAGTCCGTATGAAGCGAAGCAAATCCGTATGGATGGGGTTTTACATTATTTCTACATTTTTACTTGTTTATTGATTATTGAGTGTTGCTTATTAAGTGTTTTTTCTAAATAACATCATTAATTAAGTTTTTAGGATTTTTCCCTTGCACAAAATAGGAAAAACTTTAGTAATTTTGCAAACGTTTTTTTAAGTGAAATACATAAACTATGTAAACTTAAAAATATCGGAGAGCAACTTGGTGTCAACCATTATTAAAATATCTAAAAAAGGTATTAAAAAAAGAAAATTATTATGACAAAGAAAATTCTTGAACTAACCAAAAAAATATACAACGAAGGAGTTGAAAAAGCAAAAAAGGAAGCCGAACTGATTATTGCAAATGCAAAAAAGGAAGCCGATAATATAATTAATGCATCAAAAAACAAAGAAAAAGAAATTGCTGAACAAGCACGAAAACAAGCAGATGAGCTTAAAAAAAATGCAGATTCGGAAATACGCCTCGCTGCACGGCAATTTATCAGTAACTTGAAACAACAAATTACCGGACTTATTACAACTGCACAGGTCGAAATTCCCGTAAAGGATGCTTTCAAAGACGAGGAATTTGTAAAAAATATTATACTTACGATCATTAAGAATTGGAACCCGCAAAAACCGGAAGAATTTAATATCAGCTTGTTGCTTCCGCAAAAAGAAGAAAAAGAACTTATAGATTTTTTCAATAATAAAGCAAAAGAACTCTTAGATTCAGGTCTTGAAATTAATTTTGAACCAAATATTAAAAGCGGTTTTAAAATCGGACCAAAAGACGGCAGTTATTATATAAGTTTCACTGATAAAGATTTTGAAAATTATTTTATAAATTATCTCAAAGACAGGACAAAAAAAATGATTTTTGATTAATAATTGACGAGTAGCTGAAATTTTACCAAAATAATCTATGGATTTAACAATGTTTAAAAAAAACTATTATTGTTTGGTTGCAGGACTTCCTGATATAATAATTGAAGGAAACAAACCGGGGGAGACAAGTCATGAGTTTAAAAATGAACTTGCGGAGCAACTGCATACATCTGATTATAAATTAGCTGAATTACTTTATCTGAATTACGATAATAAAAATTTGTTAAATCTGCTTTTAAAACAAGAAAACCAATTTATTACTATTGGGAATTATTCAGAAGAGTATTTGGAGGAACAAATTAAGGAACCCACAAATATTGTTGATTATATGAAACAACTGATCTTCAATATTAAGAATGAAACTTCCGGAAATTTAAATTTGAGCAGCGAAAACGAATTACAAAGCCTGTACTACGAGTATGTTTTGCAAGTGAAAAATGATTTCTTGGAGCAATGGTTCAAATTCGACAGGGATATAAAAAATATTTTAACCGCTGTAAATTGTCGTAAATATGGTTATGATACCGAAAAACAACTTATCCCCGTTAGGCACAAAAACGAAGTTTATGAGACTCTTATTAAGAGTAGCCCTAAACCGGATTTACATACAGACGAAGTTCCTTATGTAGAAAAAATATTGCAGATAGCAGAATCAGAAATGGATATTTCAGAAAAAGAAAAAGCCCTTGATAATATAAAATGGAAATTCCTTGACGAGCTAACGTTTTTTAATTATTTCACTATTGAAAAAATATTAAGCTTTGTAATTAAATTAAATATAGTTGAACGTTGGATTGAACTTGATAATGAAACAGGGAAAGCACTTTTTACAAGATTGATAAATGATATAAAAATGAGTTATAAATTCTCTGATGAATTTAGCGTAAAAACAAACATTAAATAGACACGAAACATTAAAAAATATATGAGCACAAAAGGTAAAGTTACAGGTATTATTGCAAATCTTGTAATTATTGAGGTTGACGGGCCGGTTTCTCAAAATGAGATTTGTTATATCAAAATGAGCGATGTAAAACTAATGGCAGAAGTTATTAAAATTGGCGGAAAAAATACTTATGTTCAGGTATTTGAAAGCACAAGGGGTTTGAAACCGGGCACAGAAGTAGAATTTACCGGTCACATGCTGGAAGCAACACTCGGTCCGGGTATCTTGTCGAAAAATTTTGACGGGCTGCAACACGACCTCAATAAAATGGAAGGCATTTTCTTGAAAAAAGGTGATTATACACCTGCCCTTGAAGATGATAAACTTTGGGAATTTAAACCCATCGTAAAAAAAGGTGATACTGTTGTTCCGGGTTCATGGCTTGGCGAAGTTGAAGAAAACTGGATTCCCCATAAAATTATGGTACCTTTTAAATTTGAGGGAACTTTCACAATAAAGAACATTACTGAACAGGGCAAATATAAAATTAATGATACTATTGCTGTTTTAATTGATTCAGATAACAATGAAATCCCTGTCAGCATGGTTCAGAAATGGCCCGTAAAAATTCCTATAAAAGCATACAAAGAAAAACCACGTCCGTTTGTACTTATGGAAACCGGTGTCAGAGTAGTTGACAGCCTGAATCCCATTGTAGAAGGAGGGACAGGTTTTATTCCTGGACCGTTCGGAACAGGTAAAACCGTATTGCAACACGCACTTTCGAAACAAGCCGATGCCGATATGATCGTTGTTGCCGCCTGTGGAGAACGCGCTAACGAAGTAGTAGAGATATTTGCCGAATTTCCAAAATTAGATGACCCGAGAACCGGACGGAAATTGATGGAAAGAACAACAATTATAGCTAATACTTCAAATATGCCGGTAGCAGCCCGTGAAGCATCAGTTTACACAGCAATGACAATTGCAGAGTATTATCGCTCAATGGGCTTAAAAGTTTTATTACTTGCCGATTCAACATCACGCTGGGCGCAGGCATTACGCGAAATGTCGAACAGAATGGAAGAACTACCAGGACCTGATGCGTTCCCGATGGACCTGCCGGCAATTATTTCAAATTTCTATGCTCGTGCAGGCTTCGTTTATCTCAATAATGGAAAAACCGGTGCCGTAACATTTATCGGAACTGTTTCGCCTGCAGGAGGCAACCTGAAAGAACCTGTATCTGAGTCAACCAAAAAGGCGGCACGATGTTTTTACGCTCTTTCGCAGGATCGTGCCGATAGTAAAAGATACCCGGCTATTGATGCTGTTGACAGTTATTCAAAATATATTGAATATCCCGAATTTCAAGAATTTATCAAAGAAAATATTTCACCGGATTGGATTGATAACATAATGCTCGCAAAAAATATTCTTATCAGGGGAAATGAAGTTTATGAGCAGATAAATATTTTGGGTGATGATGGAGTACCAATTGATTATCATCAGATATTCTGGAAATCAGAGGTTATCGATTTTGTTATTCTTCAACAAGATGCTTTTGATAAAATTGATGCTTCAACATCCATCAAACGACAACAATACATGATGAATAAAGTACTTGATGTTTATAAAGCAAATTTTAAATTTGAAACATTCGAGGAAGTAAATCCATATTTTAAAAGAATGATAAATGTTTTCAAACAAATGAATTATTCTGAGTTTGAGTCGGAGAAGTTCAAAAAATTTGAGAAAGAATTACAGGAAGTTATTAATGAAAGAATTATGATTGACGAATTAAAATCGTAAATCATAAACCATAAATCTAAAAAATGGAAACAACAGCTTTTCAAAAAATACACACTAAAGTAGATCACATCACAAAAGCAACATGCTCGTTACATGCCGATGGTGTAGGTTATGAAGAAATGGCAACTGTAAATGGCAGGCTGGCACAGGTGGTTAAAATACAGGGGGATTTGGTAACCCTGCAAATATTTTCAGGAACAGAAGGTATTCCAACAAATGCAGAAGTAGTATTTCTGGGCCATGCACCTAAATTGTTGGTAAGTGATGAGTTAAGCGGAAGATTTTTTAATGCTTACGGACAACCTATTGATGGAGGACCAGGGGTTGATGGTAATGCAATAGAAATTGGAGGACCATCAGTAAATCCGGTAAGAAGGAAACAACCTTCCGAACTTATTGCCACAGGCATAGCAGGAATTGACCTGAACAATACACTTGTTACAGGGCAAAAAATTCCTTTCTTTGCCGATCCCGACCAGCCTTACAATCAGGTTATGGCAATGGTTGCCCTGCGTGCAAAAGCCGATAAAATTATACTTGGCGGAATGGGACTTACAAACGATGACTATTTATTCTTTAAAAACATATTCGAAAATGCCGGAGCACTCGACCGCATTATAAGTTTTGTAAACACAACCGAAGACCCGCCTGTAGAGCGGCTTCTTGTTCCGGATATGGCTTTATCTGCCGCAGAATATTTTGCCGCAGAAAAAAATCAAAACGTTCTGGTTCTTTTAACAGATATGACACTTTACGCTGATGCTTTAAGTATAGTCTCAAACCGAATGGACCAAATTCCATCGAAAGACAGTATGCCCGGTTCACTTTACAGCGATTTGGCAAGGCTTTATGAAAAAGCAGTACAATTCCCGAGTGGGGGATCAATAACAATTATTGCAGTTACAACATTATCGGGCGGTGATATTACACATGCAATTCCCGACAATACGGGTTATATTACCGAAGGACAATTATTTGTACGTAGAGATACAGATATCGGAAAAGTAATTATCGACCCCTTCCGTAGCTTGTCGCGATTAAAACAACTTGTTATCGGAAAAAAAACACGGGAAGACCATCCGCAGGTTATGAATGCGGCAATCCGGCTTTATGCCGATGCTGCAAATGCAAAAACAAAATTAGAAAATGGTTTCGACCTGACTGATTACGATGAAAGAACCATGAAATTTGCAAAAGAATATTCGGATAAATTGCTTGCTATTGATATTAACATAGAAATTGATGCAATGCTCAACACAGCCTGGGAATTATTAAATAAATATTTCTCAGTTGCCGAAATTGGTATAAAATCCGAACTTGTTGAAAAATACGGAAAAAAGGAAAAATGATTGAAGAATATTAAACCATAAAAACAAATTTATCATGGAAAATATATTAGTAACAATCGTAACATTTAAACATTTGCACGTAGGTTGCTTTGTAAAAGAAAAGTTTGAATTTGAAGGTATTGAATGTTTCCTTACCGATGAAGGTTTTAAAACTTCAAACAGCAATATTCCGCAAGGAATAAAGTTGAAAGTCAGAGCAAACGAAACTGAAAAAGCAATAAGAACGATCTTGCAAATTCACAAGGAATATGATTTAGATAAAATAGAACAAGACAATTCTATTAAAGACAAGAAAAAAATTCTTGTTCCGATTGACTTTTCCAAATATTCGATAAATGCCTGTAAATTTGCTATAGGAATAGCCGAAAAAATAAATGCGGAAATAAATTTCCTTTATGTTTACAATGACCCTGACGATACAGGTCCGGATAAACATACAACATCGTGGGAAAAACATGCTAAATATGTGTCGAAAGAAGCATTTAGTGAGGCACAAAATAGTTTGTTAGAGTTCAGTAATAATTTAAAGAAACATATTCCTGTTGAGGATATGTTAAAAGTAAAAATTCATTACTCGCTGCTAAAAGGAAAACCGGGAAAAATAATTATTAATACAAGTGAAAAATATAAACCGGATGTGATTATTATGAGCCCAAAAAGACAGGATGAAAAAAAGGGCACTTTTATTGGTAGTGTAACAACTAAGGTGATTTTTAACACACGTTTTCCCGTGTTGACAATTCCCAAATCTGCAACATATCAGGATATTAAAAAAATTAATGTTATGTATGCAACAAATTTTAACGAGGCAGATAATTCATCTTTAAACAAGTTGCTTAATATTTTGGCTTCTTTTGATAAGGAAATATACTGTGTTCATATTGATGTTCATGATGACAAATATCAACAAAGTAAAGTTGACAAATTGAATCAAGTATTTAAAAAAGAATATAGTAAACATAAAATAGTATGCAAAGTGTTTGAAAGCAGTAATATAATAAATGGATTTGATAAATTTGTTGAAGAAAATAATATAAACATTATTTCATTTTCAAAATCCAAAAGACCCTTGTTGTATAAATTATTTCGTTCGTCCAATCTTAAAAAATTAGTTTTGACCGAAAAGACACCAATGCTAATTTTTCCGGTTTAGACACAAATTAAATTTAGACACGAATTAAAGTTTTAAAAGAGTGGTATTATAAAATAAGACACGAATTGCACGAATTAACACGAATTAAAGATCTAAAAGAGTTGTATTATAAAATAATTAGTGATAATTAGTGAAATTAGTGTCAATTTAAAAAATAAAATACTTAGTGTAAATTAGTGTAATTAGTGTCTAAAAATAGTAAACAGAAAAAAAAATTATGTAATTAGTGTCCTATAAAGTTGAAGAATATGAATAAGTTAATTTATAAAGATGAATCGTATAAAATTATAGGTATATGTATGGAAGTCCATAGTATTTTGGGCAAGGGACACAATGAGGTGGTCTATAAAAACGCGCTGGAGTATGAGTTTCAAAAAGCTAAAATTCCTTATTCAAGAGAAAAAATATATAAAATTGAGTATAAAGAAATAGTCTTGCCACATCATTACAATGCTGATTTTGTGGTTTATGATAAAATAATATTGGAAGTAAAAGCAATTGAATCTTTAACAAACAGCCATATCAAACAAACTCTAAATTACCTTGCCGCTTCAAAACTTAAATTGGGTTTATTGGTTAATTTTGGAGAAGATAGTTTAAATTATAAAAGAGTGGTATTATAAAATAATTAGTGAAAATTAGTGTAATTAGTGTCAGTTAAAAATAAAATACAGTGAAAATTAGTGTAATTAGTGTCTAAAATGGCAATAAAATTTCAATATAATAAAACAGCATTACAAAGCCTTAATAAGCAATTAAATATGAGGTTGAATGCACTTCCTGTGATAAAAAATAAGGAAACAGCATTACGTATGGAAGTAAAAAAAGCAAAAACCAAGGTAAAAGAATTAGATAAAAAATTATCTCATGAAATACAGGCAAACACTTTAACACCGGGCATTTGGAATGAATTTAATACAAGTCTTATTACAATTGATGATGTAAAAACAACAACAAAGAAAATTGCAGGTGTAAAAACACCTGTTTTAGAAAAAGTACTTCTTCGGACTGAGGATTTTAGTTTATTTGATAATCCGAAATGGTTTCCTGAAGGAATTTCAATTATAAAAAAATTAGCGGAGATTTTAATTGAAAGAGAGTTTTTTAACAGAAAAATGGAATTACTCAATCATGCCAGAAGAAAAACAACACAAAAAGTAAATTTGTATGAAAAAGTTCAAATTCCCGGCTACGAAGATGCAATAAGAAAAATCAAACGCTTTTTGGAGGATGAAGAAAACCTGTCAAAATCGTCACAGAAAATTGTTAAAGATCGTCAACAACGACAAATGGAGGCAAACAGATGATAATACCGATGCAAAAATATTCTTTCCTTGTTTTTCATAAAGAATATGATAATTTTCTGAAAGATTTGCAAGAGCTTGGTGTGCTTCATGTAATTGAAAAAGAAACTGAAATTAGTGATAAAATCAGGGAAAAATATCAATTATTAAATCGTATTGATAAAATAATCAAGTCTCTTGAAAAACGTGAAACGGAGAAAACCGATAACTGTCCTGATTCAGACGGATTGAAAATTATTGAAGAAATAATCCAAAAGCAAGAGGAATTAGAAGCATTGCATCAAAAACTTGCTGTTGCTCATAAAGAACTCATCAAAGTAAAACCCTGGGGCGATTTTTCCGCTGAAATTATTAACAAACTTAAAGATAAAAATTTCTATGTGAAGTTTTTTCTCGCTTCTAAAAAGAAATTTAACACCAAACTGCTTTCTGAATATAATGCAGAAATAATTACTGAAAGCGGAAACCATGTCTATTTTATTATTATTCAACAAGGCGATGAAGAACTGAATATTTATGCCGAAGAAATTAAGCAACCCGAAAACTCCCTTTCTGAAATAGAAAAACATATAAAAGAAATAGAAGAAAAAATTACGCTGATAAACAATGATTTTGACAATTACTCCGAAACATCAATCCCATTGCTTATACAAGAACGAGAAGCAATAGAAGCAAATTTGGAATTTGAGAAAGTAATTTTAAATACTGCCGTTGAAGCAGATGAAAAAATGAAAATACTTGAAGGCTGGGTTCCGGGAACAAAGAAAAAACAAATTGATGATTTTTTGGATAGGAACAACATATTGCACATAATTGAAAAAGCCACAAAAAAGGACAAGGTTCCGGTTTTGCTACAAAACAATAGCTTTAGTAAATTGTTTGAGCCTATCGGAAAATTATTTTCTTTACCGGCTTATTCCGAACTTGACCTGACTGTGTTCTTTGCACCATTTTTTATGATGTTTTTCGGTTTTTGCCTCGGCGATGCCGGATATGGGTTATTGTTTGTGATTGGAGCAGGTATTTATAAATTAAAGGCTAAAAAAGAAATTAAACCAATATTATCATTAATACAATTTCTGGGTATAGCAACCATTATCTTCGGGATAATTTCGGGAACATTTTTTGGTATTAATTTAATAGAGACAAATATCAGCCTGTTTGCAGATTACAAAAACTTGTTTCTTAATCCCGACAACATGTTTAATTTGGCATTAGCACTTGGTGCATTACAAATTGTTTTCGGGATGTTTATAAAAGCAACAAATCAGATAAAACAATATGGGTTCATGCACTCACTTGCAACTTTTGGATGGCTCATTATTTTGATAGGTGGTGGAATTTATACGGCTTTAACAAAGTTAGAATATATAGCCGCAAACAATATTATTTTATATGCAATTCTTTCACTTGGCGGATTTTTAATTATATTTTTTAGCGATGTTGAAATCAGTATCCCGGCACGTATCGGAAAAGGAGTTTGGGATATTTACTCAACAGTAACCGGAATATTCGGTGACCTTTTGTCATATATCCGTTTGTTTGCATTAGGTTTGTCAAGTGCTATTTTAGGATTTGTAATAAACGATATTGCAATGCAAATACTTAATTCAGCGCCGATAATCGGACCTGTGTTTTTTGTAATATTCCTTTTGCTCGGACATGGTTTAAATATATTAATATCATCACTCGGGTCGTTTGTTCATCCTATGCGACTTACATTTGTTGAGTTTTATAAAAATGCCGGATTTACAGGAGGAGGAAAAGAATATAAACCTTTTTCGGGATAAGAGAATAGATAGAATTTTTTACATTTTGCATTTAAAAATCTATATTTTGCATTGTTGAAAAATTTAAAAATGATAAATTTAAAATTTAAAAAGAAATAATCGGTTTAGTTATATAAGAGTACTTAAAGTGAACTAAGTATTATAGGTACTAATAGTTATAAATAAATTAAAAACAAATTATTAATAAATTATAAAAGGAGAATTATTATGACAACAGCAGTAATACTTGCCTATGTGGGATTGGCATTAATGCTTACATTAGCCGGCATAGGAAGTGCAATAGGTGTTTCATCGGGCGGAAACGCCACGATAGGAGCATTAAAGAAAAATGATGAGGCTTTCGGGAGTTATATGTTATTAAGTGCATTGCCCGGAACCCAAGGACTTTACGGTTTTGCAGGATTTTTTATTATCAATGCAAAACTTACAGAATTTGTTGTTGATGGAGTTTTGACATTATCCATATATCAGGGAGCTGCAGTTTTTGCAGCGGGAGTTGCTTTAGGATTTGTCGGACTTATGTCTGGGATAAAACAAGGAAGCGTTTGTGCATCAGGAATTGCCGGTATAGGTTCAGGTCACGATATTTTTGGCAAAACTATGGTACTTGCCGTATTCCCCGAATTGTATGCAATTATTGCTTTTGCAGCAACGTTTTTAATTAGTGCGGGATTGTAAGCATAGAAAGTGAAAATTGCCACAGATTACACAGATTATCACAGATTTAATTTTTAATAAATCTGTGAATCTGTTGCTTTATTTATTTTTTACGACTTTATGGAGAAACATATTTAAAATTAAATAATTAATTTATCAATTAAATACATTATTATGAGTTTATTAACAATCTTATTACAAGTAGCAGCCGATTTAGCTCCATTAGCAAAAATGGGAGCAGGTTTAGGAGCAGGTATTGCGGCAATTGGAGCCGGTATCGGAATTGGTCAGATAGGACGTGCAACTGTTGAATCAATAGCTCGTCAGCCGGAAGCGGCTGGTGATATCCGTTCTAACATGATTGTAGCAGCCGCTCTTATCGAAGGTGTTGCATTCTTTTCTATCGTTGTTTGTCTTTTGATAGTTTTATTATAGACAAACATGAGAAATTTTCCTTTACATCTTAACGCTTGGTTAAGATGTAAAGGATATTTTACCTTAAATATCATTTTTTATTTTGATTAATAAATTATAAAATATAAACAAATGGAATTAGTACAACCCGGCATAGGTTTAATTTTTTGGATGACTTTATCCTTTGCTATCCTTTTATGGGTACTTGCAAAATTTGCATGGAAACCTATAATAAAAGCTTTGCACGAAAGAGAATCTACTATTGATGATGCTCTTAACGCTGCTAACAAGGCAAAGGAAGAAATGAAAGAACTAAAATTCAGTAACGAACAATTACTTAAAGATGCCAAAGAAGAAAGAGATGCGATTTTGCGTGCCGGCAGAAAAGTTAGAGATACAATAATTGAAAAAGCTAAAAATAAAGCTAATGAAGAAGCTGACAGAATTGTTGAGAGTGCAAAAGAAAGAATCGAAAACGAAAAAATGGCTGCAACAACAGATTTGAAAAATCAATTGGCTTCATTATCAATTGAAATAGCTGAAAAAATTCTAAATAAAGAACTGTCCAGCGACAATAAACAAGAAGAATTTGTAAATGAATTAATTAAAGATATTAATTTTAATTAATAAGAAATATAAATAATTGATGCTGCTACAAATTTAATGGAATATTGGCAAATGTTAAAATATTATTAATTTACTATTAAAATTGCAATAGAATCAAATAATTAAATATAATGAGGCAAACACGGATATCTGTACGCTACGCAAAAGCACTATTTGATTTGACTATCGAGCAAAAAATACTCGAAAAAGTAAAAACAGATATGGAACTTATAATCTCTGTTTGTAAAGAAAACAAAGATTTCAGACTTCTTTTGCAGAGTCCTATCATTAATTCTAAAAAGAAAATATCTATTATTAAAGCTCTTTTCGAGAAACACATGCAAAAGATATCTCTTAAGTTTTTAGTCATCATTACTAATAAAAGACGAGAAATATATATAGAGTATATCGCAAAAGAGTTTATTAAATTATTTAAGGAATATAAAAACATAACAACTACTTTTTTCAAAACTGCTGTTAAGATTGATGCTAACTCAAGAAATAAAATTCTTAATATTATGAAACAGCAAACAGGTGGTGAAATAGAACTTATTGAAGAAGTTAAAAAAGAACTTCTTGGTGGTTTTGTTTTAGATTATGGTGATAAAAAATATGACGCAAGTATTTTAAAACAACTTGAAGACCTTAAAAAAGAGTTCAATATCAATTTATATCAAAAAGGATTTTAATTAAATATTTATAAAAATGGCAGAAATAAAACCCTCTGAAGTATCCGCAATTTTACGTCAACAACTATCTGGATTTAACGACGAAGCCAAACTGGAAGAAGTGGGAACTGTTCTTGAAATTGGTGATGGTATCGCCCGTGTTTATGGATTGGGTAACGCTGTATCAGGTGAACTGGTAGAATTTGAAAAGGGAAACTTAAAAGGAATTATACTTAACCTTGAAGAAGATAATGTTGGTATAGTACTTTTGGGCGACAGTAGAAATATTATCGAAGGTGACATTGTAAAACGCACAAAAAGAGTATCCTCACTTAGAGTTGGTGAAGGAATGCTTGGCAGGGTTATCAACACTCTGGGTGATCCAATTGATGGAAAAGGTGAGATAAAAGGAGAAACTTTTGAAATGCCTTTCGAAAGAAAAGCACCCGGTGTTATTTTCCGCCAACCTGTTAACGAACCTCTTCAAACAGGTATCAAGCCTATTGACTCAATGATACCGGTTGGACGTGGACAGAGAGAACTTATTATTGGTGACCGCCAAACCGGTAAAACTGCTATTGCAATTGATACGATTATAAACCAAAAAGAGTTTTACGACAAAGGTAATCCTGTTTACTGTATTTATGTTGCAATCGGACAAAAAGGTTCTTCGGTTGCAAATATTGTAAAATCACTCGATGATAATGGTGCACTGCCTTATACAGTTATTGTTACGGCAACTGCATCAGATCCTGCAGCAATGCAGTTTTATGCTCCTTTTGCAGGAACTGCAATTGGTGAATTTTTTAGAGATACAGGCCGACCTGCCTTAATAATTTATGATGACTTGTCAAAACAAGCAGTTGCTTATCGCGAGGTTTCATTATTACTTAGAAGACCTCCTGGACGTGAAGCTTATCCGGGTGATGTGTTTTATCTTCACTCAAGACTACTCGAAAGAGCTGCAAAAATTATTAATTCCGATGAGATTGCATGTAAAATGAATGACATTCCCGAATCGCTAAAACCAATGATTAAAGGTGGTGGTTCACTAACTGCTCTTCCAATTATTGAAACTCAGGCAGGTGATGTTTCTGCATATATTCCAACAAATGTTATTTCAATTACCGATGGACAGATATTTCTTGAATCAAATTTATTTAATGCAGGTATTCGTCCTGCGATTAATGTTGGGATTTCTGTATCAAGAGTTGGTGGTAATGCACAAATAAAATCAATGAAAAAAATTGCCGGTACTCTTAAACTCGACCAGGCACAGTTCCGCGAACTTGAAGCATTTTCAAAATTTGGCTCTGACCTTGATCCGGCAACAAAAGCTGTACTGGACAAAGGACGGAGAAACGTTGAAATTCTTAAACAAGCTCAGTATTCGCCAATGACTGTTGAAAAACAAATCGCAATTATTTATTGTGGAACAAAAGGTTTGTTGAAAAATGTTCCTATTAAAAGTGTTGTTGATTTCGAAGATGAATTTATTCACTTTCTCGACAGTCATCATAAAGATGTTCTTAACACTCTTAAAGAAGGAAAACTTACTGATGAGGTAATTAGTGTTCTTGAGAAAACAGCTAAAGATATTTCTCATAAATATGACAAAAAATAATTTTAAATTTTAATGTTTTTTAAATGCCAAACCTAAAAGATGTAAGGACAAGGATAGATTCGATAAATTCGACTCAGCAAATTACCAGTGCCATGAAAATGGTCGCTGCTTCCAAGCTCAGAAAAGCACAAAACTCAATTCTGACTTTGCGTCCTTATGCTAATAAACTAAATGAAATACTACAAAACCTCATCGTAAGCATTGGTAATGCTAACGAAAATGTTTATTCAAATGAGCGCGATCCTAAAAATGTATTATTAATTGTAATTGCATCAAACAAAGGTTTATGTGGAGCATTCAATACAAATATTATAAAAAAAGTATATTCACTTTTAGAAAAAAAATATCAAAATCAACTTAAAGAAGGAAATTTAAATTTGTTTTGCTTTGGAAAAAAAACCTCAGAATATTTTACAAAACGGGATTATCCTGTTGTCGAAAGTAATATTGCAATTTTTGATGATCTGAGTTTTAAAAACACATCAATTTTTGCAGAAAAATTAATGCAAGATTTTGCATCGAAAAAATATGATAAAATTGAGATAATTTATAATCAGTTTAAAAATGTAGCAGTTCAAAAAATAGTAGTTGAGCAATTTTTACCAATTGTCCCTCTATCTGCTAACGAAAGCAAAACTGAAAATACAGATGTTTCTGCTGATTATATTTTCGAACCAAATAAAACAGATATAGTAAGAGAGCTTATTCCTAAATCATTAAAAATTCAATTTTACAAAACATTATTAGATTCTTTTGCTTCGGAGCATGGAGCACGAATGACTGCAATGCATCAGGCAACCGACAATGCACAAGAAATGCTGAAAGAACTAAGGTTGAGTTATAACAAAGCGCGACAATCTGCAATTACAAACGAACTAATAGAAATTGTTAGTGGTGCCGAAGCTCTGAACACATAATAAAATCTATTTATTACGAAAAAAAATCTCAAAGAATAATCTTTGAGATTTTTTTTTCGTATTTCTAAACCCGCTAAGCGGATGAAGCACCAATTGAAGAATACTTGTTGCTGAGGACTGGAGTCTTAAAACTGAAAATTTACTTTTTCGCCTCTTCTTTAAGTTTTTGATACCACTGTTTGCCGTATTTTCTGATTAAGGGTTCTTTTAAGAATTTATAAACAGGAACTCCTAGTTTTTCACCAAGTTTTGTTGCAGGATTACAAACATGCCATTGATGATAATTTACAGCTTCAAAATCTTTATATTTTTTTATTCTTACCGGATATAAATGACAGGAAATAGGTTTTTGAAAATTTATTTTCTTTTCCAGGAAAGCTTTTTCAATAGCACAAAATGCTATTCCATCTTTAAGAATTGTAAAAGCACATTCACAATCATTAACCAAAGGAGTAACAAAGTCACCATCTGCACCATAATCAAAAACACCAGTTTTCTCTACGACTTTTCTTCCTTGCT
>Ga0222639_1000706_pt1 | contig 14745 bp, 12 predicted proteins | sample AntAcemetagen185_FD_179863 | JGI IMG/M metagenome (GOLD analysis project Ga0222639, IMG submission 179863) | Saline water microbial communities from Ace Lake, Antarctica - #185 | ecosystem: Environmental > Aquatic > Non-marine Saline and Alkaline > Saline | place: Antarctica: Ace Lake...
TGTTTGATCTCAAATCGCAAAAGCTGATGGAATAGCAGGCTATTTTGATGTTTTTGTGGTTTGAGATCGGACGAAGATGACGTGAAGACGGGATGCAAAAATGTGAAGTTATTTATTGTTGAGCCCTAAGGTAAGCGATCATTAAAAATCCGCGCCGGAGGAATAGGAATGACAAATAATAATGAAGCCATACTGGTTACAGGGTCGGCAGGCTTTATCGGGTTTCACCTGTCCAAGCGGCTTCTGGAAACGGGGTATGCCGTTGTGGGGGTTGATAACCTGAGCCCCTATTATGACGTGAACCTTAAACGGGCGAGATTAGATATCCTGAAATCCCATGAGAATTTCAGTTTTTTCGAATTGGACATCCAGGATCTCCAGGGCCTGAAAGATATTTTCAAAGAGCACCGGGTGACAAGAATCTGCAACCTGGCAGCCCAGGCCGGTGTCAGACACTCCTTAAAGGACCCCTTTTCCTATCAAAAGAGCAATATAGAAGGATTTTTAAACCTCCTTGAACTGGCCAGAAAGTACAAAGTCAGCAATTTTGTATATGCCTCTTCCTCCTCTGTCTATGGGAAAAACAGGAAAAGCCCCTACAGCGTTGAAGACAGGGTAGATAATCCCATCTCCCTTTACGCTGCCACAAAAAAGGCCAATGAATTAATGGCCCATGCCTACAGCCATCTTTTTGAGATTCCCTGTACGGGCCTGCGATATTTCACTGTTTATGGGCCGTGGGGTCGTCCGGACATGGCCCTTTTTCTCTTTACAGATGCCATACTGAAAAAGAGACCGATCAATGTATACAACTACGGGGAGATGAGAAGGGATTTCACCTATATTGATGACATCATTGATGGCACTATCAGGGCAATTGAAAGGCCCGTGCCCTATGAGATCTTCAACTTGGGCAACTCCGATTCAGTGGCGTTGTTGGATTTTATCCGTGTAATAGAAGAGGAACTGGGGCAGGAGGCAGAGAAAAATATGATGCCCCTTCAACCGGGAGACGTGCCTGAGACAGTGGCCGATATCCGGCGGTCAAGAGAACTCTTGGGATTCAACCCCCGGACTACTTTGAGGGAGGGCATCAGGAATTTCATTTCGTGGTACCGGGAATACTATGGGATTGAATATTGAAGATTGCATATTGAATATTGACAATTAAAAAAGAATTCCACAAATATTCAATATTCACTATTCAATCAAAACGCCTTAGCCATCAAAGGTATGGCGATAAACGCCCCGAGTGAACTGCCCAGATTAGTCAACACCACGATCAATAATATCCGGGTGATCTTATTCTTCCAAAAGCCTTTCATGGATGTAATATCTTCAGTTAGACTTTCAAAGTCCTTCACCTTTGGTTTGCGCAAAAAAACCTCTACCAGCCCGGCCACCCAGCCAGCGGCGATCATTGGGTTTAAAGACGTTATCGGGGATGCCACAATCGCTGACAGAATGGTCAGGGGATGAGCCAATGCTACTGCCGCCCCGAGGCCTGCAAAGATCCCATTTGCCAGGACCCACCATTTGATCATATCTTTTCCGGCGTCAGCGCCTGCCATGAAAAATCCTAAGATAATCAACCCGACCACCACTGCCGGGATGCCCCACTTCAAAAAGCCGGTAAATTTTCCCTTTGGAGGGAGAACCTCCAGTGCCTCTAAATCCACCGGTTCATTCCAATATTGCTTGATCCCAGGCACATGTCCGGCCCCCACCACTGCAACAATTCTTTTTCCGGGAGCCGTTCTAATCTTGGCGGCTAAGTATTGATCTCTTTCGTCAATCAGGACGCTTCGCAATTCAGGGAGTATCTCTCCAATTTCCGCAAGGAGGGTTTCAAGGACATCCTTCTCCTTCATTTTCTCAATATCAGCCTTTTCGATGCTATCCACTTCACCCACAGAGGTAATCAACTGGGTCAGGAGCTTGATCTTTGTCCAAAGGCCCATCAAACGCCATGTCCTGGAGAGAGTGGTGCGTATATCTCTGTCTGCAAGGTATATCTCCGCGTCCACCGTTTTTGCTGCGCTGATGGCCCTGCGCATCTCTTCGCCCGGCTTAATGCCTAATTTCTTCCCAATCTTTTTTTGAAAGGCCGCTAACATCAGATTAGAAAGGAGTAGAAAGGCCTTCTTTTCCTTTATGACCTTGATGAGGTCGGTATCCTTCCATCGATTCTCCTGGGTCATTGCCTTGTATCTTGACTCGCAGAGCTCAACACACACCGTATCAGGTCTCTCCTCATTCACTACCTCTGCGACAAGGTCGGCGCTTTCCTCAGATACATGGGCCGTACCCAGGAGGATGATATCTTTGTCTTCGATGGTAAGATGATGTTTGTTGTCGTTGTTGACCATATATACTCCTTAGTTCGGGATCCTCAATAGCAGGTTCTGGCTATTACCATAAATCCTCTCCCTTTCCAAGGAGTTTTGATTTATGCTTGACCTGAAGGCCCATCTGTGATGGAAATGGCGTTTCATGCCGCGGAGTTCGTTTAAAGGATCGCATATGAAAACCATGCCTGTACAGACACAACATGCTCAATATTTCCTGGGAATGATCGCCTTGGCGATTCTAACTGTTTCCCTTCTTAGCTGCACTGTTTCTCACTCGCCAAGAGGGATGGAAAAATCCCTTGTCAGTGAAGAGCATCCTATTTTTGACACACGATTTCACGATCTCTCTTTCCACGATATCGACACGAGGGGTCTATGGATCGAGAGGGGAATATTGGCGACCCGCGAAAATATAGTTATTCACAACAATACATTTGCCGAACTTGTTGAAGATACAAGAAATGCGGTTGTGAACATATATACCAGCCGCATAGAAGAAAAGGAGATGAAGTTCGGGATTGCTCCAAGCGATATCCTGCTGTTTCGAATTCCAATCATTTCCGATATCTTCGACATCATCCCCTTTAAAGTTCCCATCCCTTACAATACCAAAGGGGTCAGCCTGGGCTCCGGTTTTATAATCAGTGAGCATGGCTATATACTTACAAATGCGCATGTAATAAATAATGCCACTGATATCAGGGTCGTCCTGTCTTCGGGGAAGAGGGACTACCCGGCAAAAATTGTCGGTGCAGACCGTATAACCGACACAGCCCTCATAAAGATAGAGCCGGACCACTTTTTGTCTGTGCTCCCATTAGGCAACTCCGATAACCTGCGGGTAGGCGAAATGGTGCTCGCCATCGGAAACCCCTTTGGGCTCAGACATTCGGCAACATCGGGAATCGTGAGCGCAACTGAAAGGATCTCTCCGGGGTTAAACCAAAAGCTTGTGGACTTTATACAAACGGATTCTGCCATCAATCCGGGAAGCAGCGGCGGCCCTCTCCTCAATTTGTACGGAGAAGTAGTCGGCATCAACACGGCTATGGTGTCGCAGGCCCAGTCAATCGGCTTTGCCCTCCCCATCAATACCGTCAAGGAGGTAATGCCGCTGCTAGTCTTGGGTCAAACGGAACGAGGCTGGTTCGGTGTAAAGGCTGTTCCTCTGACTGCGGAGAAGGCCACTGAGTTAAAATATCCGGATGAAAGAGGAATCCTCGTCCTTGAGGTTGAAGAGGGCAGCCCTGCGGAAAAGGGAGGGATCAGGCCGGAAGATATTATTGTTGAACTTAACGGTGTATCCCTCAAGGGCTTTCTATTATTCCGGAGAAAACTAATTGGCCTTGCGCCGGAACAGGAGATCCATTTGAAGATTTTCAGAGAAGGCGAGACCATGGATATAATAAGCGTTTTGGGGAAGAGACCCCCTGAGGAATAGCTGAGATCCGGCTTACGATAAATGGTAAAGGAGATTTTGACACCTAATGAATAGCTCAAATATAATGAAACGCCTGCTGATTAGTCTTATACTGCTGTTTGTTTTCCTTGTTTCCCCCTCTCCTTCCTGGGCTGCAACCGTCCAGGTGGAGGTTATCCAGTCCCGGAGCCAATATCCGGCCGGAGGCTCTTACCCCATTCACTTCCTCGTGCGGGTTAACAATCCCTGGTATATCCACGGCACTGGGGCCAGTAAAGAGGGTCTCATCCCTACCCTCCTTACCTTCCCTGATTCTCCGGTATTCAGGGTGGAAGATATAAAATTCCCTGCGTCCGAGCAAAAGAGGTTCGAATATACAAAGAGCCCGGTTGAGGTTTTTTCCGGAGAATTCCAGATCCGCGCCCGAATTATCACCAACATAAAAGCGTCGGCCGGAGAACAGACGATCAAGGGAAAGCTCTCTTTTCAGGCATGTTCTGCCAAGGCCTGCCTTCCTCCTGAAACAGTACCGGTTTCCCTCTCTCTGAACATCACCTCACCGGTCGCAGGTACAAAAGCCGAAAATCTACCCATCTTAGGAACAGAGGGCCAAGCTTCTGTTCCAAACCAACCAATGCCCGGGAGTACGACTGGCGCGGGTCTCTGGTTGACCCTGATAGGGATTTTTTTAGGGGGTCTGGCCCTTAATCTGACGCCGTGTATCTACCCCCTTATCCCGATCACGGTTTCCTATTTCGGGGGAAGAGGTGAAAAATTTGGAGGGAAGATTATCTTTCATGGTATCCTCTACATATCAGGGCTCGCCCTTACCAATTCTATATTGGGTGTCACTGCAAGCCTCTCCGGTGCCATGTTGGGGACGGTCCTCCAGAATCCGATTGTCCTTATTGTGGTGGCCGGGATATTGATCGGCCTGGCCACGAGTTTTTTTGGCCTCTGGGAGCTTCGTATCCCGTCCGGGCTCACTAATTTGGCATCAAAGAATTTTGGAGGCTATTTCGGGACCTTTTTTATGGGCCTCACCCTCGGTATTGTTGCAGCGCCCTGCCTCGGTCCCTTTATCTTAGGGCTCTTGACCTATGTCGGACAGAAGGGAGACCCCTTCTTAGGGTTTCTCTATTTCTTTGTACTCAGCATCGGCATGGGGCTACCCCTTGCCGTACTGGCGGTTTTTTCCGGGGCATTGGAAAAGCTGCCCATGTCCGGGGGCTGGATGGTATGGATAAGGAAGATCCTGGGATGGGTTCTTGTGGGTATGGCGGGCTACCTGCTGCAGCCATTGATACCGGGCTCTTCTGAACGGGTCATCCTTTTTGCAATGATCGCTGTGGCCGCTGGGGTGCACTTAGGCTGGCTCGACAGGAGCAGCCAGGACTCCCATCTCTTCTCAACCGTCAAAAAAGGCTTTGGTGTAATCCTGATCATAGGGGCAGTCGCCTTTTTCTTTGTCACACCCCGGCACGTGGAAGGAGTTCAGTGGATCTCTTATGATAAGGGCATGTTAACTCAGGCGGCCAATGAAAAGAGACCGGTTATTTTGGATTTTTATGCGGATTGGTGCGGGCCCTGCAAGGCAATGGAGAGAAATGTGTTTACGGCCCCGGAAGTGGTGAAGTTGAGCAAAAACTTCCAGAACATCCGCCTGGACTTGACAAAACGACATCCCGAGCAGGACCTTCTGCTAAAACGTTTCCAGGTCCGGGGCGTTCCCACCATCGTATTCCTGAACAAACAGGGCAGGGAAGAAAAGAGTTTGAGGATCGAATCCTATGTCAATGAGGTAGCAGTATTGAAAAGGATGAAACAGTTAATCCGCCTGAGTTCGCAATGAGCAGCAACTATAGATTTTTAGATAATTAGAGCCCTTCCATCAGTTCGATCCCGGGAGATCCCGGTTCATCTTGCAAGTCAGGGGTATGCCCTTCCCGAGGGAGGCGAAGCAGGTCATACACTCATCACAAGGGATAATCTCATCAGCCTTCCCTGCAAGGATCTTGCCTGCAGAATCAGGGTCGGCAATCATCTGGCGGCCTATGGCGACCACATCTATCAGCGAATCATGAACCGATTCGGCGGCTACAGTCCCATCCCAAAGTTTGCCAACCGCAATCACTGGAAGGCCTGCTGCCTCCTTGACCCTTGCAACAAGCGGGACATTTGCCCCGGCAGGCTGATCCTCTGGAAAGGCGGATGCCGCGACAAGGAAGCGTCGGTCGTCTACTTCCCGCCAGGAACCCTGGGTGATTAACGAGACATCTAAGGCATCCACACCGTCGTCGGCCAGGATTCGGCTCACCGTAAGGGCATCCTCTATCGGCTGTCCGCCTTCCACTTTTTCCACGACATTGAGGCGGAAGAGGATGGGATAGTCCGTTCCAAGTCTTTCCCTTGCCGCCCTGACCACTTCAAGTGCAAAGGTGGACCGTGCCCGGGCGTCACCCCCATAGCGGTCATTCCGTTGATTTGTGAGTGGGGACAGGAATTGGCTAATCAAATAGAAATGGGCGCCGTGGATCTCTACCCCGTCAAATCCGGCATCCGCCGCACGGCCCGCGGCATCCGCGAAGTCAGAGGCCATACGTTCAATCTGCGTCAGGTTCATGGCAAAAGGTGCCACATCAGGCCTGAAGGCAAATCCGGAGGGTGAGGCTCCTTCCATTTCCCCTCCCCCGGGAAAACACCGGGCCCCGGCGTGGTTGATCTGCACGACCGCCGCAGCACCTGATTTCTTGATGGAATCGGCAAGACGCGCCATGCCGGCCACCTGACCATCTTCCCACAGACCCAGACTACCCGGGACTATACGACCGTCAGACCGCACCGTGGTTGCCTCCACAATGACAAGCCCTACATCCTTTGACCGTTCAGTGTAGAACTGGATGATCCCGTCTGTAACGAGCCCTTCGGGGCTGCCGTAGTTAGTGGTCAATGGCGGCAGGGCAACTCTGTTGCGAAGCCGCATGCCGTTGATCATCACTTCATCCCGCAGTATGGCCATTATGATTACCTCCCTCTCCAATTTATCAAAAGTGTCTTGAGCTAATTCCGGAGTGTTTCAGAAACCAAAACTATAAAATAACCGCCTCTTGATATCAATAAAAAAGGCGCTACAGATAAACTGGAACCGAAAATGTCTCACGCAAAGGCGCCCCAGTACGATCTTCCGGACCTACGGGGTAAACAAAGCCGCAAAGGAAATCTATAGCCTATTACAACCCTTCTGTTTAACGCATGTGCCATCATAACTTCGTTGAGCGCTTTCAACAGGCCTGTCCCACCCTTCTCTGAATGTAATAAGCTACCTCAACAATGATTTTTGCAATCTCATTCATAGTTTTTTATCTGCGGCTTTGCGCCTTTGCGTGAGGAAAAAACTGAAGCCGTACTGCTCTGTCAAGGATGCAGACGCGACCGGTTCTTGACATTGCTCTCCACAAATGCTTTTTTGTTCATTGTGAAGTTTCTACGCTGATTGCTCTTGATGGTTTCGTAAAAAGTCTCCATGGCCGTTACTCCCGTGAAAGCAGGAGTCCATAAGAAGTTGATTTTCCTGGATTCCCGTTCCCCGATCAGGTCGAGGACAAGCTTCACGGGAATGATAATAACGGGTGCTTTCTGACTTTTTACGAGTTCATCACTCTTAAATTGTGGCAATAGACAGGAGGATTTGAATTGTGAGTGAAGAAGAGATCAAAAATAGGACCCAGGAAACTGCAAAAAAACTCTTTGGAAAGGGTATCCGAATGGACCCGCCCTATTTGATGTGGAAGGAATTTGACAGGGATCTGGCGAACGATTTTTCGAGATTCATAACGGGAAATCTCTATTCCCGGACTGTCCTTACCTTGCCGGAAAGGCAGATGGTTGCATGTGCCATGTTGGCGGCGATCCGGGCGGGAGATGAATTAAGACTCCACGTCAATGCAGCCTTGAATGTGGGATGCAGCCCAAGAAAACTTGCAGAAGTCTTTTTCCAGGTCGCCACTTACGCAGGGATGCCGGCCGTCAACGAGGCGCTTTCGATTTTCCGGGCGGTCCTCAAAGAAAGAGGAGAGTGGCCGATTTAAGATCAAAGAATCAAATCTTGATCCGGAGATCATCGTGGGCAACCGTAACCTTATAGGGGAGGTTTCTGTCGGAGATAACACGATCTACGGTTTGCTGCCACTGTGCCTGGTTGAGGGATATGGGATAAGGATCTCCTCCTGATGGGGGCCTTAAGGGACTTTTGGGTTCAGCTTTTTTGAGTATATTATTGGCCGGGTCGCCCGCGACCATATCGGCCTCCCCGATATGCACCAGGAATGTCTCTTTCTTTGGTTTGAGAAGTTCAATGAAATGGATGGCCCTTTGAAAGCTCATATGATTGGGCCGGTTATTGACCAGTTCATTCAGCCAGAAGGCCTGAATAACAAGGTAGTCCGGATTGAAGAGCTCTGGGGGAGGATCGGGGATTTCTGAAAAATCGGATGTGTACACCACCTGCACATCCTTGCCCGAGAGGTCCTTGAATTTGATGATGAACCCCACCGAACCCTTTGCAAAGGGACCGTGAAAGGTGTCAAAGGGAAGGATCTCAAACTCCCCCACTGAAAACCAGCGGTTGGGCTCGATTGTACATATCCTTATCACCTCCATATCTTCCAGATAATCAAACCGTTTCTTGATAACTTCATGGCTTTTTGAAGTGAGGTAAACCGGTATCGGATCAAAAGAGCCTCGTGGGCCATTTCTCTTGTACGCAAAAAGCTCATCAAGACCTATATAGTGGTCGCTATGTTCATGGGTAATCAAGACCCCGTCAATGGTGTCCATCTTCTGTCTTGAGAGCTGGGCCCTGGCATCAGGGCCGCAGTCAATGAGAAGCGTGGTCTCATTGGTTAAAAGGATGGATGTTCGATCCCTTTTTTCGCCTTTCAGTCGCATTTCACGGCATATCAAACAGTCGCAGTTCAATTCCGGAATGCCCCAGGCCCCGCCTGTTCCCAGGAATGTAATATCCATCTGAATTATCTCCTTTTGTATTGGGTCATGGGTTCTGCTTTTAAAACTCCGGATTGTGTGGTAGGATGCGAAACAGTTTTATAACATATCATTATTACCTGGATAGAAGTCAAATGAGAATAATATTTTTTGCCGGAAAGGGAGGCGTCGGAAAAACCAGCGTGGCCGCTGCCACCGGGATAAAGACGGCTGAGGCAGGACACAGGACAGTGGTCATGTCCTTAGATGTGGCCCACAGTCTATCAGACATCTTTGACCTGAATAAGGGCTTGATTGACAAGGACGGGGGAAGCCTGACCAAGATCAGAAAGAATCTGTGGATACAGGAGTTAGACATCCAGGAAGAGATAGAGAATAACTGGGGAGACATCCACAAATACCTTTCAACCCTCCTGAATACCACAGGCCTGGATGAGATCTTGGCCGAGGAGTTGGCTATTTTGCCGGGGATGGAGGAAGTCAGCCTGCTTCTCCATATCAACCGCTATGTCCGGACAAAGAAATTTGATGTAATCCTCCTTGATTGTGCGCCTACAGGCGAATCGCTCAGATTTATCAGTATTCCGACCACCTTGGACTGGTATATGAAAAAGATATTCAAGGTAGAAAAGACCATTGCGAGATACGTCCGACCCTTGGCCAAACGATTATCCGACGTGCCTCTCCCGGGTGAAGACTATTTTGATGCCATTGAATTTCTGTTCGAGCGCCTGCGTGGTGTGGATGAGATCTTGGTTGACCCCGAGATAACAACGGTGCGTCTCATCACCAATCCGGAAAAGATCGTCCTGAAAGAGACCCAGCGGGCGTTCATGTATTTTTCCCTTTATAAAATGAGTATCGACGCGATAATCATGAATCGAGTCCTGCCGGACAGTGTCAGTGAAACATACTTCAAAGGCTGGAGAAAAAGCCAGAAAGACTATATTAAAAAAGCTGAAAACTACTTCAGCCCGATTCCCTTATTCCCTGTGAATCTCTTCAGGGGCGAAGTATTGGGCTTTGACAGCCTTAAGGCCCTGGCAGACCAGATATATAGAGACAAAAACCCGTTGGAGCGGTTTTTTGACGGTGAGCCCTATTCCTTTGTCAAGGAGAACGGGAAATACCAGTTGCGGGTAAAGCTCCCCTTTATCGGCAAGGGGGACGTTGAACTGAACAAGATCTCTGATGAACTGATTATCCGTGTGGGGAGTTTCAAGAGACATGTCATGCTTCCAAGGCAGGTAGCTGCCTCAAACTCGGTCAAAGCCAAACTCGAAGGGGAGTATCTATCTGTTCATTTTGAGTCCTGACCCGGATAAATCGGAAAAGAAAAGGCCTCACGCAAAGACGCAAAGACGCAAAGAAAAAACAATGAAAACTTTTTTGTACTTTTTGCACAAGATTCAACTGGTAACGGTCTAAGGAGATGACCATGGCAAAAGCAAAAGACAAGGACAAAAATGAGGGGATATCATGTCCCATAGGGAGGTTTTTTTTAGACCTTGAAAGGGCATCCGGGAACAAATCCAAGTTTTTAGAACATCTGTCTCGGTCAAAGCTCGAATTTCTCAAGGCGGTGAAATACTTAGTTGACGACAAAATAGAAGATATCGAGAAAAAAGGGTCTGCTAAGGGGAAAAAGAAGGCAACCAAGATCAGGGTGGAGTAGGGATTGGGTATCTGGTACTGGGTACTGGGTACTCGGTATTGAGTACTGGGTATTGGGTTTTACCCGAGTCCCTTGGTCTGATTTGTCCCGCAGGCCTTGCGAAAACCTCATTATAAAATGTCACGAAGTTCCTTAACTTTAGGCACTTTAAACTTTAGGCACTTTAGCTCACTAACTCTAAACGGAGAGATTAACCATTTGGAAATTACAAGTATAAAAGGTTTTAGGGATATTCTGCCCGAAGAGACGGGCATATGGCAAAGACTTGAGGCAGAGGCCCGAAGGGTGTTCGAGGCCTTTGGGTTTCAGGAGATCAAAACCCCCATCCTTGAAAAGACCGAACTCTTCAGCCGAGGCATTGGGCAGGAAACCGACATTGTTTCAAAGGAGATGTACTCCTTTAAGGACATAAAGGGTCGGAGCATGACCATGCGGCCGGAGGCCACGGCTTCAGTCACGAGGGCGTATATTCAGCACAGACCCTATCGGAAATACCCGATTCAGAAACTATACAGCATCGGGCCGATGTTCAGACATGAGCGTCCCCAGAAGGGACGATTCAGACAGTTTCATCAGATAAATGCGGAGCTGTTCGGTGATCCGGGTTCCAAGAGTGATGCAGACATCATCCTTATGGCGATGTACCTGTTCGAGTCTGTCGGTCTTGATGATCTGACCCTCAATCTCAACTCCTTAGGGTGCCCCGAATGCCGACCCCTGTTCAAGGAACAACTCAAGGGCTATCTATCCGACAAAATGCCTTCACTCTGTTCCGACTGCGAGAGAAGGGCCGTCACAAACCCGTTGCGGGTCTTTGACTGCAAGGTAGAGTCGTGTAAAGAGGTTGTCTTGGGCGCACCCTCCATATCCGAGTTCCTTTGCCAGACGTGCCAGGAGCACTTCGAGTCTTTACAGGGTTATCTCAATGGGTCGGATATCCGGTTTGTTCTGAACAACCGGCTCGTCAGGGGGCTTGATTACTACAACAGGACCACCTTTGAGATACAGACCGAACACCTTGGCGCACAAAACGCGGTAGCCGGCGGGGGGCGATACGATGGCCTTGTAAAACTTCTTGGAGGACCTGATCACCCGGCAACCGGGTTTGCCGTGGGAATGGAAAGAGTGGTTACCCTGCTAATGGATAAACAGGCCCCCGGACCCAAAATACCCGATCTGTTTATTGCCGCTCTCGGTGAACCCGCTGACAGGGCATCGTTTGAATGGGTAGAGGCGCTGAGGAAGACCGGTATTTGGGTGGAACTCGACTATTCCTCAAGAGGACTCAAATCACAGATGAAGAAGGCGGGCCGTCTCGGGGCGAAAAAGGTCCTTATTGTGGGAGATGATGAACTCGATTCCGGGAGGGGTATTCTCAGGGATATGCTTACGAAGGAACAGGTGGAAGTGGATCTCAAGGAGGTCGTAGAGGTCATAAAGGGGATTTTTCAAGGATGAAAGAACATGGAGATCTAAAGATCGATTCATTGGGAAACTGGACACGCACCCACGACTGCGGGGCGCTCAGAAAAAACGACGTGGGGCAAGAAGTGGTCTTGATGGGGTGGGTCAACAGCAGACGGGACCTGGGGAACCTTATTTTTATAGACCTTCGTGACAGGGAGGGGATCACCCAGGTGGTCTTTGACCCGCAGGTGGAGTTGAATACGCATGAGAGGGCCCATGTCTTGAGAAATGAGTGGGTCCTGGCGGTCAAGGGCACCATTACGCCAAGGCTTGAGGGACAGGAAAACGCTCAGATGCCCACAGGGGAAATAGAACTGAAGGCGAGGGAATTAAAGATTCTTAACCTTACTGAGACGCCCCCATTTCAGGTGGACGGGGCTGTAGACGCCTCTGAAACCCTGAGATTGAAATACCGCTATTTGGAACTTAGAAGACCGCAGCTCTTTAATAATTTTCGCAAACGCCATTCAATAGCTTCCTGCATCAGGGGATACTTAGATCGTCAAGGATTTATTGAGGTGGAAACGCCATTTCTCACCAAGAGCACTCCAGAGGGGGCCAGAGATTACCTCGTGCCGAGCAGGGTAAACAGGAGCATGTTCTACGCCCTGCCCCAGTCGCCCCAGCTTTTTAAACAGCTTCTCATGATGGCCGGATTTGATAGATACTACCAGATCGTCCGCTGCTTCCGGGACGAAGATCTCAGGGCGGACCGGCAACCTGAATTCACCCAGGTGGATCTCGAGATGGCCTTTGTTGACGAAGAACGGGTCATGGGGATCTTTGAAACTATGATGGTGGAGCTTTTTGAGAAGATATTAGACCATCGCGTCACCTCGCCTATTCAGCGTCTTACCTACCAGAACGCCATGGACCGTTTTGGAACGGACAGGCCCGATCTGCGGTTCGGTATGGAGATTTGTGACTTGACCGATATTGCGGTTAGGTCGGATTTCAGGGTCTTTCAAGGCGTAATCGAATCAGGGGGAGTAATAAAGGCAATTTTGGCCAAGGGTGGGGCCCCTTCTTATTCCAGAAAAGGTTTGGATGAAATATCTGAAGTTGTGAAGACCGCCGGCGCCAAAGGCCTGGCATGGATCAAGATTAACGAAGAGGGTTGGCAGTCATCTCTGACCAAGTTCTTTAAGGAAGAAGACAGGAAAGCCCTCAACAAGAGGCTCCATACTGAGCCGAAAGATCTGGTCCTTATAGTGGCCGATAAACCGGGAATCGCAAACCAGGCATTAGGCGCACTCCGGTTGGAGGTAGCGCAAAAACAAAATCTAATCCCCAAAAACGAATATGCCTTTGTCTGGATAACGGAGTTTCCGTTATTCGAATATAATGAGGCTGAAGATAGATTGGCAGCGGTTCATCACCCCTTTACCTCCCCCTTCGAGGAGGACCTGAACCTCCTCACCGAAAACCCGGAGAAGGTCAGGGCCAGGGCCTATGATCTTGTCCTAAACGGCACAGAAATCGGCGGGGGGAGCATCAGAATCCATGACCTCTCCATTCAAAGGGCGATTTTCAGGACGCTCGGCATATCCGCTGAGGAAGCCCAATTGAAATTCGGGTTTCTATTAGAGGCCCTCAAGTATGGCGCCCCTCCCCACGGCGGTATGGCTTTGGGCTTTGATCGCTTGGTGGCCCTTATGGTCGGGGTCAAATCGATCAGGGAGATCATTGCCTTCCCCAAAACCACCAGCGCTGCCTGCCCGCTTACGGATGCGCCATCCCGGGTGGATGAAGGTCAGCTCAAAGAGTTAGGGCTCAGGGTCTATTCTGAAAATAACGATATCTGAAATTTGTCGGAGCAAAGCGTAGATCCCTACTTGCCCCTCCTCGAATCTTTTTGTTTTTCCCCGAGGCCTTTGAAAAATGTTCAATTTCGTTCAAGATCAAGGCGAATGAGTCCCGCTTTAGCGGGATTAACCATAGGAATATATCCAATATTTCGAGGATTGAAATCCGAATGCAACGTCCCGCCGAAATAGGCGGGAGGCGAAAGGGGGCGTTTTTCAAAGGTCTCTCCCTTGAAAATCGAAAGATAGTGCCTATTTTGCTTGACAATCAAAATTTTATTAGGCATAAGACACAACTTATAATTTTAAATTCTAAGGGCTCAACAAAAAATAACTTAGCAGAATTGGCGCCCAGATTCATGTTAGATTTGTTTGATCTCAAATCACAAGAGCTGATGGAATAGCAGGCTATTTTGATGTTTTTGTGGTTTGAGATCGGACGAAGATGACGTGGAGACGGGATGCAAAAATGTAAAGTTATTTTTTGTTGAGCCCTAAGAGAAAGGACGTGATTAAAATGGTTTGTTCAAGCGTAAAAGAGGGTCAGGATTGTGCCTTCATGACCAAGAAAGGTTGCGGATTTAATGGCGGCACCTGCCATATCATTGTTGAGGAGTGTGAGGGCTGTCAGAGAGTCGCAGAGTATACCACCGGCAAATACTGCATGGCATTCCCCGATCCTGCCGCCAAGTGGCATGCAGGGCGCTGCAACATGGCTACCCACCTGAAGGCAACCACCAAAAAAGAGAACGGGAAGGTAAACCCACTTAAGGCGTCAAAGCGCCTTGCCCATTAATGACGGTGTCAAAGGCGGACACGCATTTTTTGTCCCATTTTGTTCCCGCATGTTTCTTTAATATACCTAATGCAATTTCCGGGGGTTTCCCCTTCTGATAGGGTCTGTCGGTCGTCATGGCGTCAAAGGCGTCGGCCACTGCTAAGATCTTGGCGCCCAAAGGGATCTCCTCATCTTTGAGGTGACGGGGATACCCTTTGCCGTCAGGGCGCTCGTGGTGACAGTGA